>Ga0302293_10000904_pt1 | contig 15202 bp, 15 predicted proteins | sample III_Fen_N2_2_FD_198758 | JGI IMG/M metagenome (GOLD analysis project Ga0302293, IMG submission 198758) | Peat permafrost microbial communities from Stordalen Mire near Abisko, Sweden - III_Fen_N2_2 | ecosystem: Environmental > Terrestrial > Soil > Wetlands > Permafrost | place: Sweden: Abisko...
GGACTCACAGATCACTCCTTTCTAAACGCCTTTAAATTTGAAGTAGACCGCATCCTGATTTATAAGGAATACAAAAGACTCATCACTTCGGGTTTTCTCCATGTCAGTTGGACACATTTGTTCTTTAATATGTTGAGTTTACTCGCTTTCAGCGGTTTGCTCGAACATCAAATCGGTAGCATTGGCTTTCTTTTAGTGTATCTCGCCAGTTTAATCGGAGGAAATTTACTGGCCTTGGCTGTTCATCGTTTTCATGGTGATTACAGTGCTGTTGGTGCTTCAGGAGCGGTATGCGGCGTTATTTTCGCTTCCATCGCACTCTTCCCAGATCTCGGAATCCGTTTTTTTATACTGCCGTTCTTCATCCCAAGTTGGTTGTACGGTATCGGTTTTGTGGCTTATTCAATTTACGGAATCAAATCTAAAAAAGACAATATTGGCCATGAAGCTCATTTGGGCGGAGCGCTCATCGGAATGCTCATCGCCATTCTGTTGAGACCTCATTCGTTGATTGAGAATTATCTGCCAATTCTGTTAATCGCTATTCCTACGCTGCTTTTCATTTACCTCATTGCAACCCGACCTCACCTATTATTGATTGATAATTCCTTTTTCAAGTCTCAAAAAAAGTATGTCGATATCGATCACCAATACAACGAAAACAAATTGGCTAAGCAACAAGAAATTGACCGATTACTCGACAAAATAAGCGCCAAGGGAATCAATAGTTTATCCAAAAAAGAACGCCAAAAACTGGATGATTATGCCAAACGGCGGAAGTAACATTGTTTGTCTGATCAAAAAAACCACGTTGGAAACAACCACATTCTACTAAATCTATTTCCGGCGAACGTTCATTCCGTCCAAATCGCCCCGTCACAAAGTCTATTTTGCACCGTTTCCAAGTAACTAGTAGTCAATACTTTTGTTTCCAGTGAACAAACACTGTCAAACAACAACGTCATGAACGAACAATCTTTTACAACTACATTGACTTTCGACCAAACGCCACAGCAAGTTTTTGATGCGGTGATCAACACCAAAGAATGGTGGTCGGGAGAAATCATAGGAAATACACACCAACTCAACGATGAGTTTACCTACCAATACAAAGAAGCTCATTTTTCACGCCAGCGAATTGTTGAATTCATTCCCAATCAAAAAGTAGTTTGGTTGGTCACCGAAAGTAAACTCAGTTTCACGAAAGATCCGTCGGAATGGAACGGTACCAAAATCAGCTTTGAAATCACGGAACTTGACGCTAAAACTCAATTGCGATTTTCGCACATTGGGCTGAATCCGGAGATTGAATGTTTTGAGGGCTGCTCAACCGCTTGGAGTCAACTGATTCATCAAAGCTTGGCCAGTCTGATTACAACCGGTAAAAGCAATCCCGTCTTTTTCGGGTAATCCATTTCAACTACAAAAGCATGTATCTTCGTAAAGATTCAAAAAACACAAACTAAACATAGAACACATGAACACAACTGAATTAACGGTTAAAATGATCCTCGACAGATGGTATGCATTTATCAAAATGACCGACACGCTTCTTGAAACACTTTCCAACGAACAACTTGAACGTGAAGTGGCTCCCGGAAAAAATCGTGGAATCTATTTATTGGGACACCTCATCGCTGTGCACGACGACATGATCGTTTTGTTGAACTTCGGTGAAAAATTGTATCCGGAACTCAACGAACCTTTTTTGAAATCGCCTGATAAAGCTGTCAAAGACATTCCCACAACCGACGAATTGAAAGCAATGTGGAACAATCAAAATGCATTCTTAACTCCGAAGATCAACAGCTTAACAGCAAATGAGTGGTTTCAAAAGCACACCGCTGTTTCTGAAGAAGATTTTGCAAAAGAACCGCACCGCAACCTATTGAACATCATGATTACACGCACCAATCACCTCTCCAACCATTTGGGGCAGATGGCATTGTTGAAATCATAATTTGAAAATTGTTCAAACGGATAAATCGTTCGTTTATGTCTGTTCGCAATTGAAATCTATCTTTGTGCAATGATTCATTGAATCAGCATAAAAGAAGTGAACACATGAAACGAATTACAGTATTTTGCGGATCAAGCCTCGGCACCGATACCGAATATCAGTCACAAGCCACTTTACTCGGTCAAACGTTGGCAAAAAACAACATTGGCCTGGTATATGGTGGCGCAAAAATTGGACTGATGGGCGCAGTTGCCGATGGCGCGTTGAGTGAAGGAGGAGAAGCAATTGGCATCATTCCTGAGTTTTTGCAAACAAAAGAAGTGGGCCACGACCGATTAACCGAACTGATCGTGGTGGATAGCATGCACGAGCGCAAAACAAAAATGCATGAATTATGTGATGGAATTATTGCTTTGCCCGGTGGTTTCGGAACCATGGAAGAACTTTTTGAAATCCTCACATGGGCGCAACTGGGACTTCATAAAAAACCGATTGCGCTCTTAAACACAAACGGTTTTTATGATCCGCTGATCGCAATGATACAAACAATGGTTGACAAAGGTTTTTTAAAAGAAATCAATCAGGAAATGTTACTGGTCAATGACTCCATTGATGAACTACTTTCCGACATGATGAACTACCAAGCTCCAACAGTCGGGAAATGGATCCACAAAGAGAGTGAGTTGTAATAAAACAAGGAAAGAAATCTGATTTCATCAGACCTCAATATCCTCATATCCGCTTTTGATCACTGTCAAAATCAACTTAAACCGACCATTTGGTTTAATCTGACTTGAGTGATGTGCAGGAATGAGTATTCCTTCACCGGTGTGGAGAGTTGTCGCTTTTCCGTCAACTTCAATGATCGCACTTCCATCAATAATCTGCGCATAGGTATCGTAGGGAGCTGTTTTTTCATTCAATCCTTCACCTTTTGCAAAAGCCATCGCATCTACAGATCCGGTTGTCTTTTTCAATATTGATTTACGAACAATTGCATCATGTTCGTATTCGATTAGCTCAACGATGATATGTGGCTTGCCTTTTTCAATTTCGCCGTCTTTTTTCGATTGTTTTTCTAAATCTTTCGTATCCATAAGTGCTGTTTTTAGCAATCGATGTCTCCATCAACCATGATTTTATTCGGTAACTCTTGCTTCGTCTAAAACCGTTAAGAAATGAAGAAGGTGTTGATTGAATTCCTCCGGTTGCTCAAGGTTCGAAACATGTCCTGCGTGTTCAATGACATGAAATCTGGAACCTTTAATCGCCGCATACATACTTTCCGATTGCTCGAGCGGCGTTACCTCGTCTTCTCTACCACAAAGAATCAAAGTTGGTATCGTAACGCCGCTCAAAATCGAGCATGTTTCCATGCGACCAGCAAGAGCTGTTAATCCCATTGTTATAATGCGTTGGGAGTTCGAAAACACCACATTTCGCACGCGTTCTACGACTTCTTTTTTCGATTCCAACGAATCTTTGTGGAAGACGCTTTTCACGAATCCTTCACTGAATTCGGCTGCTCCGGCAAATGTTATTTCGTCAATGGTTTTGTACCGTTTCGCTTTCACTTCATCCGTATCGGCAATGCATTGAGTGTCACATAAAATCAACGCATCAAAGCGATTCGGGAATTTCTTCAACGCATCCAAGGCTATAAAACCACCCATTGACAAACCGCAAATGATCGCTTTATCGATAGTGAGTTTGTCCATAAACGCGATCAAATCATCCGCAAACAAATCAATACTCAGCGTAGATTCTTCATCTTTCGATCTTCCAAATCCCCTGATATCACAAGCAATAACGCGGTGCTTGGTTTTTAGAAATCCCAATTGCTCCTGCCACATTGCTTTGCTGAACGGATAACCGTGTAAAAAGATAACCGGAATGTCTCCTTCTCCAAAATCATCATAGGATAATTCAAAGTTGTCTATTGTCGCCATTAAATTGGTTCCTTTAGCTATCGTCTCCATCTTATTTTGCTCATTAATAGGTGTTTTGCCAGATGTAAACGTAGTGAGGGATGCATCTAGGAGTTCTACACGTTTTATGAAATAAGTTGCATAATTCACACTTTTTAATCCGGTTTCAAAAAACGGATTTGGGTATATTTGACTGTTGAACCAATATGCTCAACACTGCATTTACATCACTTTTAGCTGAGTAAGAAAAATGATCCATCCCGATACACGCTACTTTTCTGCAACGATCGACATCATAGGTGTCAATCCGTTTGTGTACTTGCCCGAAGATGTGCTGAAAATCATTTTTCTACAAGCCGGAAAAACCAAGGGGAAAATCCCGGTAAAAATGACCATCGACGGACACGAATTTCCACAAACCCTCGTGAAATTTAGCGGACATTGGCGACTTTACTTGAACACACCCATGCGAAAAGCAGCTAAAAAGGAATTTGGTGATACCGCAGTTTTCGGAATTCGTTTCGATCCGGAAGAACGAATAATCCCTATGCATCCCAAATTCATTGCAGCGTTGGAAGGGAATCAAGATGCAAAACTCGTTTTCGATCAGTTGAGGCCATCGCTTAGGTTAGAAATTGTGCGCTATTTGTCGTTCCTGAAAACCGAGGAAAGTCTAGACAGAAACATTGTGAAAGCAATCGGGTTTCTATTGGGGAAAGAACGTTTTGTTGGAAGAGATCGACCATGATTTTTTTAGTAAATTAGTCGTTTTAAGGACAATAACATGCGTCACCAAAACTAAACTACAGTATGAACAGCATTGAAATCCAGTTAAATAAAACCCGAATGAAAATCGCCATTGTATCCAGTTCGATCTTCATTCTTTTTGGCATTTACCTGATGGTATTTGTAGCGCCTTACCAACAAACCATGAACATGTGGCTCATGGAAGGAATTACATTGGCCGTTATGTCAATCTTTATTTTCTCTATTCCTTACAACCTGAAAAAAATCAACATCAAAGTCGGGTTTATCATCAACGATGAGGGAATCATAGATAATACGGCTTCTACAGAATTAGGGTTGATCACTTGGGATGAAATGACCACCATCAAAGTAGAATCGATGATGACCTCTAAAGTGTTGCTTATATATACGCGTGATCCGCAAAAAATCCTAGATCGTGTGAAAGGAAAAAAAGGACGTTATGTGCGCAACAACATGAAGATTCAAGGAACAATGGTGGCCATAACATCCAAAACCTTAGTCTACAACTTCGATGATTTGGTGAAAGAAGTGAAAGACAGACACAAAGCTTTCATTGAAAAAAAGGAAGCAAGTTCCGCCCAAGTAATTGAAAACAACCCCGAATGATAAAAAACATGATTATCAGTGACGCTCGTCCTGACCATTATTTCTCTTCTGTTCAGCGTTAGTTCAGGATTCGCTCAAACAAATTGGATAAAGGATGCTAACAATCCTGTTTTGAGGAGAGACACAACCATTGCTTCATTGCCAAAAGATCTGTATGCCATTAGCGACTGCTGGGTACTAAAAGAAGGAAACATTTACAAAATGTGGTACACAGGAGGTGGTTTTAATTATCCTCCGGATACGCTCATGCGTTCACGCATTTGTTATGCAACATCAACCGATGGAGTTACTTGGAATAAATACGCCGCTAATCCTGTTTTGGATATCTCTTATGTTGGAGGATGGGATTCATTGGGTGTAGAAACGGTTTCAATACTTATTGATAGTGCTGCTCCGTCGTCTGAACGTTATAAAATGTGGTATGCCGGACAAACATTTAATGCATACCGCTATGAAATTGGTTATGCTTACTCCCCAGACGGCATTAGCTGGACCAAATATCCTACTCCCGTTTTACAAGTGGGTTCGGCCTCTGAATGGGATAACGGTTTTATTGAAGGACCTTCTGTTATAAAAGAAGGTAATGCTTATAAAATGTGGTATTGCGGATATGATGTTACTGTTGATGGAAGCGGAACAGATGGAAAAGCAAACATTGGTTATGCCACTTCAACCGACGGTATTCTTTGGACAAAATATGCCAACAATCCCATTATGATGACTGGCGTCGCTACATGGGATAGTATTTACGTTCAAGATCCGCATGTGATTAAAGAAGGTAGTGAATACCATATGTGGTATGGTGGTGGTCAAAATGATACGTACTATGATCAACAAGTTGGATATGCCACTTCTTCTGACGGAATTACCTGGTCTAAATCGCCACTCAACCCAGTGTTAACACGCGGTAATCCTGGCGAGTGGGATCAAATTCTGTCTTCATTTCCTAGCGTACTGAATGATAACAACACATATAAAATGTGGTACACCGGACGAGATTTAGATCCATTACCTGCTGCATCGCTCAATTATTATTGGGAAATCGGTTATGCAACTTCAGAAATAGCGGGATTATTTGATAACAGTAAAAGTGTGGCTGAAGAGATGGAGCTATTTCCAAATCCGGTAGCTGATCTTTTAGGAATCCGGTTATCTGCTGAATGTAACAGTGGTGAACTAACTATCTACGATTTGCAAGGTCAATTGAAATACAGTAGTTCAGTTGTCAGTGCAAACAATCTGCAAATTGATTTATCAGATTTCGTAAACGGCACTTACATCATTCAGTTTCAAAACGCTGAAAAACAATTCAAGAACCGTTTTATCCTGTTACGATAAGTTCACCTATGAAAAACATTCCGATTAGAACAATCGATTCTTCTCTTAAAGAACCCGACTTATCAGGTAGTTTCAGTATACGGAATGTGGAAGAATTACTTGCAGGGCAAAACATGGTGCAGGAACTTCACCGACACGATTTCTTTTATATTCTGGCTCTAACAAGAGGAACCGGAAATCATGAAATCGATTTCACGACCTATGAAGTCTGCGATAACTCCGTGTTTTTCATGCGTCCGGGTCACGTGCACCAACTTACCTTAAAATCCGGAAGTCAAGGCTTTCTGTTGCAGTTTAAACCGGAGTTTTATTACCCGAATGATGCTCCGTCACGGCAACTCTTGCGCAAAGCAAGTAACAAAAACCTGTGTCAATTGGATGAATCGCGGTTTCGGAAATTAATCACCACACTCGCAACCATTTATCAGGAATACGTTGGCAAACAAGAAGGATATCAAGATGTCATCAAAGCAAACCTGGGACTTTTCTTTATTGAATTGGTGCGACATCGTCAACAGCGAATCAATACCATTACGCAGGTAAATCCTTACACGGAGGAACGTTTGGAAGAGTTTTTAGAACTGTTGGAAAACCACATTTCCGATCACAAACAAGTTTCTCATTACGCCGGTATGATGCACTTGTCTGCTTATCAATTGAATGCCATAACCAAAACCGCTTTGGGGAAAACCAGTTCTGAATTGATCAACGAATGGATTATTCTGGAATCGAAACGAAACTTGTTGGCAACCACCAATCAAATCAATCAAATTGCTTTTCAACTAGGCTATGAAGATGTTTCGTACTTCATTCGCTTCTTTAAGAAACATACAGGCTATTCTCCGGAAGCATTTCGGGCGAATTTTAAATAAGTCCTATTCTATTTCAGTTTTGTCCTATTTCCATCCGATTATTCGTAAGTATTTTTGTGTCATAAAACAATTCAATAAACGGATCTATCATGAACGCAAAAATGAAATTTATCACAGCTTTAAAAATCTGGATCGTCCTTTACCCTTCAATCACCTTGTTTCTTTACTTCTTCGGAAAACAATTGTCAACACTTCCACTTCCTTTGCGCACGCTCATTCTGACAATGTGTTTGGTGCCTTGGATCATCTTTGTTGGAGTGCCTTTTGTGAACTTTCTCATTAAAACTTTTTTGGGGAAGAATGAAAACAGATCGTGATACATTCTTTCCATCACGAAGTCAATTTATCCAACAAAGGGCGATTTCCTATTTATTAGCACATCACAGTCTCCCACGAATAAACGAATGAAAATCACACATGAATTTAAAGCGAATAATGGAAACTAGTTTCCATTTTGATTCGTGAATCAGCCTTGGCTGACTATTCGTAAAGAATTGTACACAATACGTTCCGCCTCAGGCGGATTAATTCGTGGTGGAAATATGCAGTACGTCACATTCTAAGAGGGTTGTGCTCTTTAATAGTAAATTACCCAACAAAGCGGAATGGCTTTGATCGCCTTAAGCTTGCCAATAAATACATTTTTAACACCTCATCTCATGGAAAACAACTCACATTTCGACGTCATCATAATTGGTGGAAGCTATTCCGGACTTGCAGCCGGCATGGCATTAGGACGAGCTTTACGAACCGTTTTAATCATCGACGCTGGCAATCCGTGCAACCGCCGAACACCTCATTCGCACAATTTTCTCACACAAGACGGACAAACTCCTGCCGCAATTGCAGCGTTGGCGAAAGAACAAGTCATGAACTATCCAACGGTTACCTTTCTAAGTGATCGTGCGATAAACGGATCTAAAACAGAAACCGGCTTTGAACTTCAAACCCAAGAGAATGGTAAATTCACCGCAAAAAAGTTGATTTTCGCTACTGGTATCAGCGATCTCATGCCTGCCATCGACGGCTTTTCGGAATCTTGGGGAATTTCGGTCATTCATTGTCCGTACTGCCACGGCTACGAAGTTAGAAATGAAAAAACGGGAATTCTTGCCAACCGAGACATGGCATTTGAGTTGGGTAAACTCATCCGCAATTGGACAGCTGACCTTACGCTGTTTACCAATGGAACGTCCACATTGACCGAAGAACAATCCGAAAAACTTACGCAACACGGAATTAAGGTGATAGAAACCGAAGTTGATCGGTTTGAACAGACCAAGGGGCAACTGCAAAACATCGTTTTCAAAAACGGATCTGCAACACCGATCACCGCTATTTATGCTCGACCGGCATTTGAACAGCATTGTAAAATCCCACAAGAATTACACTGCGATTTCACGGAGCAAGGTTACATTGCGGTTGACCCTTTCCAAAAAACTTCAGTTCTCGGTGTGTTCGCTTGCGGAGATAATACCACTCCCATGCGCTCGGTTGCAAACGCGGTTGCCATGGGAACCTTGGCCGGTGTGATGGCAAATAAAGAATTGATTGAGGAAGAATTTTAATACGCTGAATCAATCCTTAAACGGATTCCGTTGTGTCCATTCGGAGGTTTTGATGTAATAGAAAACCGGCTTGATGAGCTTATTGGTCACCACCTCCGAATGGCGCATGTAACAATACATATCTACCGGAACAGCTCCCAAATTGCTTTTCATTTCCATAGCCGTTCTACCGAAAATCACATTGCCTTTTTTGCGCTCAATCGCCAGTTTTACCGTATCGGCCAACAATTGCTGATACACCGCATATTCGGTATTGAATGCGTAATCAACTCCTACCGAATGTGCCTCGCAATGATCACCCCAAAAGAGGTTGGTACGGAATCCGACCATGTTGTCGTTCAGAAAATATCCGGTAAACACAAAATTGTCGCCCATTTGCCGCTTCAGTTCCACAAAATAAGAAGTGTCGTAATGATTGATCTTCATCTTGGCTTTATTGGCCACGTTGAAATACAGTTCTTGAATTTTATCAAAATGCGCTTCAATTTCCTTGGTCGATAAACTGCGTTGTTCCAATGTACTTCCGCGTTTGTACATATCGCGCATGCGGGTTCGATACTTCGATTTTAATGCATTTTGGTAATCTTCAAACGTGTTCCATTCCGGGAGAATCGGCAAAAACATATTCGGATCCAACTTGAACTTGCGGTAATTAAACACTTTCAACTGTTCGGATGGAATTGATTGATCTTCGTAAAAATCCTTGATCAATTGCAAATGAACTGCACCTCGAAGTTTTTCCGAATTGCGAATCTGATACGTCACATCGGCCAAGGCATGATAAGCTTCTTGCGGAGAAATCTCAGGTGAATAATGAAATCCGTGATCACCACTGATATGCGTAAGCCCGCAAATCAACATTTTTAACTTCGTTTTCTCCTTGAACGTTCCTTTGATTTTACTCAATTTCGAATCGGTGGCTTCCCTGCTTCCGTAATCTTTTCCCGAAACAACCACTATGGTGAAAACGGCAGCTGCTACCGCTTTTTGACCGTCATACATCAAGACATACTTGAAACGTTCATCCTCTGTCGACGAATTTTCAATCGCCTTTAAATACGGAATGCCCATCAAGCCTTTACTCTCAGGAACAATCGCATTCCATTCGGATTCAGCAACGTAATGAATGGAATCAAACACGGCAAATCCCAAATGACTGGGAGTTCTTCTGATTTCGAATTGGTCTTTTTCGTCTTTTAATTTAGAGATGAAGTCGGATAGTTTTTTCATGTCAAGATTCAGATATCGTTCATTAAAAGTAGCATTTTCGGTGGTTTCACAGATCGTCGACCGAAACAACTACTTTTTTTTAGTTTTTTTTATCATTCTTCAAAACAAAGTATCACTACATTTGTTAAATGTAATACAATCATAAATAATAGTAATACTATCAAATGATTTCACAAATCAAATTTTCCGTCCCAGCATGCACGTTTTTACGTGATCCACAGGAAACAAAACTCGGAGTATTGCTTATGCAATCGAGTGTGGAACTCATCGATGAGATCGGTTTTGAAGCGTTTACATTTAAAAAACTGGCGATCAAAATCAATTCGACAGAAGCTTCCGTATACCGCTATTTCGAGAATAAACACCAATTGTTGTTATTCCTGTATGCTTGGTATTGGAACTGGATGAACTACCGCTTACAGCAAGAAACCTATAACATCGTTTCCATTTCAGAAAAATTGGAAATTGCCATTCAATTACTCGTAGGAAAAACCGAAGATGATCCGCAAACACCGTTTATCAATGAAGAGAAACTAAAGCGCATTATCGAACAAGAAGGCATCAAATCGATCTTGACCAAAAATGTTGACGGCGTAAATACAGAAGGAGCGTTTGAAGATTACAAACAATTGGTCGAAAAATTAGCCGGTTGGATTCACCTACTCAATCCGGAGTTTCCTTACCCGAATATGTTGGTGAGTACCATTATTGAAGGGGCACATTTGCAACACTATTTTGCCGAGCATTTACCGCGCTTAACCAATAAGAGTACTTCAACCGACAATGTAAACGGATTTTTCAGTTTCCTCCTTCATTCACTCATTTTAACACCCAACAATAACGTACATGGAAACAGTCACTAAATCTCCCTGGAAACGACTGGCAACATTGCTAAGTCTCGATAAAGCCGAGGTAACTCAGTTGTACTTATATGCCATTTTCGGCGGTATCATCAGTTTGAGTTTACCATTGGGTATTCAATCGGTCATTCATTTTATTCAAGGTGGTCAAATCACCACAAGCTGGATCGTCTTGGTAGCATTGGTGATTGGCGGAGTGGTACTTACAGGAGTTTTGCAAATCATGCAAATGCGGCTTACCGAAAACATTCAACAGCGCATCTTTGTCAGGTATACCTTCGATTTTGCTTTTCGTTTTCCGCGCATGAACCGCCAGGATTTGGACGGTAAAATCCCAAATGAACTCATCAACCGTTTTTTCGATGTGATCATTTTGCAAAAAGGTGTTGCCAAAGTACTACTTGATTTTTCTTCGGCTGCTTTGCAAATCACGTTCAGCTTGATCGTGTTATCCTTCTACCATCCGTTTTACATCGTATTTAGTCTGTTGCTGGTTGCGCTGATGTACATGGTTTTTAAACCCATTATCCGCTATGGTTTTCAAACCAGCTTGAGCGAATCGAAGTACAAATACAAAACCGCTTACTGGTTGCAGGAAATTGCGCGCGCCGATTGGAGTTTCAGGTTGGTTCCCAACGGAGATATGGCTTTGAAACGATTAGACGAACACGCCAAAGGCTATTTATCCAGCCGTGAATCGCATTTCAAAGTTTTGTGGAAACAATACAGTTGGATGATCGGCATCAAAGCCATTGTGGTAGCATCGTTGCTTGGTTTGGGCGGTTATTTGGTCATTGATCAGCAAATGAACCTCGGTCAATTCGTTGCGGCAGAAATCTTGATTCTATTGTTGCTTGGAGCCGTAGAAAAACTCATTCAGTTGATGGAAACACTCTACGATGTCTTTACTTCTCTGGAAAAACTAGGACAAGTACAAGACATTTCCATGGCGTATGAAGAAAGCGTAGAAACCGTAAATCCATGCGATTTGTTTCCGATGGAAATCATTGATACCAGTTCGGCTACAGCCACGGTTGCTTTGCGTGTAGATGAAGGAAAACACGTTTTTGTGGCAGGTGGTCATCAGCTCGAAATCACACAATTATTCCGCCAGTTGGTCGATCCTACGTGTTCTCCTGTGTTTAAACCGCGCTGGAACAATACCATTCCTACACCACAAACATTGGGTGATTCATTGGAACACATCGGTTGGTTTACGCAAGAAACCCATTTGTTTGAAGGCACCTTGCGTGAAAATATTTTGCTCGGAAGAAGTGAATTGGGACTGGATCGTCTCAAGAAAGCCTTGGAAACGGTTTCCATGAGCGATTTTGTTTCGCGCCAAAACAAAGGTTACGAAGCCCAATTGACAGATGCACACCGTGTTATTTCGGAAGTAGAGCGCGAACGCATTTTGCTGGCTCGCTCAATTGTGCATTCTCCGGCCTTGTTGTTACTCTCTTTTCATGGATCTGCATTGACAGCTTCGGAACAAACAGAAGTGCTGGAAGCCATTCTTTCCAATTACCCGGAAACTACGGTTGTTTGCGCTGCTGCAACACCTATTACCGGATCGAAACAATCATTTATCATTCATACACTTGCTTAAATTCTAATTGACATGAACCGATTTAAACAATACGCTTCCGTTCAGTTATTGGAAACGAAAAAAACATCAAAAGCCTTGCTGAAAGTGCTTTATTGGGCATTGGGCATTTTAGTGATCGTTGTGCTCTTGCCCTGGACACAAACCATTTCTTCTGCCGGAAATGTGACCGCGTTGAGTCCCAACAACCGACCGCAAACCATTAACGCCATTATTGGCGGACGAATTGAAAAATGGTATGTACAAGAAGGTCAGTTTGTTCACAAAGGCGACACCATTGTCTACTTATCGGAAACCAAATCAGAATACATGGATCCGAATTTGATTGTGCGCACCGAAGAACAAATGAAGTCGAAAGAAAACAGCGCGGGATCATACATGAACAAGGTTCAAGCCCTTGACGGACAAATCGACGCATTGATTGATAGCCGCATGTACAAATTGCAGCAGGCTGAAAACAAAGTGCGTCAGGGGAAATTAAAAGTGGTTTCAGACAGTATGGATTACAGAGCGCTGGAAAAACAGCTCGACATTGCCATGAAACAGTACACCCGAACTGAAGAACTCAATAATCAAGGTTTAAAATCGACGGTTGATCTGGAAAACAAACGATTGAAAGTACAGGAAATGGAAGCCAAAGTGGTGAGCGCGGAAAACAAATTGCTCACTACACGCAACGAACTCATCAATGCAAAAACGGAGCTTTCGTCCATCAGTGCCGATTACCAAGACAAAATTTCGAAGAGCGAATCGGAGAAATCGAGCGCGCTTTCGGGGTTGTATGAAGTGGAGGCTACGGTTACCAAAATGCAAAACGACATCGCCAATTACAGCATTCGAGCGGGTTATTATTACGTTACAGCTCCGCAAGACGGTTATATTTCTCAAGCACTGAAAAACGGTGTGGGTGAAACCGTCAAAGAAGGAAGTCCGTTGGTGAGCATTGTACCGAGTTTGTCTGATTTTGCAGTCGAAATGTTTGTAGAACCGATTGATCTTCCGCTCATGCATGTGGGCAATAAAGTACGGGTTCAATTTGATGGATGGCCGGCAATCGTCTTCTCCGGATGGCCGAATGTGAGCTATGGAACGTATGGCGGAAAAGTGGTTGCCATCGATAATTTCATTGGCGAAAACGGCAAATACCGTGTGTTGGTAGCTCCCGATCCGAAAGATCACAAATGGCCGAAAGCACTGCGTATGGGTGTAGCCGTAAAAAGCATGACCTTGCTCAAAGATGTGCCTATTTGGTATGAACTATGGCGAAAAATTAACGGTTTCCCACCAAATTATTACACACCTAAAAAACCGGCAGGTAAATCTGATAAAAAATGAAAACCGTTTTTTTAATCCTCGCATGCGTGATCGCCAACGTTGGTTTTTCGCAAGACACAGCCAATGTGCTCACCCAAACCGTGTTTTTACAACAGGTCAAAGAAAATCATCCCGTTGCTTTGGTAGCCGGAAACAATATCCTGCAGGCCGAACAAGTCATACGTTTGTCAAAAGGCGCGTTCGATCCGGTTCTGTTCGGTGGAATTGACCAAAAGTACTATGACGGAAAAACCTATTACAGCACCATCAGCACCGGTGTGAAAATTCCGACCAGATTGGGGGTAGATTTTAAAGTGATGGGAGATTGGAACAACGGAGATTACCTCAATCCGCAAAACCGCGTTCCGGACAACGGATTGACCTATTTGGGTGTGGAAGTTCCTATTGGTCGTGGCTTGTTTACCGATGAACGTCGCACGCAATTGCGCAGAGCCGGAGTGGCGTTTCAGCAATCGCAACTAGAGCGGCAATTAACGCTCAATGAACTGTTGTACCAAGCCGGTCAGCAATTCATCAATTGGCAGGAACAAGAAGCACAATTGAATCTGGCTTTGGAAGGAATGGAATTAGCCAAAATTCGTTTGGAACAGGTGAAAATCAATGTTGATTTGGGCGAACGACCTTCCATCGACACCGTTGAAGCTTCTGCGCAGTATTACAACCGGTTGATTGATGTGGAACAACGAAAACTCAATGCGGCCAATGCACGGCTTTCCATTGAAAATTATCTGTGGGATCAAGGTGTCATTCCGCTTACGTTGGAAAGCTTTGTTTCCCCCGAACAATTGACAACTGAAGCGCCGTTGAAGCTCCTCTCCGACTCCATCGATCTGCACCCCATGCTTTCTTGGTATGACCTGAAGTTGCAAGATTTGCAGTTGGAACGTAAATGGAAAGTGGAACAGCTCAAACCGCAGTTAAACGTCAATTACAACCTATTGCAAACACCTCAAAACCTGGTTTCGGGCAATTACTCTTTTACCAATTACAAGTGGGGCGCAACGTTGTACATGCCTATTTTACTGCGAAAAGAACGCTCTTCACTGGCAATAACGCGGTTTAAGATAGAATCTACCCAGTGGGAATTGCAGCAAAAACAGCGTGATTTGCGTACCAAACAACTTCAAGTTC
>Ga0302293_10000906_pt1 | contig 15196 bp, 13 predicted proteins | sample III_Fen_N2_2_FD_198758 | JGI IMG/M metagenome (GOLD analysis project Ga0302293, IMG submission 198758) | Peat permafrost microbial communities from Stordalen Mire near Abisko, Sweden - III_Fen_N2_2 | ecosystem: Environmental > Terrestrial > Soil > Wetlands > Permafrost | place: Sweden: Abisko...
TTTTCAGTATTAAAAATCCAGTTTTTTGTATATAAAGCAAAGAGCGGGATTACGAAACCCCACTCTACGAGACTCAATTTTACGTTTTGCTTAGCGGTTTTCGCTAAAAAGTTTGCCGCGGAAACGCTCCAGCAGCTTCATCAGCGGGATGCCGAGCGCAAAGCACGCGATCGCCTGTCCGATTGCAACGTATCCCGCCGCGACCCAGTAGCTCACGCCAACTTGATAGACGTACGTCAGCAGCGCGCCGACCACCAGGGCGTTGACAACGACCGAAGGCAACGGCGCAAGATATTTTGACACTCGATTTCGTAGTTTGTAAGTGATAAATGACGCAAGTAATGTTGCTAAGCTGCCGAGTACAACATCGTAAATCGGTGCGCCTGTAAGCAAGTTTGCCAGTATGCAGCCGATGAATAACCCCGGAACGGCTGAAAACGTAAAATAAGGCAGTATGCTCATGGCTTCCGACACACGGCACTGAATCAACCCCGAAGAGATCGGAGCAAGGAAGATGGTCAGCAGCGCATAGACCGCGGCGATGATCGCGCCCTGCGCCAAATCGCGCACCGTGAATATTTTCTGTGGTTGTTGTAAGTCTCCCAATGGATCCTCCTTATGATACAGCCGCGGACTTAAGTAATCGGTCGATCTCCGTCCGGCTCTCCGCCGCAGTCTTATCTTCGTCAATGTTCAGCAGCGCGCCGTCTTTGACCGTCATTCTGCCGCCGACCCAAACCGCATCTGCGGGCAGATGGTAACCGACTGTTCCAAAGAGATTTGCCTCATCCCGCTCCGCCCCCACCATCTCGAGACGGTCATAGCGGATCGCGAATAAATCTGCGGCGCAACCCGTCGCGATTTGCCCGAGTTTTTTGCGCCCGATTAACCGCGCACTGCCACGCGTCGCCATCTTGAGCAAGTCGTATCCGCTGGGTGCCTCCGCGCCATAGCGTAAACGGTGCATCAGGTATCCCGCGCGGATTTCATCCATCAGGTTGGAAGCGTCGTTGCTTGCACTGCCGTCCACTGCCAGCCCCACCGGAACGCCGAGGCGGAGCATATCGGGAATCCGCGCGACCCCAGAGCTAAGCTTCATATTGGAACAGGGGCAATGTGCTACCCCTGTGCCTGTATCCGCTAGAAATTGCAGTTCCTCGTCGTTGAAAAAAATACCATGCGCAAAAAAGACATCGTTGCCGACGAAATCCACGCTTTCCATATAGGCCAGCGGACGCATGCCGAGCGTTTCCACTGTATAGCGCTCCTCATCCTTGGTTTCGCAAAGATGCGTGTGCAGCTTGACGCCATAACTGCGCGCAAGCTTTGCGCTTTGTTTCATGAGATCTGCCGTAACAGAAAACGGTGAGCAAGGCGCAAGCACCACCTGCCGCATGGAAAAATCGGACGCATCATGATAGCGCTCGATTGCGTTTCTGCTGTCGCGCAGAATTTCGTCCGTGGTCTGCACGACGGAATCCGGCGGCAGTCCCCCATCCTTGCGCGAAAGGCTCATGCTTCCGCGGGAACTTACCATGCGGATACCGAGCGACTCAGCGGCGGAAAATTGCGCCGCAAGTAGATCTCCCGCGCCGTTTGGAAAGACATAATGATGGTCAACGCAAGTGGTGCACCCGTATTTCATCAGCTCGCCCATGCCGGAGAGTGAACTTAACCTAACTGTGTCTTCGTTGAGATGCGCCCAGATATCATAGAGCGCGGTGAGCCAGTCGAAGAGTTCCAGATTTTGCACGTGGCGTAAGTTTCGCGTGAAATATTGATACAGGTGATGATGCGTGTTGATCAAGCCCGGATAGAGGATGAGTCGGCTTGCGTCGATCACCTCGTCCGCTTCCGGCTTGCCGAGGTTGCCAATCTGCGCGATCACGCCGTTTTCGACGAGCACGTCTACCCCGCGCAGAATCGAGTCGTTATCGTCACAGGTAACGATACAGTGCACGTTTTGTAAGAGAGTTTTCATGTTTGTTCGCTCCTTGCCGCGCTTTGCGGCGTCCGCTGCAAAGGTTGCTAACCCTTGTAAGATGCGGCTTTATTTGCTATACTGAATTGCCCTTTTGCCCGATTTGCGCATGTTTTTGCGCGAGATCGGAGTTTATTTTATCACAATGCGCCATCGCTTCACAAGAACGCGCGCGCATTCTTGGCAGGACAGGAGTAAATAAATGACCCCGAACGCACTCATCGAAATCGTCAACGTCGGGTTTCAATACGCGGGCGCAGAAAAAATTGCGCTCAAAAACATCAGCCTCTCCATTCAAAAAGGCGAGGTTGTCGCCATTGTCGGCCACAACGGCTCCGGCAAGAGCACGCTTTGTAAAATGCTCAATGCGCTATTGATTCCTTCCGAAGGAACAGTCACGATCGAAAACATGGACACGCGCGAAGAAAAAAATCTGTTAGAGATTCGCCGCCGCGTAGGTATGGTGTTTCAAAACCCCGATAACCAGCTTGTCACCACCATTGTGGAGGAAGACGTGGGCTTCGGCCCGGAAAACCTAGGCGTTCCTCCGGCAGAGATACGCACGCGTGTGGATGCAGCGCTGAAAGAAGTCGAAATGAGCGAATACGCCGAGAAGGCAAGCCATGCTCTCTCCGGCGGACAAAAGCAGCGCGTCGCAATCGCAGGGTTACTCGCGATGCAGCCGGAAGTGCTGGTGTTGGACGAGGCAACCGCCATGCTCGACCCGCGCGGGCGTGAAGAGGTGCTCTCCACCGTGCGAAAACTCAACCGTGAGCGCGGCATGACCGTAGTGATGATCACGCAGTTTATGGAAGAAGCACTCGACGCGGATCGTGTGTTTGTTCTTGCCGAAGGGCATCTTGTTATGGAAGGTACGCCAAAGGAAGTGTTTAATGAGAGAGCGCTGCTCGAAGCGAGTCGGCTCGAAGCACCCGCTTTCGTGAAACTGCGGGACGAGCTGCTCACCGCGGGACTGCCGATTTCACATGAGGCGATGACCTGTGAAGCACTAGCCGACGAACTCAGCCGTGTGCTGCATGCGTAAACGATTGAAATCGTTGGATACTAATTTTAATATCCTAATTAGAAATTCCGACTGTATGCATTATATTATCAAAGCTGCATTAAAATAAGGAAATCAAAATGCCAATTGAAATAAAACAACTCAGCCATACTTACCTGCCGGGGAGCCAGCTAGCATACCCCGCGCTTTGCGATATCTCGCTGACCATAGAGGACGGAGAATTCCTCGGCATCATCGGGCACACCGGATCGGGGAAAAGTACGCTGATTCAGCACCTCAACGGCCTGCTGCTACCAACGGACGGCAGCGTTCTCGTAGACGGGCTGGACACGCGAGAGAAAAAGCTCAGAAAACGCATTCGTTCGCTGGTTGGCATGGTGTTTCAATATCCTGAATATCAATTATTTGAAGAAACAGTCGCGCGAGACGTTGCCTTTGGCCCAAAAAACATGGGGTTAGACGAGGCGGAAATCAAGGTGCGCGTCAACGAGGCGCTGGTTCTTGTCGGGCTCGACCCGGCGGAGTTTTCCGAAAAGTCGCCCTTTGAGCTCTCCGGCGGAGAAAAAAGGCGCGCGGCTCTTGCGGGAATTCTCGCCATGCGCCCGAAATATCTCGTGCTGGATGAGCCGATGGCTGGGCTTGACCCGCGCGGGCGTCGCGAAATTCTCGCGCTGATCGAATCCCTCCGGCGCGATTTCGGCACGGGCATCGTCATGGTGTCGCACTCCATGGACGATGTGGCTATGTTTGCCGACCGCATCGCCGTGCTCGACAAAGGCGCGCTTTTCATGGTGGACAAACCCGAAACAGTTTTTTCACACAGCGCAGAGTTGATCGACATGGGGCTGAATCTTCCGCAAGCGACCCAGCTTGTCCGTGCGTTGCGTATGCGCGGCATCGCCATGGAACATGATTATTTTCGCATGGAAGAGCTGGCGCAGGATCTGATCGGGAGGTGGCACCATGACCGCTAACATCACGCTTGGTCAATATCTGCCGGGCAACAGCGTGGTTCACCGTCTCGACCCGCGCACAAAGATTTTTCTGATGGTGATCTATATCGCCATCGTGTTTGTGGTCAAGTCGCTTTTTGTGTTTCTGTTGCCGGTCGTGCTTCTTGTCACTATGTTCGCGTTCGCGCAGATTCCGGCTTCCTACTTTTTCTCTGCTCTCAAGCCGATGAAATGGCTGTTGGTATTCATGTTTGTGATCAATCTCTTTGCTACGCAGGGAGAGACGATCCTTTTTCAATGGAAGTTTATCAAGTTCACACAGGAAGCGTTGGAGCAGGCTTTTTTCATGACCCTGCGCTTGATCCTGCTCGTGGCCGGCACGTCAATTCTGACGCTGACTACCTCCCCAATCGCGCTGACAGACGGACTGGAAAAACTCATGGCACCGCTGCGCAAGTTGCGATTCCCTGCTCACGAACTCGCGATGATGATGACCATCGCGCTTCGGTTTATCCCCACGCTGATGGAAGAAACAGACCGCATCCAAAAAGCGCAGATGGCACGCGGGGCGGACTTTGAGAGCGGCAATATTTTTCAACGCGCCAAGAGCATGATCCCCGTGCTCGTACCGTTGTTTGTCTCCGCGTTTCGTCGGGCAGACGAACTCGCCATGGCGATGGAGAGCCGCTGCTATCATGGCGGCGAGGGCAGAACCCGCATGCGCGAGCTGCATTTTCACGCGCGCGATCTCTTCTCAACCGTATTTCTCGTCGCGTTTTTAGTCGGCATCATCCTACTGGAGAAGATGCCGCTATGAGCCGCCGCATCCGCGTAATCGTTCAATACGACGGAACCAACTACGTCGGCTGGCAGGTGCAGGAAAACGGCATCTCTGTTCAGCAGAGGCTCAACGAGGCGGTGCTTGCCGTCACAGGCGAACAGATTCAGTTGCACGGTTCCGGCAGAACGGACAGCGGCGTACACGCAAATGCACAAGTTGCGCACTTTGACACCTACGCGCGCATGCCCGCAGATAAATTCGCCATCGCGCTGAATATGCGATTGCCGCGCGACATTCGCGTGCTCTACAGCGAAGAAGCGCCGGAGGATTTTCACGCGCGGTTTTCGGCGAAAAATAAAACCTATCGCTATACGGTGCAAACCGGGCTGCACGCGGATGTTTTTTCGCGCACCACCGCGCTGCACATCCACACTCCGCTTGATTTTATGCGGATGCAGCGCGCCGCGCAGTATGCGCTCGGCGAACACGACTTCAAGGCGTTTATGAGCGCAGGTTGCACGATAGAGAATACGATACGAACGGTGACGCGAAGCGAATGGACACAGAACGGCAAGTATCTCTATTATGAAGTGAGCGCGAACGGTTTCCTCTACAATATGGTTCGCATTCTTGCGGGTACCCTGCTGGAAATCGGCGGCGGCAAACTGCCAGAGGATGCAATATCACGCGCACTTGCCAGCGGACTGCGCGCAGACGCGGGCGGAACCGCCCCACCGCTTGGGTTAACGTTGCTGCGTGTGCAATATGAAGATTTTGATACCGAAGAGGTGCTCAATCGTTGAAGCAGATCGAAACAAACGACTTTGAATCGTATATGCGCCTCGCGCTGGAGGAAGCCAGGCTTGCGTTTGACGCGGGCGAGGTTCCCGTTGGCGCGGTGCTGGTATGCGGCAATGAAGTCATCTACCGCGCGCATAATCTGGTAGAAGCGCAACACGACGCAACCGCGCACGCCGAGCTGCATTGCCTGCGCGAAGCGATGGCAAAACGCGGCAACCGCTTGAGCGATTGCACACTCTTTGTCACGCTTGAGCCCTGCGCCATGTGCGCGGGCGCGTGTGTCAACGCCAAACTGGGTCGGATCGTATTTGGCGCGTTTGACGAAGTCGCGGGTTGCTGCGGTTCCAAGATGGACTTGACCGACCAGTGCTTTCTGCACAGCGTCGAGGTTTGGTGCGGCATTCTGGAAAACGATTGCAAATCTCTCTTAACGAGTTTCTTCCAAGCGCTCCGTTGACGGGCGCTTTTATTCGACTAGAATCACCAGATATCGCCTAATATCTAGCATTTTTATTCTTCTCGATTACGACTGAATCGTGTATGATACATACAGATATAATTTTGATTGTGAGGAAACCGTATGGATTTTTTGCGTTTGCTGGAAGGGCTTCGCACCCCGTTTTTTGATATGGTGTTTCAGTTTTTTACGTACTTTGGTGAAGAAACCATCTTCATGGTCGTCGCCATGTTCTTTTTCTGGTGCATCGATAAAAAAACGGGCTACCTTCTCCTGTACGTCAGCTTTTTGGGCAACATCATCAATACGTTCCTCAAGCTGCTCTTCCTCGTACCCCGCCCCTGGGTGCTCGACAAAAATCTAACCATCGTGGAAAGCGCCCGCGCGGGTGCGACGGGTTACTCCTTCCCCAGCGGGCATACGCAAAATTCCGCCGGGCTGTTTCTCGGCATTGCACGTGCGCGAAAAGAACTTTGGGTCCGCGTCGTCTGCATTGCGCTCACGCTGCTGGTTGCTTTCTCGAGAATGTATCTGGGCGTGCATACCCCGGTGGACGTGCTGGCTTCCCTCGGTATCGCGCTGCTGCTGGTTTTGGTCGCTTATCCGCTGCTGAGCCGCGCGTGGGATAACGCAAAATGGTTTGCGCCGCTGCTCGGTATCCTGCTTGCCGTCGGCATCGCGCTGATTCTCTACGTTGAACTGACGCCAATGCCCGCCAACGCGATTGCAGAGTTTTCACTCAGCTGCAATGAGTCCGCTTATAAGATGGTTGGTGGCGCGTTCGGCTTTGCCACCGTTCTATGGTTGGAACGCAAGTATGTCCGCTTCTCGGTAAAAGCCGTTTGGTGGGCGCAGTTGCTCAAGCTCGTCATTGGGCTTGGCCTGATTATCGCCGTTCAGACGCTCACCAAGTCTCCGCTGCTCGCGCTTTTCGGCGGGCATAATGCGGGCAACGCAGTTCGGTATTTTCTGATGGTACTTGTCGGCGGCGCGCTCTGGCCGATGACATTCAAGTTCTTTGGAAAACTTGGGCAAAAGAAAGAGCAGACAGCGTAAACGATTATAAACGCGCATAATAATTCCCGCCGTAAGGCGGGATATTTTTTTACTGTGTTTAGTTTTTTAGTGGATCAGTCCACGTAAGATCAGCGCTATGATCAGTACCGCGGCAACGACGCCACCATACACCATCCAGACTTTCTTCTTGATGTGCTGCTCTTTTTGCGCTTCTTCGGCGGTCTGCTGCGTGTCGGTTGTCACCGCGCCTTCCATCGCGTCCAGCGCGCGATCCAGGATTGACCGTCTCTGCCCCGCTTCCTCCGGCTTATCCTTTGCGCCGGAGACCGACGGGCGCTTTTGCGGTGTGTTTTTGTGAATCTCAGGCAGATTGTTTTTTACGTCTTCTTCCGTCACGTCCGGACAGATGGCGCCGATCTCAACGCAAGCCAGCGCGTGGCGATAATCAAACACATTGGCAATGCGGCGATACCCCGCTGGATCTGTCGTTTGCCAGAGAAAATCAAAAAACTGCTGTGGAATGCTCGCGTGCGGCTGAATGACGTCCCCAAACACCACTAGCCCTGTCATCGCCTCATACAGCGTCTTGCCGATGGCAGCAAGATCGATCCAAGGTTCGGTATCGTCTACCTCTTGCCGCGCGCGCAGGCCTGCTTTCGCCGCGCCGAAGTCGATGAGCTTGATCGAACCATCCGTGCAGATAAAGATGGAACGCGCGTTGATGTCGTAATGCAGCGAATTCAAGCTATGCACGACCAAGAGCGCATCCGCCAGCGAAGCCGCGATATACATCGCCTCGTCGGGATAAAGTTTACGCCGCCTGAGCTGTAAATACCGCTCCAGCGTGACGCCATCCAGACGCTCCATGACGGCGTAGGATGTGCCGTTTTCAAAAAACGTTGTGTAGACGGTGACTAGGTTTTCGCTCCCCTTTGCGTCCGTCAGCGCCAGATGTTGTCGGTAAAACATCTCGCTCCCCAGAAAGAACAGCGCACCACAGGCTTTGTTTTTTGGGTTTAGCGCATGTCCTTGCCCCACACGCTCCGCAAGCGCGTAAGGAAAATATTCCTTTACCGCAATCGGTGTGCTTGTCTTCTCATCGTGACCAAAGTAGGTAATGCCATATGTGCCGCGTCCCAGCACGCCGTCGATGACATAACGTCTGTGCAGCAGCATGCCCACAGGCAATAGCTCCGCCGGTTCGAGTTCCTCCGCCATGAGTTGGATCATTGTGTACGATTTTTCCCCTTTACTCCCAGTTATCCCAAATGACTGTTGTATTTTTGCGCTGAGCAGCGCACTTTTGTTTATAGAAAACTTATTACGAACTTAGTATCCGATCGAGTTTGCAAACAGCAGCAGCCCGCAAGTCAGCACGAGCACCGCAAGCTGAATCTTCGCGCTCCATTTAAACCATTTGCCGTAACCGATACCGACGATTCCCAGCGATATGAGCAGTACCGGATTGGTTGGATAAAATACATTGGAAAACCCGTCGCCAAACGCATACGCAAGCACCGCAATTTGCCGTGAAATACCGGAAAGATCCGCAATCGGTGCGATCAGCGGCATTAGTAGAAACGCTTTTGCAGAGCCGCTGGAGATAAAGAGTTCCAATATCAGCGCAAGCGCGTAAATCATCAGCACGACGACGCCGCTGCTTGCGTTCTGTGTCAGCTGTACGGTTTGATAGAGGATGGTGTCGAGAATTTTTGACTCCACCATGGTATAGCGAATCGAGTTTGCCATGAGAATCAGCAGCACGGCGGGCAAGATGTTGAGCATGCCCTTGCTGAACGATTTCAGGTAAGCGCGCAAACTCATGCCGGAGACGAGAGAAGAAATCGTGCCCGCCACCAGGAAGATGACCGCGATGAGCGGCATGATGATCTCCTGTAAAAATTTTACGAAGCTGGAGCAGAGGATCAGCGCAACTCCCGTGCCGAGCACGACAGCAAACCAAATCAGCGCTTTGTCTTTTTTGTGATCTTGCACATAGTCTGTGCGCATCAAAGCCCAGCGCTCGTTCATGGCAGGGTCGTAGATCATGCTGCGTTTCGGGTTGCGTTCAATGCGCTTTGCATAAGGAATCAAGAACGCAATCAAGAGGCCATAAATCAAGACAAACGTGACGAGCCGCATCCAGATGCCGGAAAACATCGGCAACCCCACCAGTTCCTGCGCTACACCCACGGTAAACGGGTTCAGCACGCCGGTGCTAAAGCCAAATCCGACCGCGAGCAGGCTCATGCCGAGGCCGACCAGCGCATCCCATCCAAGTGAATAGGCAAGCGCAACCGCGATTGGCACCAGCGGTACGCATTCTTCAAATGAACCGACAAACGCGCCCAGACACATAAAAAACAGCGATACCAGCAGTAGCAGACGGTATTTTTGCGTTTCAAACATGCGGTATACGCGGTTAAACATATAGGAAAGTACGCCACATTCGTCCATCGCGTTAAACGCGCCGCCGATGACGAGCAAAAAAGCGATAATGGCAATGACCGTACCGGAGCCGGTTGCGCCGAGCGCGAGAAATGGCGACAGCAACCATCTCCAAAGCGGCAACCCGCCAGCCACGCTATGATACGTTCCGGCGACGATGGACTCCGTTCCATCCGTCACCACACGCTCGTATTGCCCGGCGGGCAAAAGGAAGGTTAGCGCATAGGTCAGCGCCATCAGAAAGAAGAGAATGATGAGCGCCACGATGAACGAGCGCATGCCGACGTTAAAGACCCGCTTAGACTGATTCTCCATGTGCCATCCCCCTGTGTTTCTGTCATATGATGTGGCTGAAATCAAACCAATCCACCATCGGTAGGATTCTTTTAGATAGTATACCATAGCGCTCATGCATGCGCACCGTTTTTTAAAATGCGCGTGAAAAAAACCTCAACACATGAAACCCGTTGCATTCCCGATTTCTTTTGTTATAATATAACTGCGTGAGGGAGTAGTTGGCGCGGTACAACGCCGCGTTCCAAGTCAACATTGTAGCACGATGCGCTGGCGCGTCTGGCTTGGATGAAATAGCGAGACTCATGTACGACAGCGTGTTTGCCGTACATGGGTTTTTTATTTTTTCGGCAACACTCGCTACGGGTAAAACTTCCCGTAAGAAGCACGAAAGGACACAGTATTACATGCAGCAGTATCTACTCGATTCATCATCTGCGCTCAGCTCCGTTTCGTCAACCGAAAACGGACTTTCGGGCGCGGAGGCGCAAAAGCGCCTTTGTGACAACGGGCCAAATAAATTAGCAGAAGGCAAAAAAACGCCGCTCATCACACGCTTTTTGCAGCAGATGAAAGACCCAATGATCCTCATTCTCCTCGCGGCGGCGTTGGTTTCCGGCGTTACGGCAGCCATCGAAGGCGAAAGTTTTGCGGACGTGATCATCATCCTCACCGTCGTGATCATCAACGCGGTGCTCGGTGTTCTACAAGAAAGTAAGGCTGAGAAAGCGATCGAAGCCCTGCAAAAAATGGCTGCCTCGTCTTGCCGTGTCTTGCGCGACGGGCAGATTTTGCGTGTGAAAACGGGAGAACTTGTCGTGGGCGACGTTGTCCTGCTAGAGTCAGGCGATGCGGTTCCTGCGGACGGTCGCATCCTTGAGAGCGCAAGCCTGCAAATTGAGGAAGCGGCACTCACGGGTGAAAGCGTTCCCGTTAGCAAAGTCATCGAAGCGCTCAGTCTCGGCGGGGCGAAAGACATCTCGCTGGGCGATCGCAAAAACATGGTCTACATGGGCAGTACGGTCGTCTACGGTCGCGGTAAAGCGGTCATCACCGCAGCCGGCATGCAAACCGAGATGGGTAAAATTGCCGACGCGCTCACAAAAGCGGAGGATAATCAGACTCCTTTGCAAATCAAGCTTTCCCAGCTTTCGAAGATTCTCACATGGCTCGTCCTAGGCATCTGTGTGGTGATCTTTGGCGTGAACATTTTGCGTTTCCACGGTACGAGCGAACGGTATATCCTCGATTCGTTCCTGATCGCGGTTTCACTCGCGGTTGCCGCCATTCCGGAAGGGCTTGCCGCGGTGGTCACCATTGTGCTCTCGATCGGCGTCACCAACATGAGCAAACACAGCGCCATTATACGTCGATTGACCGCGGTGGAAACACTCGGTTGCGCGCAGATCATCTGCTCAGACAAGACCGGCACACTCACGCAGAACAAAATGACCATCGTCGAAGATTATGCCGACGATGTCTTACTGCTTGCAAAGGCCATGGCGCTCTGCAGTGACGCGGAGCTGGACGAAAATAACAGCGCCATCGGTGAACCAACCGAGTGCGCATTGGTCAATTTCGCTGCTACAAAAGAGCTGCTCAAACCCGCGCTGAAGTTAGCTGAACCGCGCGTGGACGAAGCACCCTTCGACAGCGTGCGAAAGATGATGTCCACCGTTCATCAAACTCAAGATGGTTTTGTGCAGTATACGAAGGGCGCGCCGGACGAGCTGCTCAAAAAATGCACTTCCTATTGGAAGGATGGAAAAGCGCATCTGATAACGGATGATGTGCGCAGCGAAATCCTCTCCGCAAATAAAACGATGGCGAGCAAAGCCCTACGCGTACTCTGCGGCACAATGCGTTTGTACGACAACAAGCCCGCGGACAACTCCCCCGCCGCGCTAGAAAAGGATCTTATATTTCTTGGTCTTGTCGGCATGATCGATCCTGTCCGCCCGGAGGTCATCGGCGCCATTTCGCAGTGCCGCTCCGCTGGCATCCGTCCGATCATGATTACCGGCGACCATCGCGACACCGCAGCCGCCATTGCAATGACGCTCGGCATCATCGATGACGAATCCGAGGCAATCACGGGTGCGCAGTTGAACGAAATCGACGACGCGACATTTGAAAAAACCGTCGGCGACTACAGCGTTTATGCGCGTGTACAGCCGGAACACAAGGTTCGAATCGTCAACGCCTGGCGCAAAAATGGCTTCATTACCGCCATGACGGGCGACGGCGTGAATGACGCGCCAAGTATCAAGAGCGCGGATATCGGCATCGGCATGGGCATCACGGGTACGGATGTGACAAAAAACGTCGCGGATATGGTGCTGGCGGACGACAACTTCGCCACCATCGTTGGCGCAGTCAAGGAAGGCCGCCGCATTTACGATAACATCCGCAAGGCGATTCAGTTCCTGCTCTCTTCCAACATGAGCGAGGTACTGAGCATCTTTTTTGCGACGTTGCTGGGCTTTATCATCCTCAAGCCTGTGCATCTGCTCTGGATCAACCTGATTACGGATTCGCTGCCTGCCCTCGCGTTGGGCACTGAATCCGCGGAGAGAAACCTGATGCAGCGCCCCCCGCGCGACCCGAAAGACGGCATCTTTGCCGGCGGCGTCGGGTTCGATGTGGCGTATCAAGGACTCCTCGTAACCATACTGACAATGGCTGCGTTCTTTATTGGCGAACGCATGCAAAACGGGGCCTGGGCGATTGTAAACAGCACGGATGGTACGACGATGGCGTTCCTGACGATGAGCATGGCGGAGATCTTCCATAGCTTCAACATGCGCTCCCAGCGTCAGAGTTTGTTTGCGATCAAGAGCCAAAACCTGTACCTCTGGGGTGCCGCTGCGCTTTCGCTCATGCTCACCCTCGTGGTGCTGTATGTGCCGTTCCTGCGCGATGCGTTCAGCTTTGAGCACATCAGCTTCCTCGAATACGGAATCGCGCTCGGGCTCGCGTTTATGGTCATCCCGCTCGTGGAGATCGTCAAGGCGATTCAGCGAGCCATCATAAAACGAAAGTAACGTTTGAAACACAAAGAGCGCATCCGCGAGGGTGCGCTCTTGTTTTTCACTCCATAAAACAACAAAGCACCCTCGCGGGTGCCTTGCATGTATCGCTAGATTGTTTCTTATGCTTTGCCTTCGCAGCCAAGCACGGTCGTGATCTTGTGGGCAACCATGCCCTTGATCGCGGTGCGCGCGGGCGCGAGATACTGGCGCGGGTCAAAGTGGCTGGGGTTGTCGTGGAAATATTTGCGGATCGTCGCCGTCATGGCAAGACGCAGGTCGCTATCGATGTTGATCTTGCAGACCGCCATGCGTGCCGCTTCGCGCAGCATTTCTTCCGGAATGCCGATCGCGTCGGGCATATTGCCGCCGTTTTCGTTGATCATCTTCACGAACTCCGGAATGACGCTGCTGGCGCCGTGGAGCACGATCGGGAACTGCGGCAGACGCTTCTCAACTTCTTCGAGAATGTCGAAGCGGAGCTGCGGCTTTGTGCCGGGCTTGAATTTGAACGCGCCGTGGCTGGTTCCGATGGCGATGGCCAGCGAGTCCACGCCGGTACGCTTGACGAAGTCTTCCACCTGATCGGGATCGGTGTAGCTGCCTTCGCCCGCTGCGACCTTCACGTCGTCCTCAACGCCTTCCAGACGCCCGAGTTCGCCTTCAACGACTACGCCGTGGTCATGCGCATACTCAACGACCTGACGGGTGAGTTTCACGTTCTCTTCATAGCCGTGGTGCGATCCATCGATCATGACAGAGGAGAAACCACCGTCGATGCAGCTCTTGCAAAGCTCAAAGCTATCGCCGTGGTCAAGGTGAACGCAGATGGGCAGATCCGTCTCGATGCAGGCGGCTTCGATGAGTTTCATGAGATAGGTATGGTTGGCGTATTTGCGCGCGCCGGAGCTAACCTGAAGGATCAACGGAGCTTTCAGCTCCTTGGCGGCTTCGGTGATGCCTTGAATGATCTCCATGTTGTTCACGTTGAACGCGCCGATGGCATAACCGCCGGCATACGCATCTGCAAACATTTTTTTGCTGGTTACGATAGGCATATGAACTATCTCCTTTTCTTGATCGGGTGGATCAATTGTCTTATTCTTTCGATACGTATTCTATCACAAGACGATTAAATTGCAACGAAAAATTACCCTTTCTTCTAGTAAGTATCGACAAAACTTCAATATTTTCGGTTTTTACGCCTGCTTTTTTGGAAATTCGATCAACACCGCTCGATTGTCTTTCCCTCAGCATTGCGTTATACTACAGGTTGAGAAGGAACTGAATAGTTACGCCGCCCAAGATGGGCAGTGTCTGGAGGAATAATTCGATGGATTCGACCAAGCAGCGCTTGTTGTCTCTCGTGATTCCCGTGTATAACGAGCAGGAAGTGCTCAAAGACTCCTTTACCCGCATGGACGCGGCAATGCAAAAAACCGGATATGCGTATGAAATCATCTACGTCAACGACGGCAGCCACGACCATACGCTCGATCAGCTTCGTGAACTCGCCAGCGCGCACCCACTGGTCAAGGTGCTCTCGTTCTCCCGAAACTTTGGCCATCAGCTCGCCGTTACCTGCGGCATGGATGCGGCAAAGGGCGACGCTCTGATCATCATCGACGTCGATTTGCAAGATCCACCGGAGTTAATTCCGCAGATGGTGCGTATGTGGGAAGACGGCGCGGATATCGTCTACGGCAAGCGCCTCAAGCGCAAAGGCGAAACATTGTTTAAAAAGATTTCGGCGGCGATGTATTACCGTCTGCTTTCGTGGATGAGCGCATACCCCATCCCGCTCGACACGGGCGACTTTCGCCTCATCGGGCGCAATGTTGCGGATGTGTTTTTGCGGATGCGTGAGCACAATCGTTTTCTGCGCGGAATGTCCGCCTGGATGGGATATAACGCCGTCCCGGTCGAGTATGAGCGTCAGGAGCGTTTTGCCGGCAAGACGAAATATACGCTCAAGAAAATGCTTCGCTTAGCCAGCGACGGCATCACCGGGTTTTCGGATAAACCGCTCACGCTGCCAATGACGTTCGGCATTGGTCTGATGGCAATCTGCGGCATCGGGTTGATTGCGCTGATCGTGCTCGCGATCATCAACGGCGTCGCTCCATGGCTCTGGGCTGCCTGCGGTGTGTTGTTTGTGCAAGGCTTAACTCTCTTTTTCATGGGATTGCAGGGCATGTATCTGGGCAGGATGTATGACGAGGCGAAGGGCCGCCCGCTCTACATCGTCTCCGAGCGGCATAATCTGGACTAATGCCTGTAGCAATGACGCCTATCGATACCCCGCGACTGAAACCGCTCGTTTAATTAGGTAGGCAAATAAAGTTTTTTCTTGCGAATGTCGCACAGATATTGTACAATACGTTGGGCTTTAAGAGCGAAAAAAGTAAATG
>Ga0302293_10000908_pt1 | contig 15189 bp, 5 predicted proteins | sample III_Fen_N2_2_FD_198758 | JGI IMG/M metagenome (GOLD analysis project Ga0302293, IMG submission 198758) | Peat permafrost microbial communities from Stordalen Mire near Abisko, Sweden - III_Fen_N2_2 | ecosystem: Environmental > Terrestrial > Soil > Wetlands > Permafrost | place: Sweden: Abisko...
TATATATTCCGTCCGGAGTATTGGTCATTGTAAAAGTTATTGTACCGGTTTCGCCATAGCATTTCGGGTTCTCAAACGAAACCAGACTCAGAACCGGAGATGGAGGAATAGCCGGTACTACTACCAGTCCTTGAGGTGATTCACAACCAGAAATGATGTCTCGAACAGTAATTGTATAAGTACCAGTCTTCACATTAACAAAATCAGTCGATGACTGTGTTATACCATTCATCGTATATTCGTAATTCGCTCCTTTTGGACTTGTAACCACTACAGTTCCATCAGGGTTATTACAGGTTGGCTTAACTGTAACAGTAGCAATAGGAGTAACCGGAGGTATCGGGATCAGACCAATTTTGATGCTTGCTTGTGCCGAAACACAACCTGTAAGCAGATTTTTTACCTTAATAGTATGGGCACTGCCAGGCGTAAGGTTAGCAAAAGTGGCAACCGAGGTAAATGTGCCTCCATCCAGACTATATTCAAATCCTGTTCCTGCCTTGGGTTCGGTAACCTCAATTTTCGCTGTTAAAACAATACAACCTGGCTGGGTAATATCTACAATTGGAGCTAATGGCAAATCTGGTAGCGGATCAACTGTTATAGGTGCTGAAACTGATTCGCAGCCTGATGAAATATCTTTGAGCATGACAACATGTGTGCTACCTGCAGCCAGTTTATCAAATGTAGTTGCTGAAGTATAAGTACCACCGTCAAGCCTATACAGATAATTTGCTCCCAAAGGAGAAGACACTTTTATTGTTCCGGTATTAACAATACAGTTTGGTTGAGCGCTTACAATCAGGACTGGTGGTAAAGGAGGATCTTTCGGTGAAATATGAATGGATGCACTTGCAGTACAACCTCCAGAATCAGTTACAGTAAAGGTGTAAGTAGCTCCACTACCTATCGAAACGGTTTTTGTGCCAGTACCGGTATAGCCTGGAGTCCCCCCAATTGCCGAAACTAATAAATCGACCGTACCTCCGGTACACATGGAACTTACAGGTGTAATCTGAACAGTGAGTATTTGTGTTGGAGGCATTATTCCACTAATGATATTTGAAGTACATCCATTGGCATCGGTTACCTTAAAACTATAGGCTTTCCCTGCCTGAACAATAAAAGTACCTGTTCCTTTTAAACCTCCTGTTCCACCTGTCGCTGAAATAACTATGGTTCCGTTTTCTCCATAACATTTCGGCGGATTTAAAACCGCAGTTGCTATAATTTTAGGTGGATCAGGCATAGAAACATCTTGAAATGTAATACATCCATTTTTATCTGACACAAAATATCTTCTTGCAACGCCTGATTGAAGTACAAAATCCCCTACACCTGTATAAGGAGGTGTTCCTCCTGTCGCATAAATACTGAATGATCCGGTTTGGCCTGCACACAATGGAGGTGTGAAGTTGCTAAACACTGCAAACAGTTTTGAAGGTTCAGTAACATTAACTTTTCCCAGAGGTACCTTATTAACTGTATTATTAGCATCTCGTATCAAAACATCATATGCCCCGGCAGTCAGACCATTAAACACTCCCGTCGTTTTCCAGCTTATTCCATTATCAATGCTGTATTCATAGGAGGTTGCACCTGAAGCGTTGCTGAAGAGAATACTTCCCGTATTACCGCCGTTACAGAGAACATTGGCATGATTCACTTCTGCGATAAGTGCACCGGCAGGCTGAATTACTCTTTGGATAGTGATCTGGCAAGTTGGAACATTCCGGTCTCGAATCTGAACATTATAAATTCCGGAACTTAGTCCCGTATATTGCTCTGATGTCTGCCAGCTTATTCCATCAATACTGTAATCATAGACTCCTGATCCGCCTGTCTGACTGCTAATTGTGATCGCGCCATCCTTCGCACCGGCAAACGTTTCGCTGGTAGCGGTAACTACCGCATCAATCTGCTGTGGTTGAACAATTTCGATCGTAGCAAGCATATTTGTATTTGCCGTATTGTCAGCATCGCGAATAATAAGTGTGTATTGCTGAGCAGCAAGTCCTGAGAATACCAACTGATTGACAAGTCCCCAGCTAGCACCACCATCAATACTAAATTGATAGTTCGTTGCCCCGTTTTGATTCTTGAAAGTGATACTTCCGGTCAAATCGCCAAAACAAGCAACTGGAGTAAAGCTGTATTGGGCGCTAAGTGAACCAGCCGGAAGTATATTTACTGTCAGAGGAATTGTACAGGTAATGGAATTGGCATCACGAACCAGAATAGTATAGGTTGCCGGTGCAAGTCCGGTAAATGTATCTCCAGGTTGCCACACAATTCCATCCTTACTGTATTCGAATGTACCGGAACCACCCTTCTGCCCTGCGATAGTTATTGTTCCGTCATTAGCCCCAGGTGTGGTTTCGTTTGTATTTGTGTATTTAGCTTCAAGCTTTGCAGGTTCAGTAATGGTTATGATAGCCAAGGTCGATATACAATTATTGGCATCCGAAATAACCAGCAAATTATACACCTTGGCTGAGAGTCCTGTAAAGATATTTGCTGACTGCCATTTCACTCCATCCAAACTATATTCGTATGGAGGAACTCCATTTTGTGGATTGGTAATAGTAATGGTTCCATCGTTTGCTCCAAAGCAGGTAACTGGCGTAAAATCTACCTTTGCAGTAATTTTTGCAGGTTCTTTTACCTCGACTTGACCGAGTGATACGATACAACTATGAACATTAGCATCACGAATCTGAACAGTATAAGGTCCGGCTATGAGATCGACAATTTTATTAGCGAACCAATTGACTCCATCAACAGAATACTCATAACTTCCTGATCCGCCAATGGCAGCGCTCAGACTAATAAACCCATCTTTACCGGCATAACAAGTAACATCTGTTGGACGGGCTGTAGCTGCAAGCTGTCCAGGTTGAGTGATCGTATAAGTACCAACCTCGAACAAACATGCGGTGGCCTTTGTATCCCGCATTTGAAGCACATAAACTGCAGGAGAAAGATTAGCCAAAGTAGTTGTATTGGTCCAGGTGGTTCCATCAATCGAATATTCGTACAGGCCGGAACCTCCGGTTGGATTTTTTACAGCTATCACTCCATTATTAGCTCCATAACAATTCACATTAGTTGGACTTGCAATAGCAGCAAGTGGAATTGGGGCATCAATATGTACAATTCCCAAAGGCTGTTCACAGGTTTTTAAATTGGCATCACGTATTTTTACAGTATATGTATTGGACGACAACCCGGTAAATATTTCTGTTGATGTCCAGGTACTTCCGCCATTAATCGAGAATTCATATAATCCGGAGACACTGTTTTTCGGATTGGTAATGCTTATGGAACCATCTTTTCCCATACAAGTTTCATCGGTATGACTTACCACAGCAATAAGTGGTTTTGGCTCAAATATGAATATTGTGTCAAGCGTTTCCTTACATCCGTTTATATCACGCATCTGAACAGTATAGGTATTCGTTCCTAAACCTAAGAATGTGGTAGTCGACAACCAGCTTATTCCATCAATCGAGTATTCATATCCTGGCGTACCGTTCTTTGGATCAGTAATTAATATGATTCCATCGTGTGCTCCGTAACAAGAAATATCCGTTTTGGTAACCACTGCTGTAAGTGGCAATGGTTCAATAATCTCAATAACCGCAAAAGAAACAACACAAGTCGTTGCATTCTTATCGCGCATTAAAACATAGTATTCTCCGGGTGACAGGTTCGAGTATGTAGTCGTACCCGTCCAAACAGTTCCATCAATGGTGTAATCATAACTTCCCGAACCGCCTGTTGGATTTTGAATAGTAATACTTCCATCATTGCTCCCAAAACAGCTAATGTCCTTATGCGATAAACTTGCCATAAGAACTGTAGGTTCGCCAACTGTTACAGAGCCAAGATCCTGAATACAAGCTTTTGCATTAAAGTCGCGCATTTGAACAGGATAAGTTCCGGCAGTCAGGTTGTTAAACACCATCTGAGACGACCAGCCTGTGCCAATGTTGAATTCATAAACTCCTGAACCATTCTTTGGCTCAGTAATTATAACCTGTCCATCACTTCCGGAATAACAACTAACATCTTTTTTATCAATTTTTGCCGTAATCGGCGTTGGCATGGCGATGGTTACCAGACCCAAATCCTTTTTACAATCGGTGACATTTAAGTCGCGCATTTGAATATCGTAATTACCGGGGACAAGTCCGGCAAAGTATCCTGTAGTCGTCCAGGCTCCACCATTCATGGAGTATTCATAACTTCCTGATCCTCCATCAGGATTAACAATTGAAATGGTTCCGTCATTCCCCAAACAAGTGGCATCCTGAGGCTCAGCGGTCGCGCTCAACGGATCAGGCTGAATAATTGTAATGTTTGCAAGTTCGCGAATGCAAGTCGGAATAAGCAAGTCGCGCATCTCAACTTTATATACCCCGGGTGCAAGGTTCAAATACTGCGATTTGATTTGCCAGCCAAAGCCATCCACCCTGTATTCGTAGTTCCCCGATCCTCCGGAAAAATCTGTAATTATAATCTGACCGTCATTAGCTCCGAAACAAGTTACATCTGAAGCCGCCACACTGGCATTAATCCGGATGATCGTAAGTGTAACTGAAGAAACAGCCGGTACGCAGCCCAGGCCAGTTCCTGATCCCTGTGCTGTAATGGTCAAAGTTACAGTTCCAAGAGCCATATCGCCAGGGCCAGGTGTATAAACAGGTTTTAGTTTAGTCGCATCATCAAATTTACCATCACCAGAGCTAGTCCATAACAAAGTACTGAAATCTTGAGCAGTTGCATTTGCTAGGGTGTAAGGACTATCAGGACAGATAATTTCAGGCAAACCTGCGAAAGCAAGCGGCTGCTTATAAATAACAACCTGTACTGGTTTAATCACGAAACAACCTGTAATTGAATTAGAAGCTTTAATGTAATAAGTGCCGTTGGCCGAAACAGCCTTGTAATTTACCAGCGCTGTGTTGGCTGAGGCATCCGTCCAGTATGTTAAAACAACACCCGCATCACTTCCGGAAGTTACAGCTGACGCACTAAGATCAATTGTATTCGGTTGACAGACGGATGCTGGATCATTAACCACTAACTTAGGTAGTGGATTAACAATGACATTAACCACATGAATATCTGAACATCCGGTAACCGGATTTGTCGCTTTAATAAAATAGCTACCCGTTTCAGTAACCGTTGTATAATTGACCAGAGGAATGGTGGCTAATGGATTGGTCCAATAGGTATAAGTCAGACCGGCATCACTTCCAGCAGTGACCAAAGCGGCTGACAAATCGATTGTAGCAGGCTGGCAAGCCGCCAACGGATCGGTTATTTTAAGGATTGGTTGTGGATTGACGACCACTTTTACCGGTTTAATAACCGAACAACCTGTCGAATTTGTGGCTTTGATGTAATATGTACCACTCACCGAAACATTTGTCTCATTTGTCAACGTAGTGGTACCGCCTGCATCTGTCCAATAAGTGAAGTTCAGGTTTGTATCACTTCCAGTTGTGATGGTTGATGCTGTAAGGTCAACTTTCGAAGGTTCACATACTGGCGAAGGATTAATTACAACAAGGTTTGGAAAATCGACAACGGTTATTATTCCAGACTGAATATCTCCGTCACAATTAATCTGATGCTCCTGAACCTGAAGATTGAAAACTCCTGTAGCCGACCAGGTAAGATCAATAAAGTCGACAGTTGAAGTTTGTGTTGCCCCATTAATCTTCCAGGTAAAAACCGAACCGGGCAAACCATCAGTTACCCAATAACGACGAGCGGTTCCGACACAGACTTTATCGGGCATAGCAAACGGCTGAGCCAATGCCTGGAAGGCACTGGAAAGCAGAATGATCAGCATGATAATATGTCGAAACCTTTTATACATACATTATTTATTTTATTTTTCGTTTTACAAAACCAATATAATATAATTTAATTTACCAATTCAAATTACTATCCCGTCAGGGATGTAATGTTTATAGATATACAAACCGAACGAATTACGATGTCCCTTTAGGGACGTAACATTAATATTCGTTTCATCGGGCAAACATCCATTTTTTGTAGCATCCCTAAAGGCACACTGGTTATGTGTCGTCATTTCTTTCTATAAACATTTTGTGCCTAATGGCACTTATTCCCGTGAATTAAATTGCTCAAAAAACGAATCCATATTTTCAATTCCGTTAGGGATAAAATATTTATAAAAACTCACAATCCCCTCGAAATCATTGTCCCTTTGGGGACCTAACACTAATATTCAACTGGCTTAAAAATATATCGTTCATCGAACGGAACTTTAAATTTCTCTAAAAATTCCATGTACTCTTGAATAAATGTTTTCTTTTGATGATGTATTTTTTGATTGTTAATATATTTCACTACTGAATCAATCTGAGAAACAGAATACGAAAAGCCACCAAATCCTGCTTGCCATTCAAACCTGCCATTTATAAAGCCATTTTCATGTATCCATTTAGATGAACAACCTTTAACATCTTGTATTAAATCTGACAACGATTGATCTGGTTTCATTCCGATAAATAAATGAATATGATCTGGCAATCCGTTAATTGCAATCAACTTCTGTCCGTTATTTTGAACTATTCCAGTCATGTATTTATACAAATCTTCCTGCCATTTGGGCATGATCAGCGAAATTCTGTTCTGAACGGTAAAAACAACCTGAATGTAAATTTGTGTGTACGTAATTGCCATCGTCAATAATTTTGTAGCATACCTAAAGGCACGCCGGTTTTGAATCATCATTTCTTTCTATAAACATTGTGTGCCTATGGCACATATTCCCTTAGAATTAAATTAATCAAAGAACGAATCCAAATTCTCCATCCCGTCAGGGATGTAATGTTTATAGAAAAATAATCCACCCCAAATCGATTGTCCCTTTAGGGACATAACATTCACATTCATTTCATGTGTAAACATTTTATGTAGCGTACCTAAAGGCACTCTGGTTTCATCTCTTCATTTCTTTCTATAAATATTCTGTGCCTAATGACACAGCTACCATTGAATTAAATTGCTCAAAAAACGAATCCATATTTTTCATCCCGTCAGGGATGTAATATTTATAGAAAAACCAATTCTCCCGAATTAATAGTCCCTTTAGGGACTAAACCCAAGGATGTAAAATCTATTCGCGATAAATTATACGTTCCAAATTGGCCTTCCACCCCACCGCCTTAATGGCGGCGGATGGTATGGTCTTCTCTATTTTATTTATCCTAAAATTCATAGTTTTTAATATTAAAGTTAGTTGTGCCAGATTGGTGAAGTTACCGGTATCGGATTTATTTTAACAACAACCGTTGTTGTGGCAGAACATCCATTCGAGTTATTTACTGTCAATGTATATGTTCCGGCAGCAGCGGCAGTAACGTTAAGGATTACTGGATTTTGATCTGATGATGTAAATCCATTCGGTCCAGTCCATGAATAACTAGTCATACCGTTAGGTGCTCCCGTAAGTGCCAATGTTCCGGTTACGCATGGCTCGTTCGCCGTGGCTACTGGTATTGGCAGCGATATAACAGTTATTGTTCCGCTAGCTGTTGCAATACCGCATCCGCCACTGGTTGTAACAGTGTATGTGAACGTTCCCGAAACTGATGGAGTTCCAAGTATAGTGAACACATTTGCTGCCCAACTGCCTGTAACTCCTGTCGGTAATCCGGTTACTGTGGCATTTGTAGCGCCGGTTGTAGCATAGGTAATATTAGTTACCGGATTGCCAATACAAACAGTTTGTCCATCGGTACCAGATGAAGATGACAAGGCTATCGTATCGTTTGGCTTAACTATTATGGTACCGGTGGAAGTTGCTGTTCCGCATCCGCCAATTGTGGTAACCGTATAGGTATAGGTCCCGGAAACTGATGGTGTGCCAAGGATGGTCACCACATTTGCAGCCCAACTGTCTGTTACGCCTGTAGGTAATCCTGTTACTGTTACACCAGTTGCGCCGGTTGTAGCATAAGTAATATTGGTTACCGGACTGTTAATACAAACCGTCTGTCCATCAGTTCCTGATGCTGACGATAAGGCTATCGTATTGGCTGGAGTTACATTGATTGTTCCCGTTGAGGTTGCTGTTCCGCATCCGCCAATGGTTGTAACCGTATAGGTAAACGTTCCGGACACTGATGGTGTTCCCAGGATGGTCACCACATTAGCAGACCAACTACCTGTTACGCCTATCGGTAATCCGGTTACACTTGCACCGGTTGCGCCCGTTGTGGCATAAGTAATATTGGTAACTGGACTATCGATACAAACCGTTTGACCATCGGTACCTATTGCCGACGATAAGGCAATCGTATTGGCTGGAGTTACATTGATTGTTCCCGTTGAGGTTGCTGTTCCGCATCCGCCAATGGTTGTAACCGTATAAGTAAACGTTCCGGAAACCGATGGAGTACCCAGAATAGTTACCAAATTAGCAGCCCAACTGCCTGTTACTCCTGTCGGTAATCCTGTTACCGTTGCACCAGTTGCCCCGGTGGTTGCATAAGTAATGTTAGTAACCGGACTGTCAATACAAACCGTTTGATCATCTGTACCCGTTGCCGACGATAAAGCAATCGTATTAGCTGGCGTTACATTTATTGTTCCGGTAGAGGTCGCTGTTCCGCATCCGCCAATGGTTGTAACCGTATAGGTAAACGTTCCGGAAACTGATGGAGTACCCAGGATAGTTACTAAATTAGCAGCCCAACTACCTGTAACTCCTGTCGGTAATCCGGTTACAGTTGCATCTGTCGCACCCGTGGTAGCATAAGTAATATTAGTTACCGGACTATCAATACAAACTGTCTGCCCGTCGGTTCCAAAGGCTGAAGATAAAGCTATGGTATTGGCTGGTGTTACCGTTATAGTTCCGGTAGCTGTTGCAATACCACATCCGCCACTCGTTGTAACCGTATAAGTGAATGTTCCGGAAACAGATGGAGTACCGAGGATGGTGACCACATTTGCAGCCCAACTGCCTGTTACTCCTGTTGGTAATCCTGTTACCGTTGCATCTGTCGCACCGGTAGTAGCATAAGTAATGTTAGTAACCGGACTGTTAATACAAACTGTCTGTCCATCAGTTCCTGTGGCTGATGATAAAGCTATCGTATTTAGTGGATTTACTGTTACCGTTACCGTTGTTGGTTCTCCGGCACAACCTGTGGAGTTCGTCTCCACAACCATAACATTGTAATTACCGGTAATATTCCACAAAACATCAATCACATTTGTCGTACCAGAAATGGTTCCACCACCCGCTGGAGTTATTGTCCAGCTATAGGTTGACCCGGCATTTAAAACGACACCATATGATTCAGTACTTCCTATACAAACCGTTTGCGCTCCGGTTTGATTTAAAGTTCCAACCTGTGCCTTGGCACCCAACGTTCCAGCAGCCATCAAAAGCAACAGTGCCAGTCCTTTTAAAATTTGATATTTAGCTTTCATTTCGAATTTCTTTGTGTTTTGATCTTTCATCTCTTTTTCCCTTTTCAACGAAGATTCAAAAATTGGTACCCTTATTAACTTACCTACATCCTGCTCTCCTCCCGAGCCTCCCGATAATTCGAGATTGGTAAGCCATTGCAACAATTGCATCAGAATACTTGTAGGTCGGTTGTTTGGTTTTGAAATAATTTGTTCTCTTTTCATGATATATAGTTTTATTAATGTCTTTCTTATCTGTGATATATTAGTAATGGCGCCGGCAAAGGATTTATAACCTGAGTGGTCTTTGCACTTGGCGTTGTATTGGGTACATCATATTGATCTTTAACACTGGTTATCCAGTAGTCTGTTGTAATTAGCGGTCCGGGTGTTAGTGTTATAACATTCGGACTGGTAAGTACATTTTTTATTGTCCATGAGTTTATTCCGTCGGTATAGGTATATTCCCATGGAGCGGTACCGGTTAAGGTTACCGTTAACGAGGTAGTTTCCCCGGCACAAACGGCTGGAGATGCTGCTATGGTAGCTGTTACCGCTAACTTTATTTCAATCATTCCAATCTTCAGGTTGTTGGTACAACCGGTAATATTCCAGGCATTTACTTTAAAGAAATAGATACCGGGTACCTTCCAAAGTACATTTACTGTTGTACCTGTTGTAGTGCCTCCAACAAATTCAGCATAACTTGGCGTCGTTTCACCAGGCTCAGTAACAAAGTTGAAGTTGGGATCAGTTGGTGTCTTATACAATTCCCAACTATAAACATCACCCGGTTGTTGGTCAACACTTAGAGTCGTAGTTTCGCCAGTATACGCGACGTTCTGAGCCATGGCGGGAGCCAAAGCCAACAGCAGATGCAGCAAAACTGCAAGCGCCAGATAACGTTCTATGTGCGAAACTTTCTTCATGTTTTATTTAGAGTCCCTTCTCTGCCCTGATTCGACAAGCGTTCGACTGAGCTCACGCCGAAGGCTCATCAACCGGGAGGGAGCAAAAAAGCTCCGATTTACATTATTGGTTATTTGATATTCTACATTCATCATTGGTTATTAACGATTAATCATTCCTAGCTTCAATATTGCATACCCTACGGTACGCCTAACATTTCGCGATGCTATCCACGGATTGAAATCCGCGGCTACAACATAAATCATCCCTACGCGATTTATAGGTAAGAGTCGTAGGCTCGGAACATTTTGTAGGGATGGAATTTATTCCGTCCATACAGATAATCAAAAAAAACCCATTGAGAGCCGTAGGCTCGGAACATATGAATTTGTGGGTACACCGATGCACCTAAGCTCCGGGAGTTCACCCCATGGATCATTAAAGATCCATGGAGGCTGTCCTCGTGAGCCGGATGCGATTGGTGGGTCGCCCCGCGATCCTTTCGGGCCAATTTGTTTGTTTTTCATCTTTATTATTTTTTAGTTAAACCTTTTTTTAGTTGCACAGTGTATCACATAGGATTCACAGTGTACCTCAGAGTTCTAAATCCGTAACTCATCATTAATAATTTATAATTCATAACTGTTTCGATTGGCTTTCTTCCGGATCATTCAATGGATTTGCAAAAAGGTTGAACGTCCGGCATCTGGCCTGTTTCATAAGCGATTCTTTTATTATTTGTTATTTATTTCATTTTCCGATTTAACGGATTTATACTGATTACACGGATTCCGTCATTGCGAAGCTGAGGCACTGCCTGTCCCGATCTTTCGGGAAAGCCGAAGCAATCTGCTCGCATGCAGGTAAATCATGTTCATCATTTCTGGTTCTTTCAGCAGATTGCTTCACAACGTTCGCAATGACGCTTTGAAGTGTTGCAATGGACGCTTACTCTGCCTCAATGTCAGTTTTTAACAAATCAATGCGGTTTTACATTAAATCAAAGCCATTTTACAGGCGCGCAATACCCATTTACATTCAATTAATGGGCTTTTACAGTGAAACAATGAGCATTTACACTGCCTCAATGTCAGTTTACAGCCGATCAATGCGGTTTTACATTGAATCAATGCCGTTTTACAACGAATCAGAGTCTTCTTACAGTCGATCAAAGGCATCTTGCAACTCCTTAAAGTTGTTTTGCACCCAATCAACGACGAATAACATCTCATCATCATTTGTTTTTAATTGCTCAAAATCTACATTCTCATTTGCTTTTTCATTTCTGCTTTCCCCACCAACTTCATCCGGAGAGCCTTTTCCCTCCCCTCCATTTTGGAGGGGTCGGGGGAGGCTTCTAACCGGAAAAAGTATAGGGCTTCATGAAAAAGCTACTTCAAAATCTAATTCCAGATTATGGAAGTTTATTAATTAAAGGAACAGCTGGTACTGTCGCAGCAACTGTTGGTCTCTTTTGGATAATGAAGTTTGCATTTTTACCAAACGGAATTTCGTCTGTACAATCAGAAATACTCTTAATATCACTAATTGTATATCCTGTTGGTAACCAGCCATCAACACCCAAATTAATAGTTTGATCAACCAAAGTTTCGAAGTTTCTATTATCAATAACAACTCGAACAACAATTGGTGTACCTGCAGTAGCATCAGTCACAGTCGCATCAGCAGTTGAGGTAAATGTTCCCCCTGCTAAATTACTTCCAGCAGCCCCTGTCATACCAGTCCAGCTCGTACCACCATTTGCGGTCCAATCAACAGATACATAGTTTTGACCTAAACCACCAAGTGCAGGTAGATTGACAGTAGGTTTCCAAGCACCTAAAATTCCTGAAGCTGTAACCTTGAAATAAAGTGTGTTTTGTCCGTAGCGATATTCAACGGTTGCAGTGTTTGTTCCTGGTGTTATTGTTGCAAATGAAACCGGAGCAGCACAAGTTGCTGTAGCAGTAGCACCTGTTAAATCAGAAGCATTAACAGCAAGTAAGAATGTATTGATTGGCTTAATCCTATATACCTTCATGTTTTCGACTGTACATGAGCCGGGAGCAGGACTTGTTTCAGTATATTTTACTACCAAATAATAAGGATTAGCATTAGATACTGCAATTGGATTCCATATAATATTAATATTATTTTGACCTCCAGTGGTAGTACTATAGGTAGAACCTCCTGCAGCAACAGTAAAATCACCCAGTCCTGCGGAGGCACCTGGCGTTAATATAGTTGTTGGATTGAGAATGTTAAGATCTTGCGTTACATACCAAAGATGTGCAGCCGCTGTACCAGATCCAGTTACAGTGACACCATAATTGTATGTTCTCCCTGCTGCCGGAGATAAAGGTCCTTCAACGCACTGCCCATAAGACTTGTTTATACCAGCGAAAGCCGCCAATACAAATAAAACGAGAATTAAAATTTGCTTTTTCATGTTTGTAAAATTTAATTGTAAATAAAAATTTAGTTTTTGTGTACTATTAACTATTTGTTCTGTGTGTATTGTATTATTAAAAGTTGAATTCGTCACCCCGAATTCAGTTCGGGGTCTGCTGCCCTGCGCGTTAGATCCTGAAACAAGTTCAGGATGACTTTGTGTCCCAGGGCTACGCTGTCGGCCCGGCGGCCCTTTCCCTTTGTTTTGAGTCAGGAAAATGTTGAGACCTCTTCCCTGCCTCAAAAGCCTCTCTTCTGTTCCTCCAGGCTGATGACTAATTAGCTTAGTTTCATTGATCGATTTTCGGTCTAAAATTGATGAATTGTTTGCCCGATCAACATCCTTGATGTTTCCCGGCGTTTTGATCTGAATGTAAATTTGCTTCATTTTTTTGTTGTTTTTATGGTTATTAAAATCTCATTTTTTGTTATTGACTCACACAGATGCCCGGTAGGGGCGACGGGGTGAGTACGGGTTTTATATTTTCTTTTTTTATCATATTATGGATTTTTAATAATTTTTGGTCTTGGTTGAATTATAATGTCCACGGTATGTATTAATGGGTTCGACGCCGGGTTTCCATGGCAATCTTCCAACCAGTAGTTTATATGATGAGTGATATTTGTAAAGGTCACTCCATCGCCTGGGAATTGAATGTCGCCATAAGCAGAGGGTTGACCTGTTTGACCGAGTATTGCAGGTTTCGTAATCATTTCGTGTGCAACCGATGCAGGATTAGGAGTTGGCGCGAATATTATTTCCCAGTGAATTATCAATAAATTGGTGGCACAACAGTTATCCTTAAAATTATTTATCGTTGGATCAAGGTCAAAAAGTTTACTTATTGCCGTCAGGAGATAATATTCAGGCCGTGGCGATGTCAAGTCGTCATATTCTGGTACAATACCTGCCGTTGGAGTTGGATTGTAAACCGCGTTTTGGATGTTGCTTACGCAATATGCCAAAGGTCCAATTACAGTGAACGTTGGAGCTTCTTTATCAATTACTTTAACTGTATGGGTACAAGTAGCCGTACCAGAATTATTGGTGGCTGTCCAAGTAATCGTGGAAGTGCCCAGGTTGAAATTGTAATCATTCATAGTAGGCGTATTCATGCTGGTGCCCGTTGCTTCAACCACACCGGTAGGGCCGGTAATAGTCCAGGTCCAGGTAATGGGCTGTGCCCCCTGATTCAGTTTAGGGACCCCCGAATTAACCAGCCAGGTACAAGTTCCTGTATCAGTATTTCCGCTTAAGTCGGACGGACAGGTAATGTCGGGCTTCGAAGTTACGGTTATGGTAAACCAACAAGACTCCTGATCGCCGGTGGCATGGGTCAGCGTGTAGGTAACGGTAGTTACACCCACATCGAAGGTTCCGGGCGAAAGCACCTCATTTTTACCAGTGGCTGGCGAATTCAAAATTGAGGCATCAGGTTTAACCATCGAGTATGTGAGGGTTACAGAACACGCACTGCTGTATGTCGGCGGAGGTACAATAACACCAGAAGCATAAGTTTTACCATTATCAGCTGGTGTAGTAATATTCCCCGGACAAACCAACGGTAAATCGTTTACAATAACAGTTTGAGTACAAGTAGTGCTTGCTCCGACAGTGGGCTTAATCGTCCATGTAACGGTTGTTGTGCCAATCGGATAATTACCGCTTGCATCGTTTGTACCATTAAAACTATTCGTAACGACATAACCAACAGTACACGGGTCGGTTACTGTTGGTTTAGCAATAGCAACAAAGGCAGTACAATTTCCGGCAGTAACACTTACCGGCGCCGGATTAGGCGGACAACCAGCAGTAAATACCGGTGGGTTTAACGGGATAATGGTAACAGTGAATGTGCAAGTTGATGAGAGTCCATCAGGATCGGTTACGGTATAGGTTACCGTGGTTACACCCGCATTAAAAGTTTTTCCAACTACAGAACCAGTACCCGAACCAGTTGTAGTACCCGTCATAGTATAAGTCAGGGTCAATGAAGCTGTCGACCAGCAATTATCGGTTAATGTTGGCGACTGAATTGCACCGGGAACCATAGAACAACCGTTACCCAAAACGGTATCCGTTACATTGACACAGCCAATTGATATTCCCGGAGCGGTAACCGCGTGAATGGTCACCGTGAATGAGCAGTTGGCTGAATTTCCGTCCGGATCGGTAACGGTATAAGTTACGTTAGTTATACCCACATTAAAGGTTTTTCCAACCACCGAACCCGAACCCGAACCGGTTGTGGCACCTGTCATGGTATAGGTAAGTGTCAAAGAACTGGTCGCCCAGCAATTGTCTGTTAATGTTGGTGAGGTAATTGATCCTGGAATCATCGAACAATTATTACCCGAAACGGTATC
>Ga0302293_10000911_pt1 | contig 15169 bp, 13 predicted proteins | sample III_Fen_N2_2_FD_198758 | JGI IMG/M metagenome (GOLD analysis project Ga0302293, IMG submission 198758) | Peat permafrost microbial communities from Stordalen Mire near Abisko, Sweden - III_Fen_N2_2 | ecosystem: Environmental > Terrestrial > Soil > Wetlands > Permafrost | place: Sweden: Abisko...
AAGCCTGGAAAAGCGGATGTAAGGGTGTGACTGTTTATCGTGATGGTTCGCGTTCAGGAGTACTAATTTCGAACAAAAAGGAGGAAGAAGTTGAAGAAAAGGCCGACAGTGCTTTCCCAACTAAACGACCGATTGAATTGGAGGCTGATGTTGTTCGTTTCCAGAATTCCAAAGACAAATGGGTGGCCTTCATCGGAACCATCGACGGACGTCCGTACGAGATTTTTACAGGGCTTTCTGACGATGAAGATGGAATTCTGCTACCACGTTCGGTTGTCAATGGCAAAATCATCAAAAATGTGAATCTGGATGGAACAAAACGCTACGATTTTCAATACACCAATAAACAAGGATACAGAACAACCATTGAAGGACTTTCATACAAATTCAACCCGGTATTCTGGAATTATGCCAAGTTGATTTCGGGAGTATTGCGTCACGGTATGCCAATTCACAAAGTGGTTGATACGGTAACCAGTCTTCAATTCGACAACGATACTATCAACAGTTGGAAAGCCGGAGTGGCACGCGCTCTGAAGAAATATGTACCAGACGGAACAGTTGCCGAGGGTGCCATTTGTGGCGAATGCGGATCGAAAAACGTAGTCTACCAGGAAGGCTGTTTGATTTGTCCCGACTGTGGAACATCCAAATGCGGATAAAATACTAATTTGGTATTACCTTATTTGAAAAACCAAAAACCCCGGAAGGCTGCCAACAAACAGGTGGCCTTCCTTGTTTTGAATGACAATAATGATGATCACCCTAAAATAATTCGAATATGAAAAATTACAAATTGACTTTTGCAATCATGGCAATGCTGCTTTTGACTGGCATTGCTCAGGCACAGGACTGGGCAAACACAGCTCGTTTCAAAGACGATAATGCTAAAGTGGGATTCCCTGCATCGGGTGAGAAACGGGTAGTTTTTATGGGTAACTCCATAACTGAAGGCTGGATTCGAACTCATCCCGATTACTTTGCCAACAAACCATATATAGCCAGGGGGATCAGCGGTCAAACCACTCCTCAGATGCTGGTAAGGTTCAGACCAGATGTAATTAACCTGAAGCCAGCGCTGGTAATAATTTTGGCCGGAACTAATGACATTGCCGGAAATACAGGACCTTCAACCCTCGAAATGATCATGGATAACCTGATTTCGATGACAGAACTGGCAAAAGCCAACAAAATAAAAGTAGTACTGAGCTCAGTTTTACCTGCTTTCGATTATCCCTGGAAACCTGGATTAGAACCAGCTCCAAAGATTGTTAAGCTCAATGAAATGATTAAAAAATATGCTGATACTAATGGAATCGTATATCTCGATTATTTTTCGGCGATGGTTGATGATCGCAACGGACTGAAAAAAGAATTATCCGTCGATGGTGTTCACCCCAACATGGCAGGATATAAAATAATGGAACCACTTGCTGAAGCTGCAATTAAGAAAGCACTGAGCCAGAAATAAAATTAAAATTCTTCCAAAACAATTTAATTTCAGGAGGCTGTCTCGTAGAGTTCAGCCTCTTTTCTTTTTCCATTAACCAAAGGAAAATTAGTTCTCTTCAATAAATAAAAGATAGTTTACGAATACTTTTCGCTCAGTTCTATTATCTTGTTTAGGCGCCATTGATTAACTGGCTGTCATAAAACAAGAGAAAAATGATTTCGGAAAGCAGTCTTGAAAAATTGAAAATTCTGGCCGGAGCTGCCAAATACGATGTATCGTGTGCTTCGAGCGGAACAAAGCGTAGTAATACGCAGGGAGGAATTGGCAATGCCACTGCATGGGGAATTTGTCACAGTTTTGCCGAGGATGGCCGTTGCATTTCGCTCCTGAAAATCATGCTCAGCAATTACTGCATTTATGATTGCGCCTACTGCTACAACCGTAAAAGCAACGACATTCCACGCACCTCTTTTACTCCAGACGAAATCGCAAACCTGACCATCGAATTCTACCGTCGAAATTATATCGAAGGACTTTTCCTGAGTTCCGGAGTTTTGATTAATCCCGACCACACCATGGAACGAATGGTTTCGGTTGCAAAAAAGCTACGTACCGAACATCGATATAACGGCTACATTCACCTGAAAGCCATTCCGGGAGCCAGTCAGCAACTCATTTCAGATGCAGGCAGATGGGCCGACCGATTGAGCGTGAACATTGAAATTCCGACTGAGAACAATTTGAAAATTTTGGCTCCAGATAAAAATTTCAAAAGCATTTTGGAACCCATGAAAATGATTTCAACCGGTATTCTGGAATCAAAAGAAGAAAGGAAAAGCCACCGGAATGCGCCGCTTTTCAGTCCTTCCGGACAAAGCACGCAACTGATCATCGGAGCAACTAATGATACCGATCACACCATTCTGAAACTTTCATCAGCCCTATATACTCGGCGTGATTTAAAGCGAGTGTACTATTCGGGTTACATCCCCATAAACAACTACGACAGCCGTTTGCCAACCGTCAGCACTCCCCCACTCCGCCGCGAACACCGCTTGTACCAAGCCGATTGGCTGATGCGATTTTATGGTTTCCGAAGTAATGAAATTGTCAGTGTTGAAAATCCGAACCTTGATCTGGAACTCGACCCGAAAGTGACATGGGCTCTGCGCAATCCTCAGCTTTTTCCAGTTGATATCAATACTGCCGATCCGCTAATGTTATTGCGGATTCCTGGAATTGGAACCAAATCAGTACAGTTGATATTGATGGCGCGAAAACACAACCGACTTAACTCGTCGCACCTCAAAAAAATGGGAGTGGTAATGAAACGTGCGCAGTTTTTCATCACCTGCAACGAACTCCGCTCGCAAAACATTCAGGATTTGAAACCTGAAATTGTACGCCAACTCTTGCTTGATAAAAAGTCATTGGGAAGTGATGCCGCCGTACAGTTGAAATTGTTTTACCCGATGATGTCAGTTCTGAAATAATTGAAAGTAAAAAATATCGCGGGATGCGAGTTACGAATTGTGTGTAACCTGAAACTCGTAACCCGAAACTCGTAATCCATGAACATTTTCACTTTCGATAACACTTTTGAAGGCCTGCTTACTTTGGTTTTCGAATGCTACAGCCGAAAACAGTTTCCTGATGAAATCCTTTCAGGAGAAGGAAGCCAAAGCGTTTTGTTTGCCTCAACGACCGAAATTGTATCCGACGACCGAAAAGCAGAACGAGTTTGGAAAGGCATCATCAAGCACTCATCGGAAGACAATGCCCACCGGATTTATCGGGTGTTTTTGTCAGGATTGCCTGATACTCCTTTATTGCTGGTGAAATACATCCGTTTAATTATTGATTCGACCAAAAATGAAGAAACCAATTTTTCGCTACCTGTTGTGGTTGAAGTAAACAAGCTGCACCAGAAGGTTTGCCGCGAAGCACAACGCATTCATATGTTTACGCGGTTTCAGAAGACCGTTGAGGGCAGTTATTACGCATCTTACGCTCCAATGTACGACGTTCTTCCGCTATGTATACCGCATTTCCGCGACCGCTTTGCCGACCAGTCGTGGATTATCTACGACCTAAAACGCAATTACGGATTTTTGTACGATCTGAAAACTGTTTCGCGCGTGATATTCGACGATCTGAAAGTGAATACTCAAAACGGACAGTTACACACTTCACTTTTGGCTGATGATGAAAAGTTATTTCAAAGCTTGTGGAGACAATATTTCAAAAGCATTTGCATCGAAGAGCGAAGAAATGATAAAGTCCACTGTCAATTTCTACCCAAACGATTCTGGAAATATCTTCCAGAGAAGGGAGTACCTTAAGACTGAAAAGATAGCACCTTTCGCAAGTCACCATGTCTGGAAATGATATTCGAAAGAATTACATTGGTCATATCAGGGAAACGGATCTGGAGTGGTTCTGAATTTTCAATCCAATACTGAATTGCGGAGCCAGAATCAGAAAAATTATTAAGTACGTTAATGCCCATTGATTTCAGGAAAGCGGCATTGCAATATTGCTCGTATTGCTTTTTCATTGGGATCACACAAAGCTTTTTACCCATGAAAATCGCTTCAGCCGGGCCTTCGAAACCTGCCGTGCATATTAATCCGGTGCAGCTCAAAAAACTTTTGGTGAATTCATCGAGAGAAACCGGCTGAAAATGCAAATTACCGACAATATATTTTGATTTTGAATGTTTGGAAAAAACCTGCCATTCGATATCCGTAATGCTGGATAAAACATCCTGAATTTGCTGATCGCTATAGGCCGGCAAGTAAACCGTGTAGTGTGGTTTTTGGGTTAATTCAGCATTACGGATGTCGTGACGAATGACAGGAGGGAAAATATGAGGAGAGAAGGGTTTAAAATTGAACCCATATTTAAAACTTGCAGGAGCGTAATGTTTCAGTATCAGTTTCCCAATCCATTCTTTAAATTCTGGTTTGGGCGCCGATGGATGCAGTACTGCATTCTGATGACTTAACCCGATGCATTCTTTGTTGCGGAGGCGACACGCCCAGGCAGAAACAGGTTCAAAATCGCTGATCACCAAATCGTATTTTTCAACCAGAAGATTGCGAATGTCTTTTATAAACTGAACAATAGGCATTTTTTTAGCCGTTTCCCAAATATCCACTCCTCCTGTTTTGCCAAGAATAAAACTTAATCCTGAAAACTGGTAATCAATTTGAAACGGAACTTTCAGATCGGCTTGCGTACCGCTAACCAAAACATCAGTATCAGCCATCGATTTTAGCATAGGCACAATTTCTGTAGCCCGGGCAAGATGCCCATTCCCAGTTCCTTGTATGGCATATAAAATTTTCATTGACAACTAATTATGTAATTTCCTAAAAGAAAGCCGCTACGGACAGTTCCTCTATTATCGACTTATATAATTGCTTCTTGTCCGGGATAAAAAGTTCATCATTGGGCGATTCAACATCTTCTTCCACTTCCGATTGATAGTAATTCAAACTCCACTCGCCATCAATGCACTCAGCTGCAGAGAAGTGTTCGACCCAATCGCCGCAATTGATGTACCTGACTGAACCTTTATCTGTATCAATCCGCTTATCAACCGGAATATGTGTATGTCCACAAATCATCAAATCGATACCTTTGCTTATGGCTGCATTGGCAATGGCCTTTTCGAAATTGGTCAAAACTGCTTTACGCTTTGCAATCCGGTCCTTCATCGACTTGTACAAAATCATTTCTTTTCCACCGAAAACCTTCAGAAATACATTAATGAACTTATTTAAGAGGGTTAGAAAACCATAGGCAGCCGCGCCCAGTTTGGCCAACCAGGGTGAATGGTGAATGATGTGATCGAAAACATCGCCATGAAAAATCCAGGTCTTTTGACCATCAAAATTCAGTTCAAGCTGGTTGACTATGCTGAAATTTCCTAGCTTGGTATTGTTGAACTTGCGGAAAACATCGTCGTGGTTACCGGTGATATAAACCACCTGAACTCCTTTTTCGATCATTTTTAACACTTGACGAATAACCTTCAAGTGCGATTTCGGGAAATAATTTCGGCTAAACCGCCACGAATCAATAATATCGCCATTCAGTACTAACGTTTTGGGCTGAATCGATTTTAAGTATTTGAGCAGGGGCTTGGCTTTACTGGCGTGGGTTGCCAGGTGAAAATCGGAAATAACTGAAATATCAACTTTTCGAATAGCCTCCTGCATATAGCATTGGAATTGATAACTCCTGCAAGTAGTAATTAAAACATTACAGGAAGATTACTGGGCAATAAATGTTTGATTAAAAAAAATAGTTTTCTGCATCTATTTATGCCAAAATCACTTGGACAAAGCATCTCGATCCTGTCTTTTCCATGTACTAAATACGAATCAAAATCCCATATAAAATAGTCTTTTTTATAACTTTATTCAGCTATCTTGCTGAAAATTTGTATGGCATCAATACCATCAATTGATTAAGAATGACAAGCAATTTTTTTAATCAAATAGCTCGCGAATTTGAACGACCATTCCAAAACCCCGTTCTGGTATTTGCCGTCATTCTATTTATTATTCTGCTTTCTCCAATATTACTCCGTAAGCTAAAAATCCCCGGAATCATCGGATTAATTATTTCAGGAGTGATTATTGGGCCTCATGGATTAAATGTTCTAGAACAAAATTCGGCAGTCAAACTCTTTTCCACCATTGGCTTATTGTACATCATGTTTATTGCCGGGTTGGAACTTGATTTGAAAGAATTTCAGCGCAATAAGAATAAGAGTTTGGTCTTCGGATTCCTGACATTTATGATTCCCCTTGTTATTGGATTTCCGGTATGCTACTATTTCCTCAATTACAGTTTTACTGCCAGCTTGCTAATTTCAAGTATGTTCTCAACCCACACCATGGTATCGTACCCCATTGTGAGCAAATTCGGAATTTCGAAAAATGAAGCTGTTGCCATCACGGTAGGAGGTACAATACTAACTGACACAGCGGTTCTAATACTTTTGGCAATCATTACAAGTTCAAACAATGGAGGTCTAAACTTGTCCTTTTGGATCCAACTGGCTATTTCATTGTCTATTTTTATAACAATTATGTTTTGGATTATTCCAAAGATTACCGCATGGTTCTTCCAAAAACTGGAAAGTGAAAAAACATCGCACTATATTTTCGTGCTTTCAGTTGTGTTTTTTGCCGCATTTTTGGCTGAAATTGCTGGTATTGAACCCATTATTGGAGCATTTGTCGCCGGACTGGCACTGAATAAACTTATTCCCTATTCTTCGACCCTGATGAACCGGATCGAATTTGTAGGTCAATCCATATTCATCCCGTTTTTCCTGATCAGCGTGGGCATGTTGGTCGATGTAAAAGTACTGCTGAATGGACCGACAGCTGTTATCATTGCGGTAACTTTATCGGTAGTAGCATTAATCGGGAAATGGCTCGCCGCTGCATCGACCAGTAAGATATTCAGGTATTCATCTGATCAGCGAAAACTTATTTTCGGGTTAAGCAGTTCGCACGCCGCTGCGACATTGGCTGTAATTTTAGTTGGATTTCAGACTGGTATTATCGACGAAAATGCGCTGAATGGTACTATCTTGCTTATTTTGGTAACTTGCCTTACGGCCACCTTGATAACAGAAAATGCTTCACGCCGGATACTGACTTCGGAAAAAGAGGAACCGGCAATTGAATATCCGGTATACAACATCGAACAAATTATGATCCCAATTGCCAATTTGGACAATATGGAAACTTTGCTCGAATTTGCAGTTTTTGTGAAAAACAAAAAATCAATAAATCCGGTTACCGTTCTTTCGGTGGTGCCTAATAATGAAGAAGCAGAGAAAAATCTCAGGAATGCCAGAAAAAATCTGGAGTCGTTGGTGAAATTAGCTTCGGCAAACGAAACAAAGGTAAATATCATTGCTACCCTCGATCACAATATTGCTGGTGGTATTATCCGTACCTCGCGTGAAATAATGTCGGATACAATTATGATTGGATGGCCAAGAAAAACCGGACTAATCGAACGTTTTATTGAAACAAAAACTTCGCTGATTATTTCGCGAACAAGTAAAGCTATTTACATCTGCCACTTCGAACATTCTTTGGTTGGTCATAAACGATTAGTATTAGCTTGTCCTCCTTTAGGCGAATTGGAACACGGATTTGAAATTTGGCTATCAAGAGTTTCAAAGCTATCGAAAGAACTGAGCATCAACATTTTTTGCTATTGCAATGAAAAGTCAAAGGTTGAAATCGTTGAACATTTGAAAAAGCTTAAAATAAATGTTGCTATTTCTTTCACAAATGAATTTGAACTGTCAAATTTGGATTTACTTCATCAATATATTTTACCTGACGATTTGCTTATCTATATCGCAGCCCGTAAAACTTCAGTTTCACACGATAATTGTATGGAGAATATACAGGAAAAACTCGAGAAACGGTTTCATACATCCAGTAGAATTATCATCTACCCAAGAACCTATCATGTTGATAGCAAATACAATGAATATGGTGACATAAATCCTGACACTCTCAATCAAGGATTCGAACGCGTACAAAAAATTGGTAAAGATTTGGGTAATTTGCTAAAGCGTGATCATAAAGCATAAAAATAGTAAAGGCCTCCGTTTCCGGAAGCCTTATGTGTTTAAACTGATCCCACCATGGGGAAAACTAATTTGAATAACTATTACCGGGCGATTAGGCCACCTTTACTGCAAAAGCATTTGTCAAGATATCGGGATACATATCCCTGAAATTATCGAAACACCATTCCTTTAAATGACCGATTTCTGATTCACTCACCCAATTAATACACTTTGTCAGTTCTTTCCGGAATAAATCGCGACTAAAACTAACCTTCGGTAAAATAACTTTAGCGTACTCTAACATTGTTGTTGTTTGTGTTTCTGTAATTGTTTCCTAAAAATAACGATTTTTCACCAGTCCAAAGTATGTCCAAAATCAGGATTAACAGAGTTTAACATCCCTTATTAGAATCACTACAAATAAGACCCTGAGGTACAATCGGATATCATTTAAAACCCGCAAACTGTTTCATAACATTTTTGATGACATAATTATCTGACACAAAAGAACAGCTTAAAAATTACGATTTAGTGACAATGGTATTAATAAAAGCAGAAACTTTTTGCTCAATTGTATTGGGCCCTTCAAGCGCTTTCACAAAAGCTGAACCAATGATTGCGCCGCTGGCATATTGGCAGGCATTCCTGAAAGTTTCGGCGTTCGAGATTCCGAAACCAATCAATCGTCGATTCTTAAGTGACAATGAATTTACCCTTTCAAAATATAGCTTCTGAAAGTCGGACACGCTGGTTTTGGCCCCAGTTGTTGAATTGCTTGAAACCATGTATATAAATCCGGTAGATACTTCATCGATTTTACGAAGTCTTTCGTCTGAGGTCTGTGGCGTAATCAGGAATATATTGTGCAGGTTATTGGCTTCAAATACAGACTTGAATTCCGTTTCGTAAACATCCATTGGAAGGTCTGGAATAATCAGACCATCAATTCCGATTTCGTTACACTTCCGGCAAAAAGCCTCCACACCATACTGAAGCACCGGATTGATGTATCCCATCAAGATAAGTGGAATTTCAACCGATTGGCGAATGTCTTTTAATTGGGCGAACAGCTTCCGAATGCTCATACCGTTTTGCAGGGAAATTAGGCTGCTATGCTGAATCACCGGTCCATCGGTGACAGGATCAGAAAATGGCATCCCAATTTCGATCAGGTCAACACCATTTTTTACCAGTTCCTGAATGAGCGGGGTAGTATCTTCCAGATTTGGATATCCGGCTGTAAAATATACCGAAAGTACCTGTCCTTTTTTCTCCTGAAATAGTTTATTTATTCTGTTGTTCATTGTTAATTTATTAGCTGTGTTTAAAACTTGTAGGCTAACTCAAAAAACCAAACATCCAATGAGCTGGTCATCCCGAATTTATTTCGGGATCCGCCATCAGAATGTTGAGATCCTGAAACAAGTTCAGGATGACTCCAGTTATGATCATCCTAATATCCAAAATGTTTCAAATAGACATCCATGTCTTTGTCGCCCCTTCCGGAGATATTTACCACGGTAACTTCCTCTGCGTTCATCTTTATTTTCTTTAATGCGGCTAATGCATGTGCTGATTCCAAGGCCGGAATAATTCCTTCCAATTGTGTCAATTCAAGCGCAGCATCCAGTACTTCGGCATCAGTCGCCCACAAGTATTTGGCGCGTCTGGTCTGAAACAAATTAGCGTGCATCGGGCCTATTCCGGGGTAATCCAATCCTGCCGAAATCGAATACGGCTCGGTAATCTGTCCATCTTCGGTCTGCATCAGTATGGATCGCGAACTGTGCAAAACTCCAGGCGATCCCAATGTCAGGGTCGCAGCAGTCTCAAGAGTATCGACACCTAATCCGGCAGCTTCAACGCCAATCAGTTCCACATTTTCCTGATCCAGGAAATGGTAAAAAGCCCCGGCTGCATTGCTTCCGCCGCCTACGCAGGCGATAATGCGATCCGGATTTTCTTTGCCGGTTTGCTCTTCCAACTGCCAGCGAATTTCTTCTGAAATTACCGACTGAAACCGGGCAACCATATCGGGATACGGATGCGGCCCAACTACCGAACCAATGATGTAATGCGTGTCGACCGGGTTATTGATCCAATCTCGCATGGCCTCGTTGGTCGCATCTTTCAGGGTTTGGTTGCCGCTGAGAGCCGGAATAACTTCAGCGCCCAGCATCTTCATTTTTTTTACATTCGGCGCCTGACGTTCCACATCGACAGCACCCATGTAAACAATGCATTTCAAACCCATCAACGCGCAAACCGTAGCCGTTGCCAATCCATGCTGACCTGCACCGGTTTCTGCAATGATGCGGTGTTTTCCCAACTTTTTGGCCACCAAAATTTGCCCGATGGTATTGTTTATTTTATGTGAGCCGGTATGGTTCAAATCTTCTCGTTTCAAATAAATATGAGTTTGATATTTTTCTGAAAGCCGTTTGGCGTAATACAACGGTGATGGCCGCCCCACGTAGTTCTTGAGCAAGTCGATAAATTCCTGTCTGAAGTCGTACGAATTGATGATTTCGAGGTAATTCAAACGCAATTCTTCGATATTCGGCACCATCATTTCAGGAATATATGCCCCGCCAAACTCGCCGTAATAGCCTTTTTCATTCACTTGATAATTCATATACTGATCGATTTTAAATATTAGATTTTAGACCGGATTCCGGAAATGAAGTTTTTCACTTTTTCAACATCTTTCAGGGCCGGACTGATTTCAAAACCGCTGTTAATATCGATTCCGAAAAGCTTTGGATGACTGAATTGACTAATTGCGTCAATGTCTTCCGGACCAATGCCACCACTCAGGAAAAAAGGAACATCGCCTTTGTAATTCTCTAACAATTGCCAGTTAAATTTTTGTCCGGTTCCGCCTGGCAGTTGGCTTTTGGTGTCGAAAAGAAAGTAGTTGCAAACTTCGGAATAAGCGCTCAATGAATTAAAATCAAAGCGCTCATCAACCGAAAAAGCTTTAAATACCGTAATTCCTGAATCCTGAATTTGTTGGCAATATTCCGGAGTTTCATATCCATGCAACTGCACCACATCCAAGTTCCAGTTTTGAACGGTTTCCAACACTTTCTCTGGAGCTTCATCAACAAACACGCCTACCTTTTTAACCGAATCCGAAACTATTGACAAAACTTCAGGTGAAGGTTTAAAGCCAACAAACCGTTTGCTTTTGGGGTAAAATATAAATCCCAGATAATCGGGTGATATAGCAACCACTCCTGAACTATTTTCAGGATCGCGCATTCCGCAGACTTTGATTTTTAACCCATTCATTATTCTCAATAGTTTGTTAGTTTCATCCCGTCATCCTAAACTTGTTTCAGTATCTAATCGCGTTATGGGATAGACCCCGAAATAAATTCGGGGTGACAAGTATGCCAAATTTCTATTTCAACTTTTCAATAAACTCTTTGCAGGCTTTGCCCGGATTCTCAGTTTTCATAAAAGTTTCGCCGATCAGAAAACCTTTAAAACCAGCAGCCCGAAGCTGCGCAATGCTTTCTGGATCAGAAATTCCACTTTCCGAGATTTTCACAAACTGATCCGGTATAAGTTTACTTAAGCGAACCGAAGTCTGCACATCAACTTCGAAAGTTTTGAGGTTTCGGTTATTTACGCCCACCAAATCAACTTGCGGATTCAGTTTTTCTAACTCTTCGGCACTGTGAACTTCAACCAATACTTCCAAATCAAGTTCTTTAGCTTTAATTGTCAACTCGAGCAGCAATTCCTTGGTTAAGCTTTCGGCAATCAGCAAAATTACATCAGCGCCATGTGCGCGTGCTTCGCAGATTTGATACGGATCGAGCATAAAATCTTTACGCAAAATTGGAGTTTCAGGATTGGCAAACCGTGCTTTGGCCAGATTCTCAAACGATCCACCAAAGAAGCGGTCATCAGTCAGAACCGACAAGCCACTGGCACCAGCCGCCACATATGCTGCCGTGATTTCAGAAGCTTCAGCAGCCTCGTTTATCACTCCCTTCGATGGTGATTTGGTTTTAAATTCGGCAATCACTCCACTCGCGCCTTCGGCCAGTAATGATGCTTTCAGCGAATTGGTTTTCCGCGCAAAATATGGTGAAGCCATTAATGCCTCGACCGAAACCAGATTTTTTGCGTCTGCAATTTCAGTTCGTTTATGGTTGTTTATTTCGTCAAGTATTGTCATATTTTTGTTGAGGGTTTCGAGTTACGAGTTTCGGGAGGAACATGCAACCCGAAACTTGTAACCTGTAACATTTCTATTTATTCAATTCCATTAGTTTCTTAAATGCTGCCAACGCCTTTTTGCTTTCGAGAGATTCAGAAGCTTCAGCGACACAATCAACCAGCGATTTATTCGGACAGATACACTGAATTCCCAGTGCAGCATTAGCAATAACCACATTCTGCTGAGCTTGTCTACCGGTTCCTTCCAATACGCTTTTGAAAATCTTTGCAGCTGCATCAACAGTTTCTCCACCATAAAGTTCTTTCTGAGGAATCGGTGCAAAACCAAAATCGGCAGGAGAAAGGTTGTCTTCAGTCAGGTTCGACACAAAACGGGCATCGCCTGTAAGCGAAATTTCGTCGTAGCCATCCAGGCTATTTACAATGATGTAATTCTGTCCGCTTTCCCTGAAAACCTGATGATAAAGATCCATCACATCCAAATCGTACACGCCCACCAACTGATTTTTCGGGAAGGAAGGATTGATAATCGGTCCCATCATATTAAACAGCGTTTTTACTTTCAGGGCTTTCCGCACTGAACCAACACTTTTCATGGCAGGATGAAACAATGGCGCATGCAAGAAACAAATTCCTGCTTCTTCCACTTCCCGTTTCAATTTGTCCTGTTTGTTGCTGAATTGATAGCCGAAATACTCGAACATGTTCGACGATCCGCTTACTGAGGACGATCCATAATTCCCATGTTTGGCAACTTTATAACCAGCGCCAGCAAGCAGAAATGTACTAAGTGTAGAAATATTAAAAGTGTCTTTACCGTCTCCTCCGGTACCAACCACATCAATCGTGTTGTATTCCGAAAGGTCGATTGCCACGCACAATTCGAGTAATGCCTGACGAAACCCAGCCAATTCTTCGCCAGTGATCCTTCGCATCCTGAAAACCGTCAGGAAAGAAGCAATTTCAGCATCCGAAAACTGCCCTTCAGCAATAAGAACCAGCATCTGGTGTGCTTCGGATTTAGTCAGGATATTGCCTGTAAACAAGTGATTTAATGTATCTTTCATTTCTCTCAAGTTTCAAATTTCAAGTTCCAAGTCTGAAAACTGCGACTGAACACTGCGACTCATTATTTCTTCAGCCAATTTGCAATCATTTGCTCTCCAAGCGGAGTCAATACCGACTCCGGATGAAACTGAACGCCTTCAACGTCAAAAGTAGTATGTTTCATCGACATGATCATGCCTTTTTCGTCGTAACTGGTCACTTGTAAACACTCCGGAAGGTCTGTTTCATTAACAATCCAGGAATGGTAGCGGCCAACTGAAAAGGTTTCAGGAAGACCGTTGAATAGAATTGTTGGTATTTTGGTGGTGGTAACCGGTGTGGCGATTCCGTGCAAAACGCGGTTCATGTTGGTAAGCGATCCACCAAAAGCCTCGCCAATGGCCTGATGCCCCAGGCAAACACCCAACATGCTTTTTGTTGGCCCGAACCTTCGGATAATGTCGAGCAATAATCCGGCTTCTTCAGGAATTCCTGGCCCGGGAGAAAGTACAATTTTATCGTATTGCTCCAGATCTTCCAGAGCAATTTCGTCGTTTCGGAACACATCAACCGGCAAACCCGATATTTTTTTGATGGCATGCACCAGATTGTAAGTGAACGAATCGTAATTATCTATGACTACTATTTTCATGATTGAATGATTGATTTACTGAATGATTGAATTACTGAACACTGAGACTGCAAACTAGTTGATCTCTTTAGCTATTTCCAACGCTTTTTTCAGGGCGCCCAGTTTGTTATTCACTTCCTGAAGTTCGCTTTCTTCCTGCGAATCGGCCACAATACCAGCACCCGCCTGATAATAGAGTGTATTTCCTTTGCTCAGGAACGACCGGATCATGATCGCATGATTCAGAGTATTGTCGAAACCCAGGTAACCAATGCACCCGCCATAATAGCTTCTACGTTGATTTTCGTAGGTATCGATTAATTGCATGGCGCGATGTTTTGGCGCTCCTGATAGAGTTCCGGCTGGAAATGAATCGCCCAAAACAGTGATCATGTTGGTATCTTCGGGCAATTTTCCTGAAACTTCGGAGACTAAATGAATGACATGTGAGAAATACTGAACCTGACGATAACTGTCGACGGTAACATCGCTGGCATTGCGGCTCAGGTCGTTTCGGGCCAAATCGACCAGCATCACATGCTCGGCATTTTCCTTTGGGTCGGCACACAAGCGTTCGGCAGCGACACGATCTTCTTCGTCATTTCCGGTGCGTTTAAAAGTACCGGCAATCGGGTTAATGATAGCACGGTCTTTCTTAATACGCAACTCGGCTTCAGGGCTTGACCCAAATATCCGGTATGTTCCGTAATCGAAGAAAAATAAATATGGTGATGGATTTACTGAACGTAAAGCGCGGTAAACATTGAACTCGTCGCCTTTAAACGGCTGCGAAAACTGGCGCGAAAGGACAATCTGAAAAACGTCGCCACGAAAACAATGTTCCTTGCCTTTGCTCACCATGTATTTATACTGCTCGTTGGTAATGTTCGAAACTTCTTCTCCAACGGTATCAAACTGCGTTGGTGAAAAGGTCAGGTTCCGGAGTAATGATTCAATTTGGCTAATCTCTTTGGTTTCGCCTTCCATCAGGTTTTCGATCAGGTAAATCATGTCTTTGTGATGGTCGATGGCCACAATGTATTTGTAGAAACAGTATTTCACTTCCGGAACCGAATAGGCTTCCTTCTTTGCTGCGGTGATTTCGATCTTCTCGAAATACTTCACCGCGTCGTAACTGATGTAACCAAACAGTCCGTTTGCCGGCAGGTTTTCGGTTTCTCCGGACAACTTGAACGACTTGAAAAAATCATCCAGTTGCTGATCGACC
>Ga0302293_10000914_pt1 | contig 15094 bp, 16 predicted proteins | sample III_Fen_N2_2_FD_198758 | JGI IMG/M metagenome (GOLD analysis project Ga0302293, IMG submission 198758) | Peat permafrost microbial communities from Stordalen Mire near Abisko, Sweden - III_Fen_N2_2 | ecosystem: Environmental > Terrestrial > Soil > Wetlands > Permafrost | place: Sweden: Abisko...
AACCGTTTCTGCCGCTGACTAGACCGCACCGGTCGACCTTTTCGACCATGTCCGCCGTCGCGAGATTTATCACGAACTCGCCGGTTCGTTTAATAAGCTCGTTACTATAGGTCGCCGGTCTCAAGGCGATGCCCATGATGAGCGGTTTAAAAATACTGATGTTGAATATCTCGCCGAGCGTTATGATGTTCGGCCTGCCGTCCTCATCGACGGAAGTCACGAGGCCCGCAGGCGTCGGATTGACGGGACGGCTGAGATGCTCAATCGGTTTTTTCATTATTCCTTTTTCCCCAGAATAAAATAGTGCCATGAATCCTTCAGGCCACCACCGTTCAGGACAACGTCCTGAATGTGCTGAATGGTCACCATTGTATTCCCCTTGAACAAGTCTTTAACGGTATCTTCGCTTGAATAAAAATGAGGAATGCCCTTTTCGGGTCCTTCTTCGGTTTTGATTATCGTATTTTCGTCATGTTTGGGATAACCCGCTTTTTGGTAACTCCAGGAATTCTTTGAGCATAAGGTCACGTAAAACTCCCCGCCGTTTTTCAGGGCCCGGTTTATTTCGCCGATTATCTTTTTTATTCCATTCGTGTCCGTATGCGAGATTACGTGATAGGCAAGCAAACAATCAAAACTGCAATCCGCATAGGGTAAATCATTCATATCTCCCTGCAAGGCGCGAATAGCGTATTTTTTCTCTTCAACGTTTCTTTTGACTTCGCCGATCGCCGATTCGGAAAAATCAAACGCGTCGACCGAAAAACCGTTTTCCGCGAATAGATACGAATGACGCCCTACCCCGCAGCCAAGATCAAGCAACCTCGTAAAGCCGTTTCTTTTCCAGCGATTCAGCAAGTAATACGAAATCTCGGAAGGTTCATACCAAAAATCCTGATCGTTTTTTGTCCAATCCCATGCTTTGCTGATCGTATCCATATTTATGCCTTCTACATACTGCGGACTGCCGCAAGTGCCCGCGCATAGTCGGGTTCCTGTTTTATTTCAGGAACCTGTTCGGCGTATACCACGCGATCATTCGCGTCGAGCACGACGACTGCGCGGGAGAGCAGACCCTCAAGGGGTCCGGACGTAATGGCGACGCCCCAGTCCTTGCCGAACGATCTGTCGCGTAGCTGGGAAAGCGAGATGATGTTGGTAAGTCCTTCGGCCTTGCAAAAACGCGCCATGGCAAAGGGAAGATCGTTAGAGACGGTCAGCAAAACCGTATCGCTCAGGGCCCCGACTTCATGGTCGAATTTGCGCGCGCTCGTGGCGCATACTCCGGTATCGAGACTCGGAACGATATTCACGATTTTCTTTTTACCGGCGAATGTCTTGAGACTCGCGTCCGAGAGATCTTCCTTTGTCAGTCTGAAATCCGGAGCAGTGCTCCCGACCGCGGGAAGGGTTCCGCTCGTTTTGACGGGCGTTCCGCCCAGTGTGATATCTGCCATAGTGTTCCTCCAGACACACTCTATCATGAAAAAGCGATCTTCAATCGAGTTTTACGATTTTTTTACGAATTATGACATTGCCCTGACAACCCGAACCGCGACGCGGCCTATCCTTCGCCTTATCAAAGCATTCAGGAGGATTATATGAAATCATCGTTATTGGCCAGGCGGCTTCTCGCCGCAGTGTTTTTTCTCGCAATCGCAGGCGGCGTCTCGTTCGCCCGTTCGCGCGACGGCTGTCCTCTCGTCCAGATCGCCCTCCTTCTCGACACTTCGAACAGCATGGACGGTCTCATCGATCAGGCAAAAAGCCAGCTATGGAACATCGTGTCCGAGGCGGGCAGGATGACGAGAAACGGGGAGAAAGCCTCGCTAGAGGTCGCCCTGTATGAATACGGAAATGATTACCTTTCGTCCGACTCGGGCTATATCAGGCAGGTAGTACCCTTCACCGACGATCTGGATTCCCTTTCAGCCCGCCTCTTCGATCTCTCGACAAACGGAGGAAGCGAGTACTGCGGAATGGTCATCAAGAAAAGCATGACAGAGCTTGATTGGTCGAAGCGAGACTCGGATCTGAAAATCGCATATATCGCCGGCAACGAGCCGTTTACCCAGGGTCCGGTCAATTTCAGGGACTCTTGCAAACAGGCAGCGCGCATGGGCGTCGTAATAAATACAATCTTTTGCGGAAACAGGGACGAAGGCGTTTCATCGCTGTGGTCAGAGGGCGCGCGGCTAACCGGCGGAACCTACGCGAGCATCGACGGGGACTTCGAGTATCGTTACGTTCCCTGCCCCCAGGACGACCGCTTAAGCGAGCTAAACTCGCAGCTGAACGACACCTATATCGCATATGGATCGGAAGGCGAAGCCCATAAGGGCCTTCAGGAGGAGCAGGACTCCAAAGCAGAGAGTCTCAACAAATCGGGATTCTTCGAGCGCGCTAAGGTAAAATCATCGGCGAGCTATTCCAACTCCGGCTGGGATCTCGTGGATGCGACCACCTCCGGATCAGTACCGCTCGAATCAGTGCAAAAAGACGATCTTCCCGCGCCGATGCGCGCGATGAGCGAAAAGCAAAAAGAATCCTACGTCGCGGACAAAGTCGCGGAACGCAAAAAAATTCAGCGGGAAATCGCGGATCTTTCCGCCAAACGCGACGCATGGCTTGCCGAGCAGAAAACAAGCACGAAGGCCGCGAGTGCGCTAGACACCGCCATCATCGCTCCGTTCGGCGACCTCGCCGGCAAGAAAGGGTTTGTCCGCGTCGAATAAAGCTGGTACAATGATGACCATGAAACTATCAAGCGGTCGCCTTGCGCTCGCGCTCGCCATCCCGCTTCTCATCGTCCCACTCGCAGGCCTCACCTGGCTCGCGACCCAAAGCATCGACCGGCAGGAAAGCGACATGCGAGCGCGGCTTCGCGAGTCGCTCCTCCTCGAAGTCAGCCAGACAAACGCGCAGATACGGGCATGGTTCGCGTCGCTTCCGGACGAACTCGGCGCGAGCACGCCCCTGCCGGGAACATCAGGAAAGCCGACCGCCCTTGAACTTGCGGCATGGAAGAAAAGTAACAGTCTCGTCGGCATACCCTTTCTTCTCGACGCGTCCGGCTCGATCGTCTACCCAAACCAGAATCAGACCGCCTCAAAGGCGCAAGACGAACAATCCCGACTTTTTTATTGGCGTTACCTGAACGTTTTCGGCAACAACGAGCGCATCCCCGTGTACAAAAACATCGCGACTGAATACGAATCGTCGATCGTCGGGACGCAACCGAATGGCATGAGTACGCGGGCCACCGAAAATTCGGTGAAGGCCGAAAAACCCGCGGCGAATTTACTCATGCAGGCGAAACACCCTGAATCCGAATCCATCGCAAAAAAAAATACGGTAAAAGATCTCAAAACAACCATAAAATCCGGAAAAACCGTACTGCCCGAAGAAATAAGCAGCGACGATCTCGCCGTTGAAAAAGAAAAAAAAACCGAGACAGTTGGCGCGTTTAAACCGGCTTCCATGCCTACAGCAGACGCAACCGAAGCAGGCGAACCCGCTCCTGCGGTCTCCCCTTCCGATGCGTCCGCGTCCGCCGAATCTGTACAATTGGACGCGAAGGAACCTGCTTCAGCACAGCTAAACGCAGCCCCGTCCAGTGTCGCGCTAATGGGCCCATCCGAGCTATCGGACTCATCGGCCGTGCGATCAAAGATCGCGCAAAGCATCTTCGAAACTAATACCGATGTCCAGAAACAAGTCTACGAACTTGCCGCCAAACAGGGAAACGAAACCCTCAAACGAAACGTGAACCCGCAAATTGACGCGGTGAATACCAAAAACTCCATACCGGCGCGTTCGGTGTATATCGAATCGGACCGTTACTTCCGCGATCTTGTGTCGCAATCTGACCGGGGGCTCGTTCCCCGCATCTTTGACAATTCATTCGTGCTTCTGTATTGGGAAAAACGCGGAAGCTGGATCGTCGGGTGCGAACTGGACATGAACGCCGTGCGCGACACGATCGCCGCAAAGACAGAAACGCCTGCCGACGGAGTTCGATACCTTGCGGTCCTCGACCAGTCGGGCGCACCCCTCGTCCCCGTCGCTAACGTAGAAAACTCCGCATGGAGAACGCCCCTTGTCTCGGGCGAAATAAGCGAGTACTTGCCGTATTGGGAAACCGCGGTTATTCTCTCGGATCCATCCGCTTTTGAAAGCCGCGTTCGCGCGTCACGTTACGCGTTGTCGGCTCTCTTGCTCGCCCTCGTTCTTTCCGTAGCGGGAGGAGCCATACTTTTATGGAGGTATTCCTCGAACCGGCTTCTTGAAGTCAAGCGGAGAACGAGCTTTGTAACGACCGTGTCGCACGAACTTAAAACCCCGCTCACTTCCATCAGAATGTATTCCGAAATGCTCGCCGACGGAGCTGACCTCGACCGCGAGCGTAGGGATCGTTATCTCGAACGCATCGTCGGGGAAAGCGAACGGCTGACCAGGCTCATCAACGACGTGCTCGACGTCGCAAAGCTCGAGCGCGGAAAAAACAAGTTAAGCCTCGTACCGCTCAGCCTTGGGGACGTCGCAAGGGAAACCTTCGACGGAATCGTCGATCGGATGAAAGACGGAGGCTTCTCGGTCTCCTTTAATGCAAGCGACTCTCCAGTCGAAGTGATGGCCGACAAGGAAGCAATCGTCCGAATTCTTGTCAATCTGCTTTCCAACGCGGAAAAATACTCGGGGGACGAAAAAGAAATCGAAATCTCGGTTTGCATGGACGAAAAAGGAAAGCACGGAATTATATCCGTCGCCGACCGGGGAATCGGCATCCCCCGATCTCACCGGTCAAAAATATTCAAGGAGTTCCACCGCGTCGACGCGAGCATCACGTCAGAACGCGGCGGCACGGGACTCGGGCTTTCGATCGCACGATCCCTCGCCCGATCACTCGGCGGCGACCTCCGGTACGCACCGCGCGACAAAGCGGGCGGCGGAAGAGGAAGCGTTTTCGCCCTGAGCATTCCTATAACACGAAAAAGGGAAAACATTACATGAAACGGATACTAATCGCCGAAGACGAAGGCGCCATCAGAGAAGGACTCATAGACTTATTCGAATCGGAAGGCTACGCAGTCACAGCCGTCGCCGACGGAGACGCGGCGATAGCCGCATGGAAAGCAGGAGGCATCGACCTCGCGCTCCTGGACATCATGATGCCCAAAATGAGCGGCTACGGCGTATGCAGGGAAATCAGAAAAACCGACGCTCAAATTCCTGTGGTATTTTTAAGCGCGCGCGAAGAAGAAATAGACAAGGTACTAGGACTTGAACTCGGCGCTGACGACTATATCGTCAAACCCTTCGGCGTTCACGAACTCGTGGCGCGGATAAAGGCTACCCTCAGGCGCGCGGATCTTGACGGTATCCCGCGAGCCGGCATCGGGCCAACGCAGCCATTTTGCTTCGGAGACTGCACCGTCGATCCGCTTCGCTTCGTTCTCGAACGCTCTCGCGACGGTAACGTCGAAAAGCACGAACTCAGTTCCCGCGAAGTCGACCTTCTGCGATGGTTCTACGCAAACCCCGAAACCGTACACTCGCGCGACGCCCTGCTCGAGCGTTTTTGGGGCATGAGCTACGGCGGCACGACACGAACCCTCGACCAGCACATCGCCAAGCTCCGCCAAAAAATCGAGCGCGACCCTGCGAACCCAATCCACATACTGACCGTGCACGGAACCGGCTACCGCTTCAGGGCGTAATTTAGTTAGTGATTAGCTTGAATTGCATGACTTTCGACAAATCCTTGAGAATCTCCCGGTTCCTTATTTCGAAGATACATGGTTTTGTCTTTCCGACGTTTTTCGTATTCCTGAACTGGCCCCTTGTCCCATCAGAAATATCCAGACCGATGATATCGTTCATATAGCGTTCCGGGAAATATATCACAGCCTTCATGAACCCTTTCCAGGCCGACATCCAGACAATCGTCCGTTTTTTCCGCTGAACCTTGCACAGCCATGCCTTGCCGTCATTGTAGAAGCGCCACTCGGCCGTCATCCCGCATTGCGCGTATAATTCAAGAAGCGCCCCGTAAGCGCCGAATGACCGCCCGAGAACTTTTTTGAGAACGGCATCGTCCGGAAAAATATCCGGATTGGTGAGCTCAATCGCGTTTATCGTTTCCATGACAGCATCGCCTCATATCGTTTTTTTTCGTCGGCGAGACATTCCTTCCACGAAGAAAACGACTCGATAATTTTTTTATACCGAATCATCCTCGCCTCGATCAACTTCATCTTCTCGATTGAATCCGCGGCCCAGACGGATTCCGGATACTCGTTCGCGACGACGCTGAAATAGTAATACGCTTTCGGAAACAGCGAAACCAGATCAATCACCCTTTGTTGGGCCTCGCGCTGCTCTTTCTCGTCTGTCCCGATCTCCGTCGCTATAACGGAGCGTTCCTCTTTTTTCCATTCATTCGGATGAATCTTGTTAAAAATCGTTATCCCGCTTTTATAGTACGCGTACGCGGGATCGACGTGCTTCGCCACCGCCCGGTTCGTCGCCGACGGGCTCATCCCCGCGCGCGACACGGCGGAAACGGGAACGGAACGGGAAGGCGCATCCCGTTTTACGCCCGCTTGCCTGTCTTTCGGCGCGGCGGAAAGCAGCCGCTGATACGCCTTGCATACTTCGACCAGCAAAAAATGATTATTGATGAGTTTTTCGTTTTCCGTCGTGTCGGGATGAAGCTGCTTGACGCGCGAGCGATACGCTTTTTTTATCACCGCGATATCGAGCGTTTCTTCGATTCCCAAAAGTTGAAAGTCGGAGATCATTTGGTTATCAAGCTTACACCCGTATCGTTTTACCGTCCAGCGATTTTGTGTCTTCAGCGACAACCATCCAGCCGGTTAGCGCGCCGAAAATCAGCATCTCGCCGACCATTTCCGCGAAATGGCAAAGCCTGACGATCGGTGGCATCAAAGCGTTGGGATACATGAGCTGGAAGGCGGAAAATACGGCCATGAAAACCGCGGCCAGCACCATCTTCTTTTCCTTCGACCCTTTCAGGATCCAAAAGAGCGGAAGAACGCAGACGCACCAGAGGACTCCCCGTAATAACTGCACGGACAATTGCACGAGCCAGCTCGTTTTGCCCAGAGACGCGATCCAGGGAGCATAGTATTCCTTAACTTCCGGAAAACTGATGGGGAACATGCCGAACGAGTAGTAGAGAACCAGGTACGTCAGACTGATTACCGGCAGCCAAACATACCACCTGCGTTTCAGGACGGGAACAACCTCAACCTCGCCGTGGGGCTTTTTCCACTTACCGTGCAAAAGCATGATAAAGGGAATGGCAGCGGTAAATTTAAGCAACTCCTGCAACATAAGCTTCAGCACGCCGATCGCGTCAAGGTCGGGAAACGCCTTGATATACAACAGTAGCTCGATCTGAGTCATGAAAGTCTGGAGTCCCCATGCAAGAACAAACATAGCCCCAAAAAGGCGGAAGCCGGTAATTTTCGAGTTACCGATCGCATAATTTAAAAGGAACGTTTCGCACAGCGTGACGGCGACGATAGAAAGCGCCAGATATTTGTTTTCCGCCGGAGAAATCTTTGCCATTACCTCAGCAGCCAGAGGAAACAGCATCCCGGTAATCAGAAAAATGATCACGAAAACCGCCCAGGATACCAGCCATTTACCAACCCATTTCATTCTGTCCATAGTAAAACCTCTTTGGTTATTTCATTCTAAGTGAAATAATAACAAGATTGTTTATACATTGCAATAGAATATTTAGCTTACTACGCCGAATTGGTCAGAGCGGTGAATTCGACAAAGCAGCGATTTTTTGGCACAAAAGGGAAAAAAAAGCTTCCAGATTCGGGGAACCGATTTTCCGGTGCATACTCCGACTGATCCGGCAGATTACCCTGTCCTCTTTCGCAAGGAGCGAAAGTCCGTACGTACCGGTGATAAATCGCCGACCGATAGAAAGGTCAATGTGAACTGGTTTGGAACTATAGCGCCCGGTGTGGGGGATTTCCCTGGCCGTTTCTTCGATCAGGTAGTACAACCATCCCGAATTCATATAGGGATACCGGGCAGTGTTGAAGAAAAAAAAGACGATAAAAACCATCCCGATACATACAGCGACGATTGCCTGGAATGCAGTGACGTATACCGTCGAATAAAAAAGCAGCAGGGCAATTGAAAAAAGCACCGCCTGCAAGGGCGACTCGCGACCTTTAACCACATTCATCCATTTGGACAGCAAAAAGGGTATTATCATGAGAATCGGTACCAGCCATAACACCGAAGTAACCAGACCGCTTTCCGGTTGCCACCGGAAATACCCCGCTAGAATTAACGGTACGCCGATTGCCAGGCCATATAAAATTTCAGCTAAAAAAGGCAATCTCTGTACATGTCCGCGATTCATGCCCCAAAAAAGAATAACCAGCAAGATCGGATAAAACAGAAGAAACACAAGTATCACAATCATGATTGCGAATCCTCTTCGACGACTTTCATTTGGATCAGCTCTTGCGCCAAGCGGATCGCATCATGCACCGCCATTCCTGCCCTGGAGGCGATAGATTCGATGCTTTCGGCTTTTGCGTCCGGCGAAGGCACCAACCAGAGAAACCGGCCCGCCTTTTCGTCAAATTTGATTTTTTTGCCGGTTTTTCCCCCGAGCAATACGGCATTCACGATTTCTTTGTCGACGTCATAACTGAAAGAAACGGAAGGGTTACCGCTCTCGCGGATCAGGCGCAGCCGGCTTTGATACAGCGACAACAGTTCGGTGAAATCAACAGTGAATTTCCCGCCGACGAAAGAATAGTTTTTGGATGGCCTGCCGATGCCCTTTTTTTCCTCAGCCGTCACAAAACCGTATTTTTCGAGTACGTCCAGTACCCTCTGGATCGTCACGATATGAACTTTCAGCCGGGTGGCGATACCGGACGGGTTTTGCCCCGGATTCTCGTTTAAAAAGTTTATGATATCGAAAAAATTGTCAAAAGAAATTATTTTGATAAGGTCAAGAATAATAGGCTCCTGTTATTTCACTTACAGTGAAAATATAACGCCCTTTGTAAAACAGCGCAACGGGTCAGCTTAAAATATCGGCAGAGTGAAACGCATCGCAGATGATTAACGAACCAGGCTAGCGTTTATCATAAAAAACCGTCTGATCCTTCAGCGAAATTTTCATAATCTCGAATCCATAGTCCAACAGTTCCTTTTTATAATTAAGGAACGAATGGTCTATCTCAAAACCGAGAATTTCCGCAATCTCGGAAAACGAAAGAGAGGCGCTCTTCAAATCGGTTTCCCGGATGTGTTCCCATAACGGATCGTACTTGCTCATAGTGTATATTGATGAGTATAGCAAAGTTTTCGCCCGGAGTAAACGTGAAAGTCACGAATTTAGAATGAGGCAGAAGGCGTAAAGGTCGGCGAACTCAAAACGCGCGGAGCCATGCGCTGCTTAGATCGCGGCGACGATTACGTCGCGAAAAAAGGGGTCAGACCCCATCAGTCACCGAGTATTTCCTGAACACGCCCAATCAATCCCGACTCAAGCCGAACCTTGATCCCGTGAGGATGCGTCGGGGAGTTCGTCAATATGTCCTGAACGACGCCTTCTGTTCGCTTACCGCTCCGCTGGTCTTCCTTGAGGACTATCGAGACCTTGAGTCCAGCGTGAATATCTCTTCGGTTAGTTCCGTCCATTTTTTAATCTCCCTTCATTTTAAGGATTTTATCATACTTTCCCCCTTCCATTCTTTACGCCAAAAGTACAAGAGAATAACCCGGTGAGTTTCGTGCATGGAACTCGCAGCGAGCGACAAATCCGAAGCGTTTAAAATAAAAAGACGCCACCCGGTAACCCGGACGACGTCTGTTCTCATTAGCAGAAAACTAAATCCAGAAACGAAAACCAATGTTGACGGGGAAACTGATCATAACCAAATTTGCGCCGCTTTCATATGCCGTGTGAATATTCACTCCGGGCTGCCATGCAACCTGGGCATAGAGTTCGAGAAAATTATTCACGACGAAAGCGTTAACTCCCACCAACGCGCGGGCGCCGAGAAACACGTTGCTATATACATCATTTTGCGCGCTGAACGAACCCGCGAGGCCCCAGCCGTAATAATAGGCAAAAGGCGCGCCGAGGGTCGGATTTGCAAGCCAGTGATCGGCGGTTAGCCCGATGCCAAGGGAGTTTGAGGAAAGATGGTCGACGTTCAGGGCAAAAACCCAAGGGGCGTCATCAAGCTTGAAAGTCAGGGCTCCGTTCGAGTAATTGGGACCCGCCACATATCCCGCCTGGGCTCCGATACCAGCGGCAAACATATTCGCCGCACCCAATGTCAAAACCAACGCAACGACGCAAAAAATTCTTTTGTTCATATTCACACCTCATTTCTTAACGATGCGATTAACATACGCATCTTTCGAAATATCATCCGTGCGCTAACGCACAGATACCGATGCGATCCGTTAGTATGTTTTTTACAATCGGGATTATCCTTTTGGTTCTTGGCTTCGTAAGAAGAGGGAGCATGCGCGGCTGATCCTTCCGTTGATCGTCCGACACAGAGGATACGACTTTGCCTCACGAGCCCGTTCAAGTAACGGTCGATGAATCGAGAATCTTTTCCTTCGACGCGTTCTGTCGGCTGAACTCGGCGGCGATGGATCCGCCGGCAAGTACCAGAATACGGTCGCACATGCCAAGCAATTCTTCCGTGTCGGAAGAAATCAGTAGAATCGAGGCGCCTTTGCTCACGAGGTCATTCATGCCGTTGTAAATGTCTACGCGGGCGGCCGCGTCGATCCCGCGGGTGGGTTCGTCCATGATAAATATGCGGGCCATGCTCATCATCCAGCGGGCGATGACTATTTTTTGCTGATTCCCGCCGGAAAACAGATTTATCAAGCCGTACAGGCTCTGCGGTACGATACCGAACGATTTAAGGTATTCGTTGCTCAATTCTTCCATATAATGCGGATTCAATCCTGCGGGGGTGTTGAAGCGCTCAAGCGCGGCTGATACCAGATTGCTCATCGCATCCTGTCGGTCAAAAATGGCGTTCCTTGCGCGGTCTTCGGGTATCATCGCGATTCCGTGCGCCAAGGCGTCGGCAGGGTGTCGAAATTCGACTTTGTCATTTCCAAGGCGAATGATTCCTCCGTCCATTCGGGTGACGCCAAAAAGGCAATTGGCCAATCGCGTGCGACCCGATCCCATCAATCCGGTAAGCCCGAGAATTTCACCCTGATTCAGTCGAAGCGACACGTCGACGAGGGCAGGCGCGCTTGAAAGGTGTTCAACCTGAAGGACCGTCGGCCCGCTTGTGGTCGCAAGCCGCGGATACCGTTCCGGGCAATTATGGCCGATCATCATTTTGATGACCGTGTGCCGGTCCGCGTCGACGCTTTCGAGATGTCCGTTGATGCGTCCCTGCTGCATGACCGTCAAACGGTCGCCTATCAGCGGAATTTCTTCCAACCGGTGCGATATATAGAAAATACCGGCGCCACGCCGCCGTAAGCCGGACACGATCCGGAGGAAAACTTCGCGTTCCTTTTCTCCCATTCCGGCGGTCGGCTCGTCGAAAATGACGATGCGGCCCTTGGCCACGAACGTGGCGCACGCGGACACGATCAGTTTTTGCGCATAGCCCAGGGTGGAAACCGGAACCGTCGGGTTCAGATCGACCCCGAGATGGTCGAACAAACACTGACAGCGCCGGCTCAGGCGCAAACCGTTCAGAAAAATCCCCATGCCACGCCTGAGATGACCGAAGAAGACGTTCTCCGCCACGCTTAAATTTTCAAAGAGTTCGACGTCCTGAATTTGATGGACTATGCCAAGTCGCCGGGCTTCGTTGATGGATCCGATCACGACGCGCTGCCCGTCTATGGAGATACTGCCGCTGTCGGGAAGAAAACGCCCGGAAATAATTTTCATCAGCGCCGATTTACCCGAGCCATTTTCCCCGGTAATGAAGTGCACCTCTCCTTGCCTCAGGTCCAGTGAAATATTCTCAAGGGCAAAGTTATTGTTGAGTCGTTTACCGATCTGATTGAGCTCAAGCAGGTTTTGCGCCATCAGGTATCGCCCTCAAAGGTATTTACCGAGGTGAAAACCTGTAAACCGCTTTCAAAGAGCCGGGATTTATATTCATCGGAAGCAAGGGGGCTTGTAATAAACTTGTGTACCGTAGTGGCCGGCCCAAGCCGATAGAATGCGTTGCGTCCGAAGGAAAGCGCTTCGACAAGACCGACTGTCTCCTCGGCGCACGAGAGGGCTTCCCGGATCAAGTCAGCCTTTTCCTGACTGCGAACCGTAAGCTGCAATTGGTCCGTTACGCCGTCGAGCTCAATAAATAAACGATTGACGAAATAATTGCGCAAATTGCTCAAGGTGAGCGATCCATAGAGCGCAGGTTCGTCGCGGGCGATGGATCCGCCCAAAAGAACGGCCGTATTCCCGCTCTGTGTACCTATTTCCATGGCGATCATGATATCGTTGGTCAGAACAGTAATGCGACTGCGCCGGGAAAGGCAGCGGGCAAGCGCCTGGTTGATGGCGCCGGAGAGCAAGGCGACCACATCGCCGTCGCGGATCATAAGGCACGCGATCCGCGCAATCTCGTCATGTTGCCGGCGAAGCTCGGCACTCCGGTCATCCTGAGTCTGTCCTATATCTATGCCGACAGTCTCAATTTCCATCGGTACCGCTCCTCCATGGATGCGTTGCAGAAATCCGTCATTTTCCAGCCGTTCCAGATCACGTCGAACCGTAACTTCCGAAACATTAAGCAATTCGCTTATTGTATGTACCTCCAGTCGCTTGTGCTCCTTGAGATATCCCCTGATGATGTTCATTCTTTCAGTTGCAAACATGGAGGCAGTATAGGCGGTGATTACGAATCTGTAAACTTTTTGTTGACCGCTCGGCATTGTGGTGTTACGATTCAAACAGAAACGAAAGCAAACGATCATTTATCGATCAAAAGACTTTCGTTTTCTTAACAAGGAGAAAAGCATGAAGCATTTCGTTCGAAAGGTCGCAATCCTGGCCGCGATTGCGCTATTGTTCAGCCTTACCGGATTAGCCGCACAAGCCAAGAAAAAAGTCGGTATCGCCATGCCGACACAGTCTTCAGCCCGATGGATCGCCGACGGCGCCAACCTCAAGGCACAGCTCGAAAAAGCCGGTTACACGGTCGATCTGCAATACGCGGAAGACAATATTGACGCTCAGGTCGCACAGCTTGAAAACATGATCACCAAAGGCGTTTCGGCCCTCGTCATTGCCTCTATTGACGGCGAATCTCTGACTAACGTTCTTGAAAAAGCCAATGCCGCCAAGATTCCGGTCATCGCTTACGACCGCCTTATCCGCAATTCACCCTACGTCAGCTATTACGCGACTTTCGACAACTTCCTCGTCGGCGTACAGCAGGCCACAACCCTCGTGAAGGGACTTGGACTGGACGCAGGAAAGAAAGGACCGTTTAATATCGAATTGTTCGCCGGTTCCCCGGACGACAATAACGCAGGATTCTTCTTTAACGGCGCTATGAGCATTCTCAACCCCTACATCAAGAGCGGCGTTCTCGTCGTTAAATCCGGCCAGGTTGATTTCGACAAAGTCGCGACACTTCGCTGGGACGGTGCTACCGCACAACAGCGCATGGACAACATCCTGACCTCAAAGTACACCGACGCGAAAGTCGACGCTGTTCTCTCTCCCTATGATGGTATCTCCATCGGTATCCTCTCCGCCCTCAAGTCAGTCGGATATGGTACAGGCGCAAAGAAAATGCCGCTCGTTTCGGGACAGGACGCCGAGCTCCCCTCGGTAAAATCGATCCTCGCCGGCGAACAATATTCAACCATTTTCAAGGATACCCGCACGCTCGCAGCGCAGACCGTCAAGATGGTTGACGCCGTTCTCAAGGGAACCAAGCCCGAGATCAACGACACGAAGACCTACAACAACGGAAAGATCGTCGTTCCCTCGTTCCTCTGCACTCCTGTTCCCATCGACAAAACCAACGCCGTCAAGGTGCTGGTAACGGATTCTGCTTACTATAAAGCCGACCAGCTTAAGTAAGGTTTTCGTTCCGGGAGGGGAAGCGTCACGGCGCTTCCCTTTTTTTTACTTGATAAGGAGAACTGCAATGTCTTCTGTTATTCTCGAGATGCGCAATATCACCAAGGCCTTTTTCGGGGTTAAGGCTCTCGATGACGTCAGTTTCAAGGTTAAGGACGGCGAAATACACGCCCTGGTCGGAGAGAATGGCGCCGGAAAATCAACGTTGATGAATATCCTTTCCGGGGTCTATCCGCATGATACTTACGACGGTTCCATTATTTTTCAGGATCATGAATGCAAATTTCGCGACATCGCGGGAAGCGAACATCGCGGCATCGTCATCATCCATCAGGAACTGGCTCTCATTCCCTATCTGTCCATCGCCGAGAACATCTTTCTCGGAAACGAACAGGCAACCGCCAAAATCATTAACTGGAATCAAACCGTTCACCTCGCGCGCGAATTACTCGAGCGCGTCGGACTTAACGTAGATCCTAATACGCCCATCCAGAATATAGGCGTCGGCAAGCAGCAGCTGGTCGAAATCGCCAAAGCGCTGTCGAAAAAGGTCAAGCTCTTGATCCTTGACGAACCGACTGCCGCGCTGAACGATGAGGAAAGCAACAAGCTGCTCGAATTATTATTGGGCTTAAAAGCCCACGGCGTGACATGCATTATGATTTCGCACAAGCTGAACGAGATCGAGCGAATAGCCGACTCGATCACCATCATACGCGACGGAAAGGTCATCGAGACCCTCGAAAAGGGAATTGACGACATGAGCGAAGACCGCATTATCAAAAGCATGGTCGGCCGCGAACTGTCCTCCCGTTTCCCGCCGCGCACTCCTCACATCGGCGAGATTTCCTTCGAAATCAAGGATTGGTGCGTATACGATCCTGAAAATGACGCCCGAATGATGATCAAACACGTAAATATGAACGTCCGAAAGGGAGAAGTCGTAGGGCTTGCAGGATTGATGGGAGCAGGACGAAC
>Ga0302293_10000916_pt1 | contig 15088 bp, 14 predicted proteins | sample III_Fen_N2_2_FD_198758 | JGI IMG/M metagenome (GOLD analysis project Ga0302293, IMG submission 198758) | Peat permafrost microbial communities from Stordalen Mire near Abisko, Sweden - III_Fen_N2_2 | ecosystem: Environmental > Terrestrial > Soil > Wetlands > Permafrost | place: Sweden: Abisko...
CTGGAGCCGATCACGATCATTCCGGAGGAGTGATCTACCTTCCCTGATGTTATACAATAGCTGTTATACTTGAATAAAATCATGTCATTCCAGTTTCCGGAAGCCTAACTTTCCGAAGAAACTAAAACATGACATTATGAAATTCGATCCGGCTTCAAACATTCAGCATCTCAAACAATTTGGCGAGTTTGGCGGTGTAAATCCTTCCATTACCGATTCGTCGACCTTTACATTTCTGCATGCCGACGACATGGAAGAAACTTTTCTGAGACACACCGAGGGCTGCTTCCTTTATTCAAGGCACTGGAACCCAACCAATAAATTTTTGGCTGAAGCAATGGCTGCGATGGAAGATACCGAGTCGGCCTGGATTACAGCTTCAGGAATGGCGGCCATCACGTGTTCGCTACTTCAGATTTGCAGTGCCGGAGATCACATTATCACTTCGGTAACCACCTATGGCGGAACGTATGCCTTCCTGAAAAACTACCTTCCCAAGTTCAATATTGAAGTCAGTTTTGTCGACATCACCCGGCTTGATCAGGTTGAAGCCGCCATCAGGCCTAATACCAAGGTCATTTATACTGAAAGTGTGACCAACCCGCTATTGCAGGTTTCGAATATTCCTGAACTGGCCAGAATTGCACATCGCAACAACGCGCTTTTGATGGTTGACAATACGTTTACGCCCATGATTATGTCGCCCGCCCGATTGGGAGCCGACATTGTGGTTTACAGCATGACCAAGTTTATCAATGGCAAAAACGATTGCGTTGCCGGAGCCATTTGCGGAACAAAACAATTCGTTGAGGATTTATCGAACGTAAACAACGGAACCGCCATGCTTTTAGGACCAGTTCTGGATCCGATGCGCACGGCTTCCATTCACAAAAACCTACATACGTTGCATTTGCGCATCAGGCAGCACAGCAAGAATGCCATGTTTCTAGCTCGTGAATTATCGAATGCTGGCCTGAAACTTTCGTATCCGGGACTTGAGAATCATCCGCAGCACGAATTGCATCAATCGCTGATGAACGAAGAATACGGCTTCGGCGGAATGCTGGCCATCGATTTCGGCACGGTTGCCAAGGCGAATCAGGTCATGCAAAAAATGCAGCAGGCTGATGTGGGTTATCTGGCTGTGAGTTTGGGCTATTTTAAAACGCTTTTCAGTTGTTCAGGGAAAAGCACTTCTTCCGAAATTCCTGATTCGGTTCAGCAACAAATGGGACTTTCTCAAGGCTTGGTTCGCTTTTCCGTAGGACTGGATTATGATATCAGCATTAGTCTGAAATCGATTCTGGATATTTGCCGGGAAGAAGGGGTGATTGAATAAAATGACCCGAACCTATGGTTGTCCATACATTTTGTTTCCGCTTTTTGGGGACGGAATAAATTCCATCCTTACAAAATCATTTCGAGCCTACGGTTCTGGAATTGAAAATTTTGGCAGAACAAACAAATTTAAATCAAGTTCCGTAGGAACGTTTCAGGTTGTAGCCCCGGATTTTAATCCGGTGGATGAATACAAATCACCAAATTCCGGTTGAGGAAAAAATAGTATATTTGCCGCCGATAAATTTAAAACACAACAAATGAAAGCATATGTATTTCCAGGACAGGGTGCGCAATACCCGGGAATGGGTAAAGACCTGTACGAAAAATCGCCTTTGGCCAAAGAACTTTTCGAAAAAGCCAACGAAATTTTAGGTTTCCGGATTACGGATATCATGTTCGACGGAACAGACGAAGATTTACGGCAAACCAACGTAACTCAGCCTGCTATCTTTTTGCATTCGGTTTTACTGGCAAAAACGCTTGAAAACTTTCAGCCGGAAATGGTTGCCGGTCACTCTTTAGGCGAATTTTCGGCACTGGTTGCAAACGGCGCTTTGAGTTTTGAAGATGGTCTTCGCCTGGTTTCGAAACGTGCTCAGGCCATGCAGAAAGCATGCGTTGCTGAACCATCGACCATGGCTGCGATTGTTGGACTCGACGACGAAATTGTTGAAGAAGTTTGTGCTTCAATCGATGATGTGGTTGTTCCGGCAAACTATAACTGTCCGGGGCAATTGGTTATTTCAGGTTCTTTTGCCGGTATCGACAAAGCCTGCGAAGCCCTGACTGCCCGTGGAGCAAAACGTGCATTGAAACTGGCTGTTGGCGGCGCTTTCCACTCTCCATTGATGGAACCAGCCCGTGAAGAACTGGCTGCTGCCATTGAAGCAACACCTTTCTCAACACCTGTTTGCCCGATTTACCAGAATGTAAATGCTCAGCCAACAAGCGATCCTGAAGTGATTAAAAAGAACCTGATTGCTCAATTGACTGCTCCGGTAAGATGGACACAGACTGCAAAGAATATGATTGAAGGTGGCGCTACTTTATTCACCGAAATAGGTCCCGGCAAAGTTCTTCAGGGATTAATTAAGAAAGTTGATAAGGCTGCTGAAGTGGCCGGAGTGCAGAGCTTCGAATAGTCATTAGAAAAAGTCATTCGGAAAGAGATATAAAACTGCTGGAATTTTTCCGGCAGTTTTTGTTTTTATGAGTTTCATTGTCTGGTTAGTCCAGAACATCGACCTAAAAATAAAAGCGCTCAACCAAAATTTGCCCGTGCGGTTTTATCCTGATTTCGATATCAACTGTTTTTACTTCAGCATCGGGGTCGAAATGTAAGCTATCGTTCAATTTTAGTTCGATCTCGGGGTTCAAAAGGTCGGTTTCAGGTATTTTTACCTCAATATCGGGGTTCGGGCCCCTGATCGGTTTCATTTTTACCTTGATTGGTTTCATTTTTACCCCGACATCGAGGTCAGCGACCCCGGGTTCGTTCATTCCGACCCCGACATTGAGGTCGGCGACCCCGATCGGTTTCATTTTTACCTCAATGGGTTTCATTTTAACCCCGATATCGGAGTCGATTACCCCGGTCTCGTTCATTTTTACCCCAACATTGAGGTTCCCGACCCTGATCGGTTTCATTTTAAGCTTGGTCGGTTTCAATTTTACCCGGCAAATCCACCTCGGACAATAAATAGTGGTAGACAAAACTATTGAAAAATTAAAATCTCTGCTTTAAACTCATTTATGATTTGCTCATGGTCAAATGCCAGCTCCGGAAGTTGATTGAGCGGAAACCATTGAGCTTTGGCGGCATCATCTCCGGCATTGGCTATCAATTCATCATCAGTAAAAGCATAAAAAAGTACTGAAATGGTGCGATGACGCGGATCTCTGTTAACTCCACCATAGGCGCGGAATTGTTTCAACTCCCCCACCCTCAAACCGGTTTCTTCTTCCAACTCGCGTCGACAAGCAACATCAAGTTCTTCGTCCATCTCAATGAATCCACCCGGAAGTGCCCATTTGCCTTTGAATGGATCACGGCCTCGTTCAATCAATAAAACTGAATGCTGCGGACTTACTAAAATAGCATCAACAGTAACTGCTGGTCGGGGATAATTATATGAATACATATGAAAGTTATAAGTTCGGAATTTAAATAAAATAGTACGGGTTGCGTGGTGTGAGTTTCGAGTCTGAACGCCAAGCCCCATGCTCTCTGCCCATTCACAAATCTTCAAATCATCTAATCTTTTATAATCCGCTTCATCACCCGCATCTGGTGGGTATATCGCTTGGTATCCACATTGAATATTCCAAACTGATCGACATTATCAATTCTGACTTGTCCTGAAGCATGAATAATTTTATTCTTTTCCCAGATGATACCGACATGAATAATCCGGCCTTCATCGTCATCAAAAAAAGCCAGATCACCAGGTTTGGTTTCCTCAACAAAACTGAGCGCCTTTCCGCAGTGAACCTGTTGACTGGCATCGCGGGGGATTTTGAATCCTGCCATCTTATAAATAATCTGTGTCAGACCGGAGCAATCGATACCAAAAGGCGAACGTCCGCCCCACAAATATGGTGCATTGTAATATTTCAGCGCCTGATCGATAATAACCTTGCGGATATTTGCTGGTTTTTTATAGGTGAAATTGCCGGTATGGCGAAATACATCGTATTGTATCGAAAATTCTTTCAGGTAAGGCCGCCAGCAAGGCAATGTACTTCCGGCAACAATCATCATGGTTTGTTCGGCATTTACCGGAACAATGTTAAAAATATCGGTACTAACCGCAAAAGGAGAATGATCAATTTTCTGGTACGATTTTTCAGGCAGTGGTGTGATCATTTTCATGTCGATCCAACCTTCGCACCCATCGAACGCGAGCTTTATATTAGCCCAGCCAAGCATAATTTCATTCACAATAAAATGCTCCCCATACAGAATCTGGGTAATCATTTCGCTTTGCTCTGACGGTTCCTTGCGAACAGGAATAATACTCAAACCTGAAATGCCGTAATTCATAGTGCAAAATATTATTGGAGCATTCAACCCTGTGAATTCACAAAATCTCTGCAAATTACTCCGATTGATCGAAACTTCGAAGATTTTATTAATTTTAGTTGATCAAAGATAAAACTTAACAGTTACTTTCTAAATTGCGACGGTTTTCAAAATCCAGAACTTATGAAAAAGTTATTAACCCAATTGAACCAATCGTACCATCTTTTTTATCTGTTGATGGTATTTGTTGCCGGTATTGGCTTAATTTTTCTGGTATTCCCGGGTGAAAGCCGGTTTAAATTCGAATTTCAAAAGGGAAGTCCCTGGAGGCATGAAACCCTGATTGCCCCATTCAATTTCGCTATTCTGAAGTCTGATGCTGAAATAAAAGCAGAAAACGACTCCATACTAAGCACTTACAATCCTTACTTTGCACTCGACACTTTGATCGAGACCACCAAAATCAAGGAATTTTCAACCAATTTATCGAAACTAACCGAGGCAAATCCTGAATTTAAATCGATTAAGTCAATTGCCGCTTTTCCGCAAATTCTTCAAAACATATACAATTCAGGAATTCTGCCTCAATCCATCAGCACTTATCCTGAATTAAGCGGGAAATCAGAAATCAGGCAAATCAGGGGAAATAAAGCCATCAAAATACCTGTCCAAAAATTACACTCCATCAAATCTGCTTACCTGGAATTAAATGACACCATCCGAAAGCTCACCAGCAGGTATTATCCCGACTTGATTCAAAAAATAAACTTAAGTGATTTTATTACCGATAACCTGAGTTATGACGAAAAGCTGAATCAAAATGAACGAAAACAGCTACTCGCCGAACTTTCATCAACCAAAGGAATGATCCAGGCAGGCGAACGAATTATTTTTCAAGGTGATTTGGTAGGTCCCGAAAAGTACAAGATTCTCGAATCGCTGAAAAAAACATACGAGACAAAGCGAGGCGACAACATCGAATATTTTTTGGTTATTGCCGGCCGTATTGTTGTTATTTCTGCGCTAATGGCGCTGATGTTCCTGTATTTAATTTTTTATCGCCGCGAGTTATTCGATCACAAACGTAAACTAACCTTTATCATCCTGATGATTGTGATCATGGTTTTTATGGCTGCTATTGCGACAAAAATAGAGACAATTAGTATTTATATGGTGCCCATTGCGATTCTGCCAATTTTGGTCCGGATATTTTTCGATTCGCGAACGGCCATTTTCTCGCTGATGATCACAACCTTACTCATCGGTTATTTCGCACCAAACAGTTACGAATTTATCGTTATACAGATGATTTCGGGAATTATTGCGGTCTTCAGCCTAAACAAACTGCACAAAAGATCGCACATTGTATTTTCGGCACTATGGGTATTCCTATCCTACTCAATTGTATACATTGCTCTGGCCCTAGTTCAGGAAGGTAGTTTGAAAACCATTAACTGGACAACCCTGAAATGGTTCGGATTCAGCAGCCTTTTCATTTTCATTACTTATCCGCTCATTTATATCTTTGAAAAAATATTCGGATTTGTTTCAGATGTTACCCTAATCGAACTCTCCAACACCAATCAGCCCTTGCTTCGCAAGCTCGCTGAAGAAGCTCCGGGAACCTTTCAGCATTCACTTCAGGTAGCAAATTTAGCAGAAGCAGTGATTCAACGCATTGGCGGAAACCCTTACCTGGTGTATGCAGGAGCATTGTACCACGACATTGGGAAAACGTATAAATCAGAGTACTTTATCGAAAATCAGGTAATTGGAATGAATCCTCATGATAGTTTGGACTATCTGAAGAGTGCTGTCATAATTATTGATCATGTAACATACGGAGTACAGCTGGCCCGAAAATATAAACTACCGGAAATCCTGATTTCGTTTATCACAACACACCATGGCACAACACAATCCAATTATTTTTACAAGAAGTATCAAACAGAAAATCCAGGAGTGGAAGTTGATACCACCCTTTTCTCGTATCCCGGGCCATTACCGCACAACAAGGAAATGGCAGTATTGATGCTTACCGATGGAATTGAAGCCACTGCTCATAGTTTAAAGGAAAAATCGGCCACAGCTTTTAGCGAGATGATCGATTATATTGTAGATCAAAAAATCAAATCGAACCAGCTAATAGATGCAGATCTGACCTTGCGTGATATTACAATCCTGAAAAGCACCTTGCTCGAAAAACTGGTCAGTATTTATCATGTTCGCATTGAATACCCAAAATAGACATTAGAAAAAGGTCAATAGTTATTCGAAAAAGTCTCTTTTAAACATTTTCCTAATGACAAATGACTTTTTAATCATATTACACAAAATTTAAAACGAATATCATCACCCATGTCATCACCATTTTACACCAGTATTGCCCCTCACTATCAATATATTTTCCCGTTTAATCCTGCTCAGATCGAATTCTTAAAACATGTACTTCCATACAATGGGGCGCGGGTTTTGGATGTTGGCTGTGCCACGGGCGATTTGGCTTTTGCGCTCACACACTTTGGATTTCCAACCTGGGCATTCGATTTTGATCCTCAAATGATTCAGATTGCACAGAAAACCAAACAGGAAGATTCCATGTTTCCGGTATTTGAGCAACTGGATATGCGACAAATCGACGAACGTTTTCCTGAATCATATTTTGATACGATCATTTGCTTTGGAAACACGCTGGTTCATTTGTTAAGTGACGACGATATTTGCAAATTTATCCAATCGGTATTTAAAGTTCTTTCTCCTGAAGGAAAACTCACCATCCAAATTTTAAATTACCAGCACATTCTCGAAAATCGGGTGAAATCGCTTCCACTAATTGACAACGAACACATCCGGTTCGAACGAAACTACGAATTTGAAAGTGATTCTGAATTGATTGATTTTAATACCAAACTGATAGTAAAATCAACTGGACAGGAGATTAAAAACTCAACAAGACTTTATGCTATCAGGCAGAACAAACTTCAGGAAATCTTGGAAGAAGCCGGATTTATAAACATTGAATTTTTCGGAAGTTTCAATCGGGAACCTTTAACAGCAGCAAGTTTGTCCTTGGTTATGACTTGTCAGAAAGACAAATAGTTCAGGATTTGAAAAAAGTGAGATAAAACCGGAAGGAAGACATCAACAGAGGAATTCCCATAGTCACATACATTATTGAAAGATACTCCGACGAAACAATACCCGATTTACGTAGTGCTATTCCAAGCGAAATCATTGAAAACATCATCAGGTAACTTTTCAGATTAAAAAACGAAAAGATCACCGGATGTTCATTCGGCAAATTCGTTATCCGAATTACGTGTCTTGCCGATATACGATTAAATAAAAGCCAGAAAAACAACAACCCTGCAGCAATACAAAAGAGTAGTTCTATTTCCCAATGAAATGGCAAAGGATTATTGATTGTGTACCCACGAAATAAGAGCATTCCACCGGCGAAAGTCCAAACCAGGGCTGCAACCAAAAGCAGGTAATGTTTTGAAACACGAGGTAATAGATCAGAAAAACGCATCTTTAATATATTGATACTTCAAAGAAAATAAATTTAAGATTAAAAACCATCGATTCAAATATTCACTGTTAACATCATTAATTTGCCAATCCTAAAAACAAATAAACGAAGATTGTTTCAGTTCCATTTTAATATTTTTTCCACCCAATTGCCTTCAAATCTTAAATAAAATTGTGATCTTTGTCATACTTTTACATCAATAAAGCCAAAAATACCAATAACTCTAAAATCTCAATTATATGTATAAAATTCAGACGTTAAATAAGATCGATCCTGAAGGATTGAAAATATTTCCACTTGACCAATATGAAATTGCCAGCGAATTTTCGGCTCCTGATGCCATCATTGTTCGCAGTCAGGCGATGCACGATTTGGAATTGCCATCAAGTTTGCTTGCGATTGCCCGCGCCGGTGCCGGAGTTAATAACATTCCGATTGAAAAATGTACCGACAAAGGAATTGTAGTGTTTAATACTCCCGGGGCAAATGCACATGCCGTAAAAGAAATCGTTCTGGCCGGAATGCTCCTTGCTTCGCGCGATATTGCCGGATCAATTGAGTGGGCTAAAGGTTTAAAAGGAAAAGGCGCTGAAGTTGCCGGTCTGGTCGAAAAAGGAAAATCCAATTTTGGCGGAACCGAAATCCGTGGAAAAACCCTTGCAGTTATTGGTTTAGGTGCAATTGGAGTTTTGGTTGCCAATGCTGCTCAGGCTTTGGGAATGAACGTTCTGGGTTACGATCCGTACATCTCTGTCAATTATGCATGGAAACTCAGCCGGAACGTAAAAAAAGCTGAGGGCGTTGAATCGTTACTTGCCAATGCTGATTTTGTTACCATACATATTCCGCAGATACCTGAAACCAAAGGATTCATCAATAAAGACAAGCTTAAGATGATGAAAAATGGTGTTAAGATCCTGAATTTTGCCCGCGGTGGACTGGTAAATAATGCTGACATGATGGAAGCTATTGAATCGGGAAAAGTGGGGAAATATGTAACCGATTTTCCGGAAGATGAATTGATCAACGTAAAAAATATCATAGCAATTCCTCACCTTGGTGCCTCAACCGAAGAATCGGAAACCAATTGTGCGATCATGGCCGTGAATCAGATCATCGATTATCTTGAAAACGGAAACATTGTAAATTCAGTGAATTTCCCAACAACCGAAATGGAACGGAACGATGGAACACGCATCGTGGTTGCCAATAAAAATGTTCCCAAAATGGTGAGCCAGATTTCAGCCTTGCTTGCTCATGAAGGACTGAATATTTCGAATATGCTGAACCGTAACAAAGACGAAATCGCTTACAACATTATCGATATCGACGGATCGGTTCCTGCAGCGGTTAAGGATATGATTTCTTCCATTGAAGGTGTTATTATGGTTCGGATACTTCCACCTAAGCAATAAACGTCACTAAAACATTTATTATTACCCGGTAAAAATATTGCATAATTGCTATCTTTGCCGGGTAAATTTTTATACGTAGAGACGTAATATATTACGTCTCTACCTCAATAAACCAAAACATAAAATTTAATTTCTATCAAACACATAAAAATGGAAAAAAATCTAGTAACGAAAGCTGCCGATAATGTGAGAATCCTTTCAGCTTCTATGGTTGAAAAAGCCAAATCAGGTCATCCTGGTGGCGCTATGGGTGGTGCCGATTTCATAACCGTCCTGTATTCCGAATTCCTGAATTACGATCCAAGTGATATGACATGGATCAACCGCGACCGGTTCTTCCTCGATCCAGGCCATATGTCACCTATGTTGTATTCAATCCTGTCGATGACCGGAAACTACACCATGGAAGAACTCTCCAACTTCCGTCAATGGGGAAGCCCAACACCTGGTCACCCTGAAGTTGAGCCAGCACGCGGTGTTGAAAACACATCAGGGCCACTTGGACAGGGTCATGTGATGGCCATTGGTGCAGCTATTGCTGAACGTTTCATGGTCGAGCGTTTTGGTGAAGTAATGGCTCACAAAACTTACACATTTATTTCCGACGGTGGCGTTCAGGAAGAAATTTCGCAAGGTGGCGGTCGTATTGCCGGGTTCCTTGGATTGAACAACCTGATCATGTTTTACGATTCGAACGACATCCAGCTTTCGACTGAAACTAAAGATGTTACTGCCGAAGATACTGCAAAAAAATACCAAGCATGGGGCTGGAAAGTGGTTACTATCGAAGGTAATAACGCTGATGCCATCCGTGCTGCCTTAAAAGATGCTCAGGCCGAAAAAGAAAAACCAACCCTGATTATTGGCAAAACCATTATGGGTAAAGGTGCTTTGAAAGACGACGGATCAAGTTTCGAACGTCAGTGTGCCACTCACGGTATGCCATTGGGCGAAGCAGGAGCTTCATTTGAGAAATCAATACAAAACTTGGGTGGTGATCCGAAGAACCCATTCATTATTTTCGATGATGTTCAGGCGATGTTTGATGCCCGCAAAGCAGAACTGATTGCCGCTGCAGCTCAGAAAAAAGCAGCTCAGAAAGTCTGGGAAAAAGCAAATCCCGAACTGGCTGCCAAACTGGCTAAATTCTTCAGCAAATCAACTCCTGAATTCGACTTCAGCAAAATTGTTCAGAAAGCAGGTTCAGCTACACGCGCCGCTTCAAGCACCGTATTGGCTGCTTTTGCCGGTGAAGTTGAAAACATGGTTGTTTCTTCAGCCGACCTTTCAAACTCTGATAAAACCGACGGCTTCCTGAAAAAAACCAAAGCGTTCACCAAAGGTGATTTCTCAGGTTCATTCTTTCAGGCAGGTGTTTGCGAGCTGACTATGGCTTGTATCATGAACGGTATGGCACTGCATGGCGGCATTATTCCGGTTTGCGGAACCTTCTTCGTTTTCTCCGATTACATGAAACCAGCGGTTCGTATGGCTGCCCTGATGCAATTGCCTGTAAAATATGTTTGGACTCACGATGCTTTCCGCGTTGGCGAAGACGGACCAACTCACCAACCCGTTGAACAGGAAGCTCAAATCCGACTGATGGAAAAACTAAAAAACCATCACGGTAAAAACTCAACGTTGGTGCTTCGTCCGGCTGATGCCGAAGAAGCTACGGTTGCCTGGAAATTAGCTCTTGAAAATATCGATACGCCAACCGCGCTAATCCTTTCACGTCAGAACATCAAGAATCTGCCTTCAAAAGGCGACCGTTATGCCGAAGCTCAGCAGGCTGCCAAAGGCGCTTACATTGTTACCGATTCGGAAGGTACACCAGATGTAATTCTGTTGGCCAGCGGTTCTGAAGTTGCCACCTTGGTTGAAGGACAGGTATTGCTCGAAAAAGAAGGCATCAAATGCCGCATCGTTTCGGTTCCTTCCGAAGGTTTATTCCGCAGCCAAAGCAAGGAATATCAGCAAAGTGTTTTGCCAGCCGGAGTAAAGAAATTCGGTTTGACTGCCGGTCTGCCTGTTAACCTTGAAGGTTTAGTCGCTTGTGAAGGAAAAGTATTCGGTCTGGAATCTTTCGGATTCTCTGCTCCATACACTGTTCTTGATGAAAAACTTGGCTTTACCGCACAAAACGTTTACAACCAGGTAAAAGAAATTCTCGGATAATAAAACATCAAAATACAAATACAAAGAAGGCAGCCCGATTGGAGCTGCCTTCTTTCGCTTATAGGAAAAAGCAAATAGCCATTAGGAAAAAGTGAAAAATAGACAGTCGATTAACTACCGGATTATTGCATACGATTAAATTATGGTATAGCTTAGTGCGCCTTAAAACAAATATCTGAACCGACCGTTTTCTATAACAGCAACAACATAAAGGCAAAAGAAATGGCAAACAATACATCACAACACATCCTGAATACATCAGCAAATCTCCTGGGATTTTGCCTTTTTGTTATTACCTCTTTGCATATTGCCAATAAGATAGAAACGCACCTGATTGATGAATTCACATCGGTTATCGCATTGATGTTAACTTTCTCCTGTGTATTTTCATTCATCTCTATTAAAACAAAGTTTGAACGCAGGGAAATCCTTTTTGAAAATATAGCTGACTATTTTTTTATTGGCTCGCTCATCGGCATTTTGGTCATTATTCTACTCATCGCCCTAAATTTTATAAAATAAAAGGTATGAAAACTTTTCGGAGTGACATTTCAAACGAAGAATTTCAGGAAGCCGATAAAGTATCGGCAAAAACAATCCGGCATTCTATTCTGAATTTAATACAAAAAGAACATCCACTTTTTTCTCATGAAAGCAATCTGTCCAGAAGTGAGTTAAATCACTTCAGAAAAAAGCACATCTCTGAATACCTGTCCAAAGAACTTGGAAAACTGACTGATCCGGAAAAGAAGGTATTAACTTCAATAACCGACAATACCACTTTATCAGACAAAATAGACGGCGACGATCAACAAATTCTAACGTTCGGACAACGAATTGCTGACAAGGTTGCCTCATTTGGAGGTAGCTGGACATTCATCATATCATTCGGGATATTTATTTTTCTATGGATAAGCCTGAATATTTTTTGGCTTGTCAATAAAGGTTTTGATCCATATCCTTTTATCCTTTTAAATTTAATTCTTTCGTGTTTGGCTGCCCTGCAGGCGCCTGTTATCATGATGAGCCAGAACCGTCAGGAAGAGAAAGACCGGGATCGGGCAAAAAACGACTACATGATCAACCTGAAATCGGAACTGGAAATCAGGACACTCCACGAAAAAATCGATCATTTTGTCATGGACCAACAACAGGAGCTTTTAGATATTCAAAAAGCGCAAATAGAGATGTTGACTGATATACTTAAACATGTTGATAAAAGTGGTCAATAAATATGGATAGTTCAAAAATCTCAACCCTACGCCTCCAGAACCAGCAAATTGCAGCAACCAACTTTAGAACAGTCAAGGAATTGGTTGGATGGATGGGAGCCATGCAGGCACAAGATTACAATCAGGCCAAATGGGCAATTGGTACACGTTTGCCACATTTAACCGAAGAACAAATTGAATCTGCCTTTAATCAAGGCGAAATCTTTCGTACCCATTTGATGCGCCCAACCTGGCATTTTGTGTCGGCCGACGACATTTATTGGTTGTTGGAACTTACCGCCAAACAAATTAAATCGACGACAAAATCAAGGCACCGTGATTTGGGGCTTACGGAAAATGACTTAAAAAAAAGTAAGGAAGTCTTCGTAAAATCGCTCGAAGGAAACCGGGCTCTTACCCGCGAAGAACTAGGCGATCAACTCAATCTGGCCGGAATAAACACCTTCGAACAACGATTACCGCACATCCTGATGGAAGCCGAAATTGATGGAATTATTTGCAGTGGCGGCATTCAGGAGAAAAAACAAACCTATGCCTTACTTGCTGAAAGGGTTCCGGTTAAGAAGGCTTTTTCGAAAGATGAAGCGCTGGCATTGCTGGCTAAAAAATACTTTACCAGTCACGGCCCGGCCACCTTGCCCGATTTCGTGTGGTGGTCGGGTTTGCCAATTGCCGATGCCCGGAAAGCGCTGGAAATGAATAAAGCGACTTTGATTTCAGAAACCATTGGCACTGACACCTATTGGTTTGCCGATTCGGTTTACCTACCTTCTTCCCCACCCGACTCCGTTTATCTGTTGCCTGCTTTCGACGAATATCTGATCAGCTATAAGAACCGAAGCGCAGCTATTACTCTGGAAGATCACACCAAAGCCATTTCGAACAATGGAATTTTCAGACCAATAATTGTTGTTAATGGTCAGATTTCCGGATTGTGGAAACGAACCATCAAAAAAGATACGGTTCTGATTGAACTCGATCACTTCAGGCCACACAGCAAAAAGGAAATTAGGCTAATTGAAAAGGCCGCCGAATCATTCGGGCATTTTTCAGGGAAGAAAACGGAAGTAAAATTTCAGTAATAAATAAAACGATGAAACATCTTTTAGTCAGTTTACTGTTCATTTTTTCCATCGTATCGGTCAAAGCGAACGATGCTTTTCTGGGATCAAGAGGCGGAAACGTGTTTCCAATTATCAGAAACGAAAGTATTCGCATGGTTAAGGAAGAAATAAAGGTTGTTATGGAAAAGGACAGCTGTAGCGTTTACTGCAAGTTTTGGTTCAAAAATCTGGGAACCAAAGCAGAGAATGTCTTTATGTGGTTTCCTGATTATTTTGAAGATATTTCGCAAGGTTCGAATCCTCTCAGAGGTTTTACCTGTGCCGTAAACAAACAAAAAACGGAATTCGACAAACGGACTCAAACTACCGAGGTTGAGAATATCCCGGACTTAAAAAGCTACGAAAAGTGGTTTTGCTGGAATGTACAATTCAAGCCGGGAGAAACCGTTCTGGTTGAAAACAATTACAACGGTGATTTGGGAGGTTCGGCTGCTGGAACCTGCAGCTTCAGTTATTTGATTGGAACGGCGCAAACATGGAGCAGCACCATTGCCAATGGAAAGGTTATTTTCGACTACTCAAAAATTGCATCAAAAGCATTTGTAGATACCACTTTTTATTCTGACAGGACCCTGCCAATGGGTCTTGAACGGAACATTTATAACGACAGCACTGTATTTTCATACCACAATTACCTGCCCAAATGGAATGAGACTTTAAAAGTTAATTTGCTCTGTTTTTGGAAATGTCCTTATGGAGAACTGCAGAAGGGATTAACGGAATATCCATTTCCAAACAATCGATTTAAATCTCCGGATGTCAGCCCGCAAATGCTCCGATTGATGAGAAATGAAGTGTTTGCCAGGCATGGATATGTTTTTAAAGACCTTGAATTGCAAAATTATTTCGCTGCAACCTCGTGGTACAAACCTGATCGTACATTCAATCCAAATCAATTGAACGAATTTGAACTGTTGTTTCTAAAATACATCAAGGATTTGGAAGAAAATAAGTACACCAGGTAATACTTAAGTAATAGGAACAATTTAGTGTCGTATTTTTTCACCCCAAACCCCTGAAAGGCAATGTCATATAGTTAAGCCCGAAGGGCTTGAATTTGAATAACCTCCGGTGTAAACCGGAGGGATAAAGCACCTGGAATTCAAGAACCCTGAAAGGCATAGCCGTCAAGTTAATATTAGTATCTACAATTACTTCAATGAGTTAAGATTTTGAAATATAAATAATACAAATGTCAGTATAAATATGGGATCTTGTCAACATACGGTTCCATGTTAGGGAAA
>Ga0302293_10000922_pt1 | contig 15053 bp, 13 predicted proteins | sample III_Fen_N2_2_FD_198758 | JGI IMG/M metagenome (GOLD analysis project Ga0302293, IMG submission 198758) | Peat permafrost microbial communities from Stordalen Mire near Abisko, Sweden - III_Fen_N2_2 | ecosystem: Environmental > Terrestrial > Soil > Wetlands > Permafrost | place: Sweden: Abisko...
GGATTCTTTCGGGTTCCATACCCTCAAGATAGTCAAAGGGCTTTCCCTTGAGATTGGGGACTGCCTTGTTCAGCATTTCCTCGGCTCGTTCTTTTCCGAAGGCAGCCTCAAGAATGCTGCGCGCAGTTCCGACGCCTCCCGAAGGTTCTCTCGCCTGCACGAGCAGCGACTCGAATTCGGCGAGCACGATCGAGGCTTCGTCCTTGTCTACGCGCCTGATCGACGCGAGTTCGAGCACGACTTTCTCTGTCTGTGCCTCGGTCAATTTTGACATGACCTTCGCCGCTTCCTCGACTCCTATCAATAAAAGAAATTTCGCGACTTTCCGGTAAGGACTTTCCTTCGCTCCCGTCCCGGTGGAGGGTACCTTGATAAGTCCGGGAATTTCATATGAGGTATAAGTCGTTCCATCGGAAGGCGTATCTTGCCGCGGACGGTCCTGCCGTGAAGCTTTCATGGGCTGTATTGTAGACGGTTTCACGGCCGCTTTCACTTCAGGTTTAGCTTGAGGGCGTGAACGCGGCCTCTTTGCGGCATTCTCTTCAGGTTCCGCGGACCGCGTTTCTTTCAATATCTTGTTATATGCCCCAAGGCGTTTGTCATTCAGGTTCATTGAAGTATCATAACAGCCGCCAACACGGGGGTCAACTGAGCGTACCGGAGAGCCAATTATGGCGTTTTTCCGCCTGATCAAGCAAAACCGGCGCAAAATCAAAAGGTTCGGCAAAATACACCGTACCAATTTTACCGTCTTCGCCACTCGCCGAAAGGCAGCTATTTCCCTCAAAGGAAACAAATTCATCAGGTGCAATCAGACCTGCCATTACTTGCATAACCAATAAAATTTCATTGATGGATTCATTCACCGCAAGTGTGAATAAATCCGGCACGGAAAGACTTCTCCATTCGCCCGATACCGGGTGGCGCCAATCTTTCCGGTCCAAATTTAACCAATCAATTCCGGACGGTAACGACTCGGGATATAATAACGCCACTCCGTCAATACCAAATTCATTGAATAAATGCAGCTTGCTATTCAGCGCTTTTCTTTTCATGGTCACTACGGCCGGATTTGTAATCTCGTAAAAAAAAATGGTATCCCGAAAAGCATTCGAGACCCTAAGCTCAAGATCGATTGACTCGCTGGTTTCAGATGGATATGTTTCTAAAAGTGCTGAGGCTATCATGCTTGAAAGAGTGACAAATTCCGATTCCGCGAGGCTGAATCCATTTCCCGTATCGAATGAAGACACCTGCATGCCCTCCAGATGTTCAAGTAACAATGCATCGAGAATTCGCTCGAGAAATACGTGAAACCTGGTCGGAGACACTCCGGGAATTCCGGTCGAACCCGCAATAAATGAACGGAACACGATATAAGGATGCAGGATACGGTCGATATGTTGGTGTGTGACAAATCCCAGAAACCAGGATTTTGCCAGCTCAGATGGTTTTGCGAGAAGCTGTTTTGCGAAATTCGCGCAAAATAAAGAATAGTCATGCCTGTGAAGAAGGCGGGCAAAAGAAAGCGCAAACGGCTTCGTTCGCCGGTTATGCGAAAAGATATCTGGTCCCTGACACCCCAGAGTAAACGCATTTTGATCGAGAATAAAGGAAAGTTCTTTACTTTTGGAAAGAGCAGCTCGCCCTGCAAGAGCATGAATAATCTGGGAAGGCATAGACTAGGCATTATCCCCGACGAGCGGAATGAGCATGCCCAAAACGGTTCTTTGTTCCATATCGATTATTCCTATGGCTGCATATTTGCAGATCATGGCGTTTGATTCGGTCACTTCGATATAAAATGAAAGCCGTTCTCCGGTTAATGCATTTATATTTTTGAATTGTGCGGCAACACGCGCAGAAAGCCTTTCTTCAAGTATTTCAACGGGGAACAAAACACCATTTTCCGGTTTGAGAATTTTTACGCCTGATGATTCGTCCCATAACCAGTTAAATGCCGCATTTTGCTCGAAAAACGTATGCGGTACCCTGCATTGATCATGCAGTAACCGATATTTCTCTTCGACTTTGCGAACGCGCATCTCCAGTTTATATTTATATAAAACGGTGTCGAGGGTAGTCGCAAGGCTGTCCGGATTTATCGGTTTTAAAAGATAACCGGCATAAGAAATTTCTTTTGCCCGAACCAAAATCGAAAGATCCGCGCCAGAAACGCAAAATACGACAGGTACGTCAACGGTTTTGTGAATCTCCCGGGCGACCTCAATACCATCAAGCGAACCGTTTAAAATCATGTCAAGGAGAATAATGTCGGGCTGAAACCTTCGCGCGGCGGCAATCGCCGCCTGTCCCGAATCGACAATCGCGACAACGTCATAACCCAATCGCATAAGCATTCCCTGAAGGTCAAGTGCAACGATGGTATCGTCTTCCGCAATGAGAATCTTTGCACGTACTTCATTTGGCAATTCGGACATTATCTGATACTCCGGCAAACTTGTTTTATCAAGTCAAGTCTAGCCTTTTTTCGCGTTTCCATCAACAAGAAACGTAGCTTGACACATCATTATCCTCATGATAGATTTGTTTTCGCATCTTTCGTCTCGAGCATCAGCTCGAAGTGAACGTTGAGTTTTTTTGGTCGGGCAATAGCGCAGGTGGTTAGCGTACGAGTCTGGGGGACTCGGGGTCGCCGGTTCGAGTCCGGCTTGCCCGACCAAACAAATTTTCTTTCACTTAAAAAACGAAGATTAAAACTCGCTTATAAAATCGTTCATCGGGCTGTCGCTCGAAAGTATTTCCTTATTAATCTTGTCATTATCGATCTCAACCTGACGAAGTTCAATGTTATATTGGCGTCCCTTCGATTCTATAATTGCGTATTCAGCCCACGGATGCTTGACAGGAGGCATTGCATAGCCAATAAAAGGTTGCCCGACGCTTCCGGACGTCACGATTCGCGTACCGTTAAAATTCCTTATCATTTGCACATGAGTGTGCCCACCGATAAATATAGTATCCGGTTTTGATGAAAGTTGCGGCTGAAAACTGCCAAGGTCGCTGTCAGGCTTTACGTTTTCCATATTGGAAAGAGGCGATCCATGATAGCAGAAAATGTCCATACCCGGAATAAATGACAGACGCAACTGCTTTTTGAATGTCCTGATAAATTCAATATTCCGGGGCAAATGCCGCGCTCTGGACCATTCCACGGTGTCTATTACGAGTTGCGTTTTCGTATAGGTATATATTTTTTCCGGTTCTATCATGAACTCATCATGATTTCCCATAATACACTCGCATTTAAGCGATTGTAAAAGATCAAGCGTTTCAACCGGTCGCATACCGAGCGTTGATGCATCACCCAAAAAAACAATTTGATCCGGCCGTTCTTTTTTTACATCTTTTAACACCGATTCAAAAGCATACAAATTTGCATGAATGTCAGAAATAAACGCAATTTTCATCTTTGCAGTATACACCGTTTATTAAATTTATTCCATTTCTCTGCACAATAACGATAACAAACAGGTGTGACAATTATCAAAAAAACACTTTTATTCTGGATTCCACCGGACTGAATTCTTTCACGCCTGCTTGTGCAACGACTGATCCGAAAGGCATTTCGGCGACAAGCTTCCAGCTTGTGGGTATTTTCCACTCTTTGACTACATCCGCATCAACGAGCGGGTTATAATGCTGCAGGGATGCGCCGAGACCCTCGCTCTCAAGAGCAGTCCATACGGCAAATTCAAGCATACCATTTGACTGGAGCGACCAAAGCGGGAATTTATCCTTAAAGGCGGCAAATTTTTCGCTTAATCCGTCCACTATGTCTTGATCCTCGAAAAAAAGGATAGTTCCGTAACCCGCGTCAAATGACGCGATTTTTTCTTCTGTTGTCTTGAAGGCTTCGGTAGGAACAATATTCTTCAACGCTGCTTTTGTAAAATCCCAGAATTTCGTGCTCTGTTTTCCAAAAAGAATAACGACACGACCGCTTTGAGAGTTAAAGGGCGACGGCGTATGCTTGATTGCGAATTCAACGATTTCACGTATACGATCTTCGCTGAGAGTTTTTACTTTCCCAAGCGCATAAATACTCCGTCTGTTTTCAATTGCTTCAAAAAAAGTGTTTATCATATATCCTCCCATAAAACATATATATAATGTAAGCAGAAATTAACAAAAAGGCAAAGGTAATGAATTATAGCAGTGATAAATACAAATGCGAAAAAGATATAAGCGAATTACCCTTTTATCGTATCTTCAGGTAAAACTGATTGATATACCTGATGCGCGCGTCGGCTTCGATCCAGCGGGCGCTCTCGGGAAAAGCAGAGGTAAGTGTTTTATAGGCATCAAGGGCTTTTCGTATATCGCGGGAAGCTCCGTTCGCTTCATACGCTTGACCCTTCAAAAAAAGTCCTTCATCAAGTGAATCGACTGCAACGCTGAAGAAATTTTCAAGAGTCGCCAGAGTTCCAACGGAGTCGCCGGCAGCAAGACTTGCTTTAGCTTTATCCAGCAATGTTTTGGCATCGACACTCGATAACTTCGGAGTTGCGGTATTACCCGGAACATTGGTTTTACCCGCAGTCAAGGAAGGTTCGTCAGAAACGATGGCTGGTGCGGCAGCAGAGCCGCTAACGGCGCTTGCCGGGGTTGTGTTCGCGGAAGTCGAAGCAGCGTTCGCCGTGGCCGCGGGGACACCCGCTGATGTCGCAGTGCTTCGATAATCGGAGCGCGAACTTTGTTCAGTCTTGTATCCGTGGAATCGGTGACGGTCACAGCAAGCGCATCGGATAAAAATGAATCCTCAAGGACATCGAAGCGGGAAAATTCAAGAAGATAATCTCCCGGTTTCAGGGCCTTGAAAGTGAAAAGTGTATTAGTGTTATCAAGCTTACGAGTTTCATAAGAAAGCCCGTTCTGTGCGGATACATCACCCAAATACACCCAGCCTGAGCCGGGGTACCAAACTTCCAGTGTCTGCCCTTTTGCGACCGTAACTTTGCGGGAGGGTGATATAGTGGGTACCGTACTAATCGCATTTTGCGCCGGAGCGACAATTTCACTTTCCCAAATCCCCGGTAAAACATTGTCCACGGGTTTTTCAACGACTGCAGGAACATCTGTCTTTTTACCGGTTGCTTCGGTTTTAACGGCAGGTTTTACTGCTGGCGTTGTCGCAGGTTTTGTCACTATCCCCGAAGAAACAGCCGATACCGGAGCAACAATGGCAGGAACCGGAGTCGAAGCGGATGTTTCGATTGGCTTTACGGGCGCAATAAACTGAAAATCCGGCTCGGGATAAAAATAAAGCAATTTTTCACCCGGAGGAACAGAAATATCAGGTACGACGGCCTCGACAGTATTTTTTTCTTCAATGGGCGGGGGTTCAGTTTTCCCGGAAATTGTTTGATCGATTGGCTGTTGCGCATCGGATTGGGTCACAGGCGGCGTGTCGGGAGCGACTGACGAAACCGGCGAAGTTACTGCAGCGGGTGCCATTACAGGGTTTACTGTCACAGGCTGATCAGAAGAAGGAGCGGTCTTCATGGAACCTGAGGGCATGCCCGCACAAGAAACCGAAGAGAAGCAAACAACCAGACATAAAAACAGTATTACGGAAGATAATAACCTCATGGAACCGACTCCAGTAGTTTTTCAATCTGTTTTTGGCCTGCCGACCGAAGTCCGGCAAGAGACGCGCTATCGGGTACAGTATACCATCTTTTTACGTCTTCCGCCGACCAGCTGTCCCTTCGTTCTCTCGAAAGCTGAACGCCGGGAATTGCGAGTGGCTCGGAAGGCAACCAAAGGGTTTCCGGGAGAGAGGGCGTCAAAAGTTCATTTGTCGTAGAATCGGTTTTCTTTTTAGTCAACCGAAATTCCGTAACGATTGAAAGTAACAGCAATAAAACGAGCACAACAAGAATCGCGGCAGTCAGAATCAGCAGCATCTTTTTTCGGGCTTCAATAAACCCTACAATCGCATCCCGATCAATCACGTCGGTTCGACCCCGTTATCGACAGACGATTCTTCAGTCGCCGCTGCATCAGGCGGCACTTCAACTGCCCCTACTTCAACTGCCCCTACTTCAACTGCCCCTACTTCAACTGCCCCTACTTCAACTGACGCTTCGTCGGTCGGTACGGTAGCTGTCGCTTCATGAGCCGGCGCGTCACCGGCGCTTTGCTGGGCGACCTCAACGGATGCGGGCCGGATCCGTTTGGGTGGATGCGGCGGGATAATCACGTTTTCTTCCGGAGCGACTTCCTCATCCTCAAAGTTTTCAACATTGGGAAGGTTGGCCTCCCTTTTTTCATTTTCATTTTCGAGTTTGATCGCGATAATTTTCGTGATTCCGGACTCTTCCATCGTGACGCCAAGCATCGTACTGGCGCCCATTACGGTTTTTTTATTATGCGTAATGACGATATATTGGCTGACGTTCGCGAATTCCCGAAGCGCGTTCACGAAGCGCGTAACGTTTTGTTCGTCGAGCGCCGCGTCAATCTCGTCAAGGAGGCAGAATGGCGAGGGTTTGACCATATACGTCGCGAACAAAAGCGAGACAGCCGTCATGGATTTTTCACCGCCGGAAAGAAGACTGATATTCTCGAGTTTTTTTCCCGGAGGTTGCGCGTATATATCTATTCCCGACTCGAGTACGTTTGAGGGATCGCTCAGCCTGATTTCACCGCGTCCGCCGCCGAAAAGCCTGCGGAACATATTGTGAAAATTCTTTTTTATCATGTTATATGTAGACAGGAAAAGTTCGGTAGACTCGGCCCGAATTTCCTCCGTGATGCGCCTGAGATCGTCGCGGGCTTTCTGTAGATCCGCGATCTGCGTATTCAGGAAATCGAAACGTTCTTTCGTTTCCGCGAATTCCTCCACAGCCATCAAATTGACGCTTCCAAGATCCTTGAGCGTTGCGCGGGCGGCGGCGAGCCTCTCCCGAAGGTCTCCTGCGGGCGTATTGATCGTAAACATGCGCTCCTCGAATTCCATAAGATCCCTGGAATGCGCCTCGCGGAAATTTTCCTTTATATTTCGAATTTCGGTCTCGCTCATCGCAAGATCCATGTGAAGCTTTTCGAGCTGACTCTGCGTCTTGCCCATCTCGGCGGTGCAGCTCTTCAGCGCGTTCTGCTTCCCCGCCACGTCGCTGTTTCGCGACGAGATATCGGTTTCGAGCTTTTCAAGCTCTTGAGTCAGCGTCTTTCCCTTATGCTCGATCGAGGCAAGCTCGCTCTCGATTTCGACAACCTGCTCGCGAATATCCTCAAGGCGTTTTTGCTCCGTATACAATTCGTTCTCGAGCTCGCGGAGAGCGGCTTCCTGCGACGCGAGTTCCCGCCTGATAAGCCGCGCCTGTTCCTCGGCTGCCTCGCTCTGCGTTTTCATCTGCACGCGGTTGAGCCTGAGGCCCTCGAGCGTTTTCCGGTAATCGTCGATCTTGCGCACGAGTTCGGTGTTTTCGGCTTTCAGGGTTCCGATGACGTCCCGTTTTTGCGCGATCAGCGTCCGGTTCTGCTGAATTTTTTCGTCGATCGATCTTTTGCGCGTAATGATTCCCTGGGGCGCGAGAAATTCGTCAATAAATCCGGGAGACGTCGTTTTGTAAAGACTGATGGCAGAGTCGAGTTTACCCAGAAGGGACTCAAGTTCGCCAAAGGAAGAAACGGCATTGTCCGCAAAACGCCGTGTATCCTGCTCCGATGGAGTATGTAACTGGGCAAAGTCCGCGAATATGTTTTTGCGTCCGCTGACCAGAACTTTCAGTTGGCCAAGAATTCCGTCAACAGAGGTCTCTGCGTCCGAACGTGCCTTCGAGGAATATCCCGCGTCACGCAATTTTTTGTCGAGCTCCGTTACGATGTCTTCGGTTATTGCCTGAAGCTCGATTTCCATCTCGGCGCGCACGGTATCGAGCGCGGCAATCTCGTCTTCAAGCTTAGTCGACTGTATGTCGTTTTCCGAGATCCTGTTTCCCGCGAGCGCGATATTGTCTTCGAACGAACCGATATTTTTTTCGATGTCGCCGAGCCTGCGGTTAAGGTCGCGTACGGTTTCGTCCTGTCCGTCGGCATCCTCGCGCAAACTTTCAACCCGGTTCTCGATCGCGGCTTTCCGGCCTTCAAGCTGGGCGAGTTTGGACTTGATCTCGTTTTGGCGCTCGACAAGAAGCTTGGCCTGTTTGTCTTTTTCGTTTTTTTCGACGGCCAAACCGTATATCTGTTTTTGATAGTCGACGAGTTTTGCTTCCATGGAATTGACAACATCCATGTTTTCCTCGAGCGAAGCGTTGATGCCGTCAATCTCGTCCTTTATTTCGTCGCGTTTTTTTCGGACTACTTCGATGTCTGATGTTCTGCGGTCACGGTCTTGCGTAAAACCCTTGAGCCGAAGCAATTGAATGTCCAGTTCGTTCTCGAATGCTGTCTCCCGTAGCGTTCGATACTTGATGGTCTTGTCGGCCTGAATTTTCAGAGTGTCATAGGAGCGCTTGACTTCACCGAGGATTCCCTCGATCTGCCGCATGTTTTCTTCCGTTTTTTCGAGTTTTCGCTCGGCTTCCGCGCCCCGAACCTTGAACCGGGTTATTCCGGCGGCTTCCTCAAAAATATACCTGCGTTCTTCGGGCTTACTCGAAAGGATCTGGTCGATCTTGCCCTGTTCCATGACGGAATACGCGGTCTTTCCGACGCCCGTGTCCCAGAAAAGCTCGCGGATATCCTTCAGTTTTACGGGTGTATTGTTAATATAATATTCGCTTTCCCCTGACCGGTAGAGCCTCCGCTTGATCGAAATTTCACTCATATCAAGGTTCAGGAGACCATTTTCGTTTGCAATTATCAGAGTAACTTCGGCAACGTTCAAAGCCTTACGGGATTCAGTGCCGTTAAATATGACATCTTCCATTTTATCGGCGCGCATGGCTTTGGACGCCTGTTCGCCCAAAACCCACTTTACGGCGTCGACGACATTGCTCTTTCCGCATCCGTTCGGGCCAAGAAGAGCCGTAATGCCGTCTGAAAACTCTATGCGAGTCCGATCAGCGAATGATTTAAATCCGAATATTTCAAGACTTTTGAGAAACACTTGTATATGGCCCCTTAAAAAATTTGTACATCAAAACCAGCATTTACTTTACCCCACGGAAAGGCTTTGGGTCAATGGAAAACAGATGTCAAGTAATTGGACAAACAGGTCGTTATTGGATTATGAAAATATCAATAGCGCTGTATGTTTCAAATCCGGCAGAAGACAAGGTTTTGTATCAAAACTTGATCAAGTCCGGCATTCGGGTATGCAAAATCGGAGATATTTCACGGTTGCATACAATTCTTGAGTCGCACACGTTCGACAGCATTCTGATCAACAGCAACTTCTTCGCTCAACATGCACTTTCAGCCTCACGTCATTTATGGAATGCACGATCAGCCCATACCATCCTTTGCTGGACAAAAAATGATGACAGCAGCATTTCCGGTAAATTGTACTCAATTTCACCAGAAATAAGCGGATTGGGCAGATCATCTGATTATTCCGAAAAAATTGATTATCTTCTTGGCGTTCTTTCAGGAATTAACCGGAAAGATTCCCGGTTAAATCAAGAAAACCAAATTAATCAAGGGAATCAGTCAACTTTTAATGAAAAGTACAGTCTACCGCAACAAAAACCTGTCGTGCATATTTCGGAAGAACTGCATTTGCATAAAAAAATACGGTTGATACTGGAATATCTCATTAATTCAGGAGAAACGGGAATGGATAGTGCATCACTTATTGAAAAAATATGGGGGAAACCAACAAAAAACCGTACAAAAGACTTACAGAGTTATATAAGCAAGCTTCGCGGTATTCTGACCCAAACATGCGGTAATCATTGTCAAATTTCATATTGTAATAAGCGATATTACCTACTGAATATTGAATGACAAAAAAGAAGGGTACCGTAATTAACGGTACCCTTTTCATTTTATCCCCGGAAGCATATTAGAATTTATTTCCCCAGAACTGACGAAATGCGTTCCAATACTTTTTTTCGATCCAAAGGCTTCACAATGTAATTTTTTGCGCCAAGTAACAAAGCTTTTTTAACCAACTCTTCCTTTCCAAGAGCGCTGATCATAACTACTTTCGCATTTTTATCAAATGCCATTATCTGTTCAAGGGCAGTAATACCATCCATTTTGGGCATGGTAATATCCATGGTGACCAAATCCAGATTCGGACATAATTCCTTATATTTTTCGACGCCTTCAAGTCCGTCAGAAGCGGTTGAAACCACCTCATAGCCTTCACTGGTAAGAATTTGACCAATCTGCTTGGCGACGAACATAGAATCATCTACGACAAGGACCTTGAACGGAGATCCGTCAGCCTTTACTCCTTCAGGAGCGCGTTCATTGATTGCCGGAAAATCCTGTTTAGATATCATATCTCACTCCCTCTATTCTACATCCGGTCACGGATAGCTACGTTTACTTCAACCCGTCCTTGACTGGTTTCCATCGGTACGATCAATGCTTCTACATCATGATCGGAAATTTCCATATTTTCTCCAGTAAATAATGCTGGAGGAGTCAAATCAAACCTGAAACCAAGATCATGCAATTTGGTGACTGCTTGCGCAGTAATCAAATTTGCCAATTCTGTAATGGTTGCTTTTGCTAGCTCATCAAATTGTTTTAAATCTTCCTGATTCATCTGGGACGCGATTTTCATAGCTGTCGCCATATCCATATCAAAAATAACCCGACCTTCTACGTCACCCGCAAGACCGACAAGAGCCGCAACGCCCATTACCGGTACGGAAGCAGACTTGAGATACAACTCGCCCCGCTTGATATCCCCGCCCAATACCTCTGTAAGGATATTATACGCTGCCTCAACAAATGGATTGATATACTCTACACGCATCCCTTTCTCCTTGTAACGTCGCCAACCAGTTGTCTCGTTGGACGATTCCTTATTGTAACCACACGAAGCTATTCTTTACTAAATGCGACAACATCGCCCTGCACAGTTCTAAGCCAACCGCTATGCTGAGGCATTGCCTCGTTTTTACCCAAGATCACAATTCCATTATCCTTTAATTTCTCCGTAAATTCACTGATTACTGACGTTTGTTGTTTCGGATTCATGAATGAAAGAACATCCCGGGCAATAATAACATCCATATTTGGTACGGAATTCTGGTTTGTGCAATCGTGATATTCAAAAAGTATCATGTCCTTGATTGTCTGATTAAAGGACCATGATCCATTAACACCTTGAACCAGATATGGTTTGTAAATGGGAGATATCATGTTTTCGGGAAAAGACAGCATAGGCGCATTCGAAATTGCGAGCAAATCCGAATCATTCGCATAAATCCGAATTCTTGAATTCGGATATTTATCTTTCAAAATAACCGCGAGACTGTAGGTTTCGTATCCTTTTCCGCAGCCAACGTTCCAGACATTAATCTGTTTTGCCTGATTAACCGGTAGAATGTTGGATATTTCTGAAGCATAGGCATCATTCCAGAAAGTTCCGGTTTCCGGAGAACGGAAAGTCTCAAGATATTGCCTTGCATCATCTTCGGATTTCAGCTGAATATCGCCTGCCGTGCGTACATCCCGCCACTGCTGATAACGAGTTGATATCCATTGTTCATTGACTGCGGTGACGAAAAATTTAGTAAGGGCTGCGAGAGCATCCCGGATAAAGGAAACATCTAGCTCATCCTTGGACTGTTTATGCGAAACCGCAACTGCAGGAATCAATTTTTCCTCAATTGCCTGGGTTGCAACCTCTTCAGCCGCTTTTACGCGGGAACCGAAGATTCTATTAACATCGAGAAGGATATAAAGTCTGCCCTGATTCTCAACGACGCCGTGAATATACTTGATATTGATATCACCGAAAATCGGGTGTGGTGGTTGAATGGAGTTTTTTGATATTCCAACCACTTTATCGATTGAATCAACAACAATACCGAAGGTTTGCTCGTCAACATTAATGATTATCATGCTCTCGAGAGCATCACTTTCCCGTGCCTTGGTCGGGATATTAAAAAATATACGCAGATCGATTATAGGGATAATATCACCGCGCAGATTATATACACCAAGCACAAAAGGAGAGGTGTTTGGAACAAATGTAAATCGTCCGGCTTTCGCAATTTCCTTGACCTCCATGATATCAATCGCATAATCTTTCCCTGCAAGGGCAAAGGTCACCATTTTATAGTCAATTACACTGACGCGTTCGCTTCGAACTTCGCCATCATGAAGAGTTTCCTCTTTACCCATAACGCTTTTTATATCATTTTCAGTCATATTGTTCCTTTTACCACACTGATGCCTCACGCCTTTCGCGTGCTTGTAATTCCTGCTTGAGTCCAAGGTCCAGCAACTGGCTGACGTCAATAATCAGAGAAACAGAGCCGTCACCAAGTATTGAAGCGCCCGCGATTCCGGGAGAATTGGTAAACTGGTCACGAAGCGGCTTGATTACCACATCTTCCTCACCTATCAGACTGTCAACCATAAGTCCCACTTTCTTTTCCGAGGTTCCTACAATAACAATGTAGTTGAATTCGGAAGATTCAGCAGATTTTATGCCAAAAAGCCGATTAAGTCTCAAAAGGCTGATAACCTCGTTTCGAACGTTGAATACTTCGTAATTGTCAATGCGGCTGATATCTTCCCCTTTTACGCGATGACTCTCGATGACAGAAGTAATCGGTATCGAGTAGACTTCCTTTCCCACGCGAACCAGCAGTCCCTGAATAATCGCAAGCGTTAGCGGAAGTCGGATCGTAAACTTGGAGCCTACATTAGGCTGGGACGAGATCGTTACCGTTCCGTTTAATTTTTCAATGTGCGTTTTCACGACATCAAGCCCGACACCCCGACCGGAAACGTTGGTTATTTTAGCTGCCGTAGAAAATCCGGGTTCGAATATAAGCTGGAAAGCCTCAACATCTGTAAGATTCTTTCCTGGATGTATAATTCCCTTACTCACAGCTTTATTTTTGACCGCTTCTACGTCGATTCCATGTCCGTCATCGGAAATCTCGATGATGATCATGTTGCCTTCGTTGCTCGCTTTTAAAAGGACGGTGCCTTCTTCCTTTTTGCCAAGTTCAAGGCGCTTTTCAGCTGATTCAACACCATGATCGAGTGCGTTACGCACACAGTGCATGATCGGATCGAGCAAGTCTTCAATAACGGACTTGTCCAGTTCAGTATCTTCACCTTCGATTACCAGCTGTACTTTTTTGTTGAGGTCACGGGAAAGATCGCGAACAAGACGAGGAAAACGGCTAAAAATCTGGCTGATGGGAACCATGCGGATTTTCATCACGCCTTCCTGAAGCTCACCGGTTATACGGCCGAGATTTTGGGAGGCAGATCTAAATTTCGTGACCGTTCCCTTCATCGATGCCTGAAATCCCCCGAATATATCAAAAATATCTGCATATTCGGTATTTAGTTCTTTTTTAAGATCTTTAATACTATAACCACCCTGAATCTGTTCAAGATAGTCGGGAATATGATCGAGCAACTTTCGAAGTTTTTCCTTATAACCGCCCTCCGCCTGCTGGAATTCACCAAGAAGATCGGAAAATTGAATAGCACTTTGATTAAAAGATGCTTTTGTAATTACAGTTTCACTGACCAGATTTAAAAGATAATCAATCCTGCGGGAATCAACTCGCAACACAGAACCGGAAGAAACATGAACCGGTACCGTTGATATCGGTTTTTTGGTAATATCAGCGCTTTCGTCCTGTTGCTTTGATGAATCTTCATCTTCGGGGGCAGAATCGATAACGGAGACGGTAAGCACTTCTACGGATTTTGTGTTGTCAGATGTTGAAGGTTTCGGGGCTACCGCAGGCTGCACGGCTATTGGTTGAACCTTCGCAACTTTCGTCTCGAACAAAGAAACTTGAACCGCAGTAGTCACGTCGGAAATAAAGGCTACTTTTTTCAATCTTTCGACTGAAACATCCGAAGCGACGAAATATATAACGGTTTCATGGAATTCATCCTCGTACAATGCATCAAAATCAGGTATTGTTTTGAGCACCTGACCAGCTTGTTTAAGTGAGGCAAATACCTGAATACCGCCGACTGTATTCATTAGATTGCTTTCATCGAAAGTGACTGATACGATATAGACGATATGACCGGCAGGGACTGATTCCTTCAACTCCAGAATTTCATATTCAGACAATAATTTGAGAGCTTCACTATTATCGGTTTCTTCAATTTCTTTTGCCACTGGAGCTATGGGTTGCATAACAGAAACAAACTTGGGCGGAGCAACTTTTTTGGCCGAAGATTTTGGTTTACTTTCTTTGGCCGGTATCATTGCCTCAAGTTCTCCCTTGATAGCGGATACATCTTCTTTATAAACAGTTCCTGCGGCACGAGCCTCCAGCATTGCCTTGATAATATCCAGGGACCTGAGAAGAATGTCGACTACCGGTCCATTGACGGGAATTGTTCCCGAGCGTATAACATCGAGAAGATCTTCCATCACATGGCAGAAACCTGACAGTTCATGCATCTCGACAGTCGCTGAACCGCCTTTCAGCGTATGGGCCGCCCGGAATATCTCGTCTACCGCTTCATGATTTCCAGGGTCGTTTTCAATGACAAGGATATTACTTTCCAGCGTAAAAACCTGTTGTTCAGCTTCGCTAAAAAAATCTTTCAGGAGCTCTTCATTGTTGATATCCAAATAGTCACTCATATTACCTAAAGTTTATACGCTTTTCATGATTAGTCAAGCTTAAACCCGGACGTTTTTTCTTTTTGAAATGAAAATATAGCGGCAGTTGCATTAATGGTATATACTCATTTGCAGGAGATTGCATGAGCTTCAGGAAGTTTTTTCTCGGACTGACAATTTCTGCTCTGTCGGCAACACTGGGCGCCCAAGCCATTTCACTTGCCGACTTACAAGTATCTTCGGTTGGTTATATAGATAAAAATATCGATCATCCACTTTTCGTTACTGCAGGAGATCTGACAGGAAGGTTTGTTCCGGCTAACTGGATTCGATTCAAGGC
>Ga0302293_10000929_pt1 | contig 14975 bp, 12 predicted proteins | sample III_Fen_N2_2_FD_198758 | JGI IMG/M metagenome (GOLD analysis project Ga0302293, IMG submission 198758) | Peat permafrost microbial communities from Stordalen Mire near Abisko, Sweden - III_Fen_N2_2 | ecosystem: Environmental > Terrestrial > Soil > Wetlands > Permafrost | place: Sweden: Abisko...
CGTACGGAGGATGTTCACAAAATTATCTGATTATTGTAACAAGAAAGAAACACAATATCTTGTGTTCACCTATTGATTTCACCACAACATAGAGGTTAAATAGAGTTACCTCGAGTGAAATAACGTTTCCTCGAGCACAGGAGGTGTGAAGATGATTGCCAGGGTTTTAAAAAGAGACGGCCGACAGGTTCCATTTAATATTGACAAAATTGCCACTGCCATTCACAAGGCTTTTGAGGCAACGGGGGAAGCCAACGGTAAAATTGAAGATTTGTCATTGGATCTAGCGATCCGGACGAGCGAATATCTTGAACTTCAGGGTATTTCCATTCCGAAAATCGAAGAAATTCAGGATATGGTTGAGCACGTGCTCATGGAAGAGGGCTGCCCGGAAACCGCAAAAGCCTATATTCTGTACCGCGCAGAGCGCTCCCGCGTCCGTGAGAAGAACACAAGACTCATGAGAACGCTGGATGATATTGTAAATTGCGAAGCGAAGAACAGCGATCTGATGCGGGAAAATGCAAACATTGACGGTGATACCGCAATGGGTTCCATGCTCAAGTTCGGTTCTGAGAGCGCGAAGGCTTATTATAAGTCCTATATGCTGAAGCCCGAACATGCCAAGGCACACGAAGCGGGCGATATTCATATTCATGACCTCGATTTCTATTCCCTGACCCTGACCTGCTGCCAGATTGATCTCCTTTCGCTTTTCGAAGGCGGATTCAACACCGGCCACGGACATCTGAGAAAACCCAAAGATATCCGCAGTTATTCGGCCCTGGCCTGTATAGCGATTCAGTCCAACCAGAATGACATGCACGGCGGTCAGTCTCTTCCGAACTTTGATATCGTCATGTCGGACGGTGTCCGCTACACATACCGCAAGGAATACCAGCTGGCATTATCCGGTGTATTGGAACTTCTGGCGGATATTCCGTCCGAGACGAGCGAACCGATGATTAAGGCCATGGTCTCCAAGATCGAAAAGGACACATCGAACAAACCCGAACTGGCTGAATCGGCCGAGTATGACAACAGTGTCGTCACCGCACTGCAGTCCGTGATCCCTGACCTCGCTCAGATTTCAGACGAGCTGAAGGCACGCATCATATCCTATACAAGGAAACACGCTAAAATCGAAACAAACCGCGCCACTTTTCAGGCCATGGAGGCGCTGGTTCACAACTTCAATACGCTTCACAGCCGTGCCGGAGCGCAGGTGCCGTTTTCATCCATCAACTACGGAACCGACACTTCTCCCGAAGCCCGCATGGTCATTCGCAATTTGCTTATCGCAACGGAACAGGGCCTCGGCAACGGAGAGACTCCTATATTCCCGATCCAGATTTTCCGCTGTAAAAAAGGCGTGAATTTTGATCCGGGCGACCCGAACTATGATCTTTTTGAAATGGCCTGCGAATGTTCCGCTAAGCGCCTTTTCCCGAACTTCTCATTTCAGGATGCCCCGTATAACATGCAGTATTACAAGGAGGGCGATCCGAATACGGAAATCGCCTATATGGGCTGCCGTACCCGCGTAATGGGAAATATTTATGATCCGACCCGTGAAGTTACCTATGGCAGAGGAAATCTCTCTTTCACATCCATCAACCTGCCGCGTCTCGGAATTCTGGCCAACGGAGACCTCGGCAAGTTCTATTCGATGCTCGATGAAAAACTGGATTTGGTTGCGGATCAGCTGTACGAGCGCATGCTTGTACAGGCGAGAAAACATGTCTATAATTTTCCTTTCCTCATGGGCGAACACTGTTGGATCGATTCCGACAAACTCGGACCGCGTGCATCGATTGAAGAAGTCATTAAGCACGGTTCTCTTTCCATTGGATTTATCGGTCTGGCCGAGACACTTGTAGCTCTGACCGGAAAACACCATGGAGAAAGCGAAGAATCCCAAAAGCTCGGTCTTGAAATAATCGGGCACATGAGAGATTTCTGCGACAAAAAAGCAGACGCGACGCACCTCAACTATACGCTGCTGGCTACCCCTGCCGAAGGACTGTCCGGCCGTTTCGTCCGGATCGACCGCAATCGTTTCGGAAGACTCCCCGGAATCACGGACAAAGAATACTATACCAACAGTTTTCATATTCCTGTCTACTACAACATTTCCATCTACGATAAAATTCGTCTGGAAGCCCCATACCACGCCCTGACCAACGCGGGACACATCTCCTACGTTGAAATGGACGGCGACACGGCATCCAACCTGGAGGCCTTTAAGAAGGTCATCCGTTTCATGGGCGAACAGGGCATCGGATACGGTTCCATTAACCATCCGATCGACCGGGATCCCGTCTGCGGCTACAACGGCATCATCGGTGACCATTGTCCATGCTGCGGCAGAAGCGAGTTTGAGGGCGCCGAGGGTCTCGGGTTCGAGCGGATTCGCCGCATAACCGGATATCTGGTAGGAACGGTAGACCGCTTCAACGATGCAAAACGCGCTGAAGTCAGAGACCGCGTCAAGCACGGCGGTCTCAAAAAATAGTTCGATTCCCGATTCAACCGGATGTAATGAAAATGGCAGTCCCCGGAGCATAACCGCCCGGTCGATTGCCGTTTTTTTTATCCCCGGTTTGTGCTAGAATTAGTGTCTGTGGCATTCATGGTTTCAGTTAATAATCTGTAGAACGCGGGAGACCCGAATGGATCTAAAGATAAAAATCATTATAAATCCATCCTCCGGCCGTCAGACAATCCGTCAGACCGTCGAAGATATTATCGGCTATCTTGTAGATGCCAAATCTTTGTATCGTGCGGACTATTGTTTTACACATGAACAATACGATGCGCAAAAGTATGCCGCCGAAATGAAAAAGGGCGAATATGACCTTGTTCTGGCTGTTGGCGGTGACGGGACAATCAATGAAGTTGTGAACGGTCTGATGCAGGGCGGTTCGGAAACACCGTTGGCCGTTCTTCCAGCCGGAACCGTGAACGACTTTGCGAATTTTCTGGGTGTACCTACGGATCCCTATTCCTTTTCACGGATGCTGACAGCACGCCACATTAAAAAAATCGATGTCGGCAAGGTCGGAAATCGATATTTCCTGAATGTGGCTGCCGGGGGGCTGTTAACGGATATTGCTTACAAAGTGCCTTCGGATGCAAAAACAACGCTGGGAAGAATGGCGTATTGGTTAGAAGGAGCCAGGGATCTGCCGGCAAATCTTTTCAAAGGAATTCCGGTGACGATAGAATCAGAGGATGACCATTTTGATGACGCGGCCCTCCTTTTCATTATTGCCAATACCACGAGTGTCGGCGGGATACGGAAGCTGCTTCCGTATGCGGAACTGGACGATGGGCTTTTGGATGTGCTTATAATATCCAAGCTGGAATTCGGCGGCATCCTGCCGCTCCTCGGCAAGTTCTTAATCGGAGATCATTTATCCAATGAAAACATCACCTATTTTCAGGCGCGTCGAATCTCCCTCTCGACGAAGGGTCCGGAAGATGTCCGACTGGATCTTGACGGCGAAGAAGGTGACTCACTTCCGTCGGTTATCGAATGTGTTCCCGGAGCTCTTTCTCTCATTATCCCGCAGGACGAAGATTCTCCGTCATATTTCTAACATGTATAAACAGAAAGGCAACAGATGAAACGAAAACAGAATCATACTGAAAAGGACCCGGATATACGCAGACCCTCGATTCCTCAGGACGCCATTCTGGGCCCGATTTTTCCCGTGGATATGAACGCTGCCGGTCACGATCCGGAAGATGCGTCGGTTGATAACGGTATGGATACCGTGGAAACTGAAGACATCTCTGTTGATACAATCCGGATGTCCGGTGATTACCGCGAATCTTTCGAATCCGTCTCCGAAACACAGCCCCTGCCCTCCTCCGTTGTGCTCGATCTGGGTTCACATAAAACGGACATTGATTTGGATGATACGGACGATTCGGATGATTCGGACAGTTCCGTTCCTTCCCGGATACGTAAAACCCGTACCCATACGCTCTATGAACCACGGTCGAAGAAAAAAAGATGGATTAAGCCCCTTCATTTTCTGATTCCGATGCTGATCATTGCCTTAATTATCGGAGTTCTAACTTTTGTTCAGTTAGGAAGTCTGGAGGAGCGTTTTGCAAGTCCGCTTACCGTGCGCGGCGAATCCGTATCCAATGCCGAATTCAGTTTTGTATATCATTACATCCTGCTGGAAAATGGCGTTAATATTTTCGAAACCGGCACCAATGAAAGTCTGTCCGGTCCAGGGGAAAACGGATATGCTACTTTGCGCGAGTATTTTCTCGACATGGCGGCACGAGAACTTCAAGTGACACAGATTCTTAATGATGATGCATTAAGTAAAGGCTATAAAGTCACAGATGCCAACCGGGCCATGGCACAGGCTTATGTAGATTGGCTTTCCGGTAAAGCATCCGAAATCGGCGTAAGTCTTGATGAATACATAAAGGGTTATTTCGGACAGTTTGTAACAAAAGAACTCATACTCGACAATTTGACGAAGCGTTATTTTACGGAAGATTACGCGAACGGACCGAAACTTGAAGAACTGAAAGCGTCACCCGAACAGGCGGAAGATGCTTATGCATCCAATCCATATCAGTATGATCTGGTATCGTATCACGTGCTCCGCATTGTTTACGAGCAGACGGATGACAGTTTCAAGGCAACGGCACACCTTCATGCGCAGGAAATCATTGACGGGATCGGACACGATCCAGCAAAATTCGAATCCGTGGCAGCCGGCTTCTTTACCGGAGATGCACGTGATAAGATTCTCCAGCCCGACTCCACTTTAATTTCAAATGTCCGCTATGCCAATCAGGACAATATCGAGTGGAGAACCTGGCTGTTCGATCCGGCCAGACAGCCCGGAGACTGTACGATATTTGATGATGCGGACGGCTTCCCGATTTTATTGTGTTTCACAGCCAGAACACGCCAGGTTGAGCCCCTTCGGGATGTTCGTTTCTTCTATATCAATCGCGAAGACACCGTGAATAATCAGCCTGGAATATCCGCCGGTGAGATTATGCCGACTGCGCAGGCCATGTTTGATTCTGTTTCAGATGAATCCACCATGAAGTCTCTTGAGACAACTTACGCAGATAATATCAATGCAAATCAGATGAAAGCCGAGCACAAGGCGGACACGTTCAAGGGCGAACTGGCTGCCGATCTTGACAGCTGGGTCTTTGATCCTGCAAGAGTACCGGGCGACAAAACGCTCATTGAAACGGATACACAGGTTGTCATTGTTTACTATGTGGCAGCATCACCGAATCCTGAATGGTTTGACAGGGTGAACAGCTTTATTCGCATGAACAATTATCAGGCATTTCTACTCGAAAAGCAGGTTGAATATCCATATGTCTTCAATTCGAACGGTTTAAGCAAAATTTACGACATATCTCCCTAGGAGCGCGCATGATTGACGTGTATCTGACCCGTCACGGCCAGACGATCTGGAATGTTGAGTGGCGCATGCAGGGTCTGAAGAATTCTCCTTTGACTGAAAAAGGAATCGCGGATGCAGAATCCCTTCGCAGCAGACTGCTTGAAATTCCTTTTTCGAAATGTTTTACAAGTCCGATGCCCCGGGCTGTTCATACGGCGCATATCCTGATTGGGGATCAGCATGTGCCGTTGATAATCGATTCTGCACTTGCTGAAATGGATCTCGGCATCTGGGAAGGCGTACGCGCCGAAGATGCAAAAAAGAGCGATCCCGAAGTCTTCTACAACTTTCGAAATCGCCCTGATCTTTATGTTCCGGTATCCGGAGGTGAATCGTTCAAGGATGTCGTTGCCCGTGCCGCCGCATTCATTAAAGAACTTGAATCGCTGCCGGACGGCACGGCTCCCGTATTGGCTGTCACTCATTGTATTTTGCTTCAAGCTATCGTCATGATCTGTGATCATCGCGATATTTCGACGCTGCGTTCGGGTCAGGAAGTGGATCAGACGAAGCTCTTCCATCTCCAATGGGATCACAGGAAATGGCGCGTCCTGATTCGTAATCAGTAGTGCTTACTCAGTGACCGGATAAGATAGCATACCCAAATGTACCAATGACTGAGCCCAGCATCAAAATGGCTAAAATAATAGCCATCAGCTTGATCATTCCCGAACGATTGGAATTACTCATGCAGGTTTATCCTCCTGAAGTATCAGACTAAATTCTTTCGTCTCACCGTTTCTGTAAACAGTAACCTTAATTGTATCCCCGATCTTATGGGCATTTTTGACAGTTACAACATCATCCGTTGTTGCAATTGCTTTTCCGTCGATTTTCGTTATTATATCACCAACTTGAAGACCTGCCAATTCCGCGGGGCCTTTGGGTGTAATCTCGCGAATATACACTCCGCTCGGCCAGCCGTATTGACTTGCCGTAGTGGCATCGACTGCCAGAACGCCGATTCCAAGAACCGGACGGCCCGAAACATATCCGTTATTTATCAGTTCTTCGATCACGGATTTTACATCATTAATCGGAATAGCAAACCCGATTCCTTCGCCGTTGGACATCTTTGCATTCGTTACCCCGATGACTTCGCCATAAGAATTGACAAGGGGTCCGCCGGAATTACCGGAGTTGATGGATGCATCGGTCTGGATCAGATTATACGTTGTGTCGTTAATGGCTATTTCTCTGTCAAGAGCGCTTACGACACCGACGGTAACAGATCCGGCCAGTTCACCGAAAGGATTGCCGATGGCAACAGCCAGTTCGCCGACCTGGAGAGCGTCCGAGTCACCCAAAGTTACAAAGGGTAAATTTTGCCGGTCAATCTTCAGCACGGCAATATCGGTCGTCGTATCTGTTCCAACAATTATGGCATCAACCGGTTTGGTCTCACCCGGAACAAGAACCATTGCGGAAGTTGCACCGCTGATTACATGGTTGTTCGTTACAATGTATCCGTCCTGGGAAATAATAAACCCGGATCCGGATGATTGACCTGTTTCTGTGGTTCCGTATATGCTGGTATAGGATACGTCCGCAGTAATGGATACGGTTGCCGGACCGACTTTGCTTGCGATTTCCATCGTAGACAATGCTTTTTTTCCGTCTTTATCCGGCAAAGTCGCAGCATCTGTAATGGAAAAATTCTTGTCCGTGGAGTTTGCAGACGACGGCATTGTCTGCGCCGTTACCGGAGCCGTACTTGATAACGAATCCGGTCTGACCTGACGGACAAAATAGAACATGAGCCCAACGGACCCGAGCACGAACACGGCTGCCAAAACGATTCCTGCGGCTGTCAATACAATAGCGCTTGTTTTCCAAGAGCCTTTTTTATTCATTCTTTTGATGCTCCCGGCATGGAACGCCTCTTTGCTGCCGGATGCAACGGTACATGAAGTCTCTGAACGGGATTTAAATAATTTATTCATCATCGAGCATTCTCCTCTCACAGTTCGTTGTCTTCATTTGGAAGATACTCCCTGCATCTGTTTTATGTCTATCTTTGTTGTACCATATGTACTGTTGGTTTTTTGGGCAGGATTGCGGTAAAAGTGAACGATTATTGCTGTTGACCCGGGTCAGAATCGTCTTCGTTCGCCTTGTGCCTGTTCCGATACAGTATTTTTCGTTTTCTCCATGTTGTAAGAGCTGCCATGACTGCACTGGCTGCAGCAAGAAGAATCGAAATCGTTATCAGTACGGTCATACCTCCGGATGTCTTTTCACGAAGGGATACAATCAGAGCCATACCCATGCCAAAAAGAAGACAGGCAGCGCAAATAACAAGATACTTGAGTCGCTGACGGTCAAAAATCCGGCTCACCCGAATATACACTCTCTTGTCAAACGAAAAAATCAGCTTGTTCGCCTGTTCTTCGTAGTCGCGAGCCACCTGCTGCAGATTTTCATCGTATGCAGCGTCAATCGCATGCATAGCGCAGTCCCTTATGGAAAAATGCTGTCCGTGAACCACATGTACCGGATCATCGGATAAACGGCTTGCTTCAGCTTTGCGCGGCATGGTTCCGACAAGGCTCATAAATACGGCCCACCAGGCGCTGTGGTCCAGCTGGCGAATTTCCGCAGAAGGCATGGATCCGAAAGACATATCTGATTCATTATTCATCGAATTTTGATTCAACGGATATTTCCCCCATTCTTCCTGCGATTACTGTCCGGTTGTCTATATAGGATATTTCGGCCTGTCCGGCAGTCACATCCATGCATGTCCTCAGAAGAGAATCTTTCTGGCCGGTCCGGCAATATACCGGAAGTACCGGCATTGTCCCGAAAACCGGATCCTCCGTCAAATAGCCGGCTTTTTTTAAAATGTACCGAAGTCGATCTATTTGTGAATAGCTTACCATAACATGATAAAATTCGCACAATCTGCAAATGGACGGCACGGCTTCCTCAAGAGCAAGGGATGCGGCCCGCGTATAGGCACGAGCCAGACCTCCGGTTCCCAGAAGTACACCGCCAAAATATCTCGTTACGACGAGAATCGCGTCATCCATTTGGTTGCGCCGCAGAATATCCAGAACCGGGATTCCGGCAGTTCCGGTCGGCTCCCCGTCATCGCTGTAGCGCTGCAGAATTTCATCGCCTCCCAGACGCCATGCATACACATGATGCCGGGCATCCGGATATTTCTTTTTCACGGCGCTAAGGAAATCTTCCGCATCTTTTGCGGATAAAATGGGTGTGGCTTCCGCAATAAATACCGATTTCTTTACCTCAAGCGAAATATGTGAAGTCTTAGAAAGTGTATTCCACTCTTCTCTATACAATCAGACGAGCTCCTTATATCTCTGGTATGCCAGCATCAGCAATGATTTGTCCTGACTGTAGGTAACCATGTCGAGTGCTTCCTTTATGGAATAAAACGCACCGGACGAGAAGTTCTGCGATGAATTCGGAACAACATCCGTGTCGAGCGCTTTCATCACATACCAGACGATTTTGTTGCATACGGGTCTTTGTCTCGTGATGGAGTAAAATTCATAGTTCGTCCGGCCTGCGGGAGACAATATGACTGCATGAATGCCTGCCTCCGTGCTTACACGTTCCAAGGCAACGTCTTCCGGCTTTTCAACCGACCGGATGACCCCTTTCGGTAAACACCATTCACTTTTTTCGTTGCATAAAAGAAGGACGGAATCATCATGAAAAACAATGCCTCCGGAACAATTACGTACAAGCATAATGTGCCGCCTTTCTCCAGGTATCCTATGAATCCACTTTGTTTATATATTGTAGCACGGTAAAAAGATACCGACAATGACATACACACTACAGCCGGTCGAAAGGCAAACAATCGAAAAGGCAAACACTTGTTCTTCATTATGAATTTCGATATAATTAATGGAAATTGTGTGAAATGAGAAAAGGAACGGGATTCCATGCGTTCTTGGGAGGATCCAATATGAAACCATCTGAAAATCAGCCCTATTTGCCGCCGCAGAAAAAGCTGACAAAAAAGACCAAGCGTAAAATTATCATGTATCTGCGCATCTTCATTCTTGTAATGCTCGTTCTCATCCTTGGATTATCCGTTCTCCTTATTGGGAGGGCACTGTCTTCCGCATTCGCATCAAATCCTTCCAAACAGACGACATCCCATACAGACATTGCGACCTCAACTCCCTCATCCAATGAATCTACAACAGGTGCAGTCTCCGTTACTCCCTCGCCTACGACGATGCCCACTACGGCAGAACTGTTGCCTGTTTCGGCACTTGCAGACAGTTTTTTTGGTCCGCTGCCAACTCCTGAGAGCCCTGTGGCGGTCGTTCATCATGATATCCACGCCATCTATCTCGGGCAGGCCGCATATCTCGATACCAATATCGAACTCGCCAAAAATTCCGAAATCAATGCATTTGTCATTGATCTTAAGGAATCCAACGGTGTCCTGTTCAACAGCACGAACGCACTGGCTTCCAGTATCAACGCTATAACCAGTTCTTACGATCTAAAGAAAGTGATTCAAAAATGTCATGACAATAACATTCTTGTCATCGGCAGAATTGTTTGTTTTAAGGATCCCGAACTTGCCAAACAAAAGCCCGAGTTTAGCATTAAAGATGCACAGGGGAACCCTCTGTACTTTAAAAATGAAGGAAGCAATTCTTTTGTCAATCCATATGATACACGTACCTGGGATTACAATATCGATATTGCCATTGAGGCTGTTCAGGCGGGCGTCGATGAAATTCAGTTCGACTATGTGCGCTTTCCGACCGGCGGTACCACAACCGGTGAGAAACCCTATTTCGGGGATCCGGCGACCACACCTTCCAAGGCGGAAGTCATCAACCGATTCCTGCAGACTGCCCGCATTCGAATTCAGGATGAATACGGCGTGCCTGTCATGGCGGATGTTTTTGCTATCACTCTTTCGAGTGCCAGCGACGGAGCCTCTTTGGGTCAGGACTGGGCATCTGTCGGTCTTACCGGAATTGATTCCGTATGCCCGATGATTTACCCCTCCCATTATGCGTTGAACACTAGCCTGAACGGGCAGAATTTCAGTAAACCGGACTTCAGTCCGCACGATGTCGTTTATGACGCACTTATTATGGGGTCCGACGAAGATTCTGTTGCCGGCTTCGCAACCGTTCGCCCCTATCTTCAGGCATTTACGGCAAGCTATATCGGCAAGGACGATGCCGGTAATCCGAACTGGATGACCTATGGATACGATCAGATCAATGCGCAAATCAAAGCTGTACAGGACGCCGGACTCAATGAATGGATTCTCTGGAATCCTTCTGCAAAATATCCGACCGGCGCGTACGACGGGAAATAATCAGAACGGAAGAGCTGCTCTTTTTGCGCCTTTCGGAGGACGTTAGTCCGCAGATAGCGAAAAGGCATATAACATTTTTTCTTTTGCTGAACGGGAAATAATCAGCCTTCTTACAGTAAAATCAGAACGGAAGAGCTGCTCTTTTTGCGCCTTTCGGAGGACGTTAGTCCGCAGATAGCGAAAAGGCATATAACATTTTTCCCTTTTGCTGAACGGGAAATAATCAGCCTTCTTACAGTAAAATCAGAACGGAAGGGCTGCTCTTTTCGCGCCTTTCGGAGGACGTTTGTCCGCAGATAGCGAAAAGGCAGCTCTTCCGTTCCGTTATTGAATCTTTTCCTGTCCGCCCATCCATTTCCGGAGCACTTCAGGAATGAGGACGCTTCCGTCCTCCTGCTGGTACTGTTCGACGATCGCGGGCATAATGCGGCTGGTAGCCAGTCCCGATGCATTCAGAGTGTGCACGAATGCGAGGGTCTTCCCGTCGCTTCTGCGGAAACGCATGTTGCCTCTTCTCGCCTGATAATCTCCGGCGTTGGATGCGGAGCTGACTTCTTTGTAATCGTTCATTGACGGGATCCAGACTTCGATGTCATAGGTCTTCATCATGGATGCAGAGCAGTCTTCGGCCGCGAGCTTGGTAACTCTGTGGTGAAGTCCGAGACCTTTGACGAGGGCGGCGGCTTTGCCGACGAGTTCTTCGAGAGCTGCATCGGAATTTTCCGGAGTCGTATACTGGAACATTTCAATTTTGTTGAACTGGTGTCCGCGGATCATGCCGCGTTCTTCGGCCCGATAGGATCCGGCTTCTTTTCGGTAGCAGGGCGTATAGGCGAAATACTTGAACGGGAGCTCGGCTTCCGACAGAATTTCGTCCCGGTGCAGGTTAACAAGCGCCGTCTCGGCCGTCGGGAGCATGAAGTGTGTGAAGCCTTCTTCCGCTTCGGTATTACGGACCTGATAGACTTCGTCCTTAAATTTCGGGAATTGTCCCGCCGTATAACCGCATGTATAAGAAAGCATATGCGGCGGGAGAATCATCTCATATCCGTCCGCCAAATGCTGCTCCATGAAATAGTTCAGCAGTGCCCACTCTAAGCGGGAACCGTCTTTCCTATAGACCCAGTAACCGGCTCCGGAAAGCTTAGCGCCCCGGACATAATCAATCATTCCGAGTTTTTCGACGATATCGACGTGGTGTCGGGTTGGAAAAGCGAAGGAAGGCTTCTCTCCGAAAACAGATACGATCGCGTTGTTCTCTTTGCCGCCGGCGATGACATCATCGGCAGGTACGTTGGGGAGTGCTGCGAGAAATTCCTGCTGCTCGTTATCAATCGCGGAAAGCTGATCATCCAGCACGCGGATCTCTTCGGACACAATCTTCATTTCTGAAAAAATGGAGGAGACATCCTTCCCGTCTTTCTTGAGCTGCGGGATCTGCGCGGACTGCTGATTTTTCTTCGCTTTCAAGCCTTCGACCTGAACAATCAGGTCTCTGCGCTGCTGGTCCTTTGCCAAAAATCCGGAAAAATCAACCTGACAGCCTTTCTTTGCAAGCTTGGCCTGCATGGCGTCCGGGTCCTTGCGAATGAGATTGATGTCCAACATGATGGTTGCCCCCTTGCGATCGTTTACTTGTGAATCAATGGAGGTATTATACCCTATTTTTTTTTATGTTACAAAGAACTGCTGTTTATTTCAATAATATTTTTATTCCTTAATGATCGTTTTTATCGAATCTGCTTCAAAATGATTTTCATTTCAAAAAATCGATTCCACTTTGGTTCAAAATTGCATATAATGACTAAAGTTTATTATAGGGGGGCGGTTTCATTGCCTTTGCGTTTTGTCTTTTCCGGCGGTGTTCATCCAAAGGGAAACAAGAATACAGACGATTTCCCGACGACACGGCTCGACAGTTTTTCATCAGTTGAGATTCTTTTACAGCAGCATGTCGGTCCGCCGTGCGTGTGCGCCGTAAAGAAGGGCGACCACGTCCATGTCGGTCAGTTGATCGGTCGTGCGGATCACCCGATGGCCGTTCCGATTCATGCCAGCGTGTCGGGTGAAGTTACGGATGTCCGTTTTGTCATTTCGGCCACAGGAGACCCGGTGGAAGCCGTGACGATCACCTCGGACGGGCTGTACACGGTCGACCCGTCCTGTGTTCCGCCGGTCATCAACTCCCGCGAAGATTTCCTGCATATGATTCGCACCTCCGGTCTTGTCGGACTCGGCGGAGCGAGTTTCCCCGTACATATCAAGCTCAATCCGCCCAAAGGCAAGGAACCCGATGTTTTATTGGTTAATGCAGCGGAATGCGAACCTTATATCACATCCGATTTCCGGCAGATCTGTGAGCGGCCGGATGAAATAATAGACGGTATTTTGGCGGTTCTTCAATGGCTTTCTATTCCAAACGCGATCATTGGTATCGAAGACAACAAGCCGCTGGGGCAGGAAGTTCTGCATCACGAAATTTCCAAACGCGAAGCCGCTTCAAATACGCATCTTCCGATTTCTCTCAAATCGCTAAAAACGCTATACCCGCAGGGCGCTGAAAAGATGTTGATCTATTCGCTGACCGGTCGGAAAGTTCCTCCGGGCAAGCTGCCGTATGATGTCAGAGTACTGGTCATGAACGTCGGTACGCTGCGCTTCATCGGCGAATATCTAAAGAACGGCATTCCTCTGGTCCGCAAAAGCCTTACACTCGACGGCAGTGCACTGAACACTCCCGGAAACGTCAACGTTCCGATCGGTGCCCGTATTCCGGACGTAATCGCAGCAGCGGGCGGCACAAAGGAAGAGCCTTCCAAAATCATCATGGGAGGTGCCATGATGGGCGTTTCCCTCGACCGTATCGAATGCGGCATCATCAAGGCAAATAACGCCATTTTGGTTTTCGGAAGCAAAGAAGCCCGCATTCCTGCCGAGTCCCCCTGTATTCACTGCGGGCGCTGTGTAACGGCGTGCCCGATGCATCTTATGCCGACGGGAATCGATCAGTCGGCCCGACGTCTGGATACGGAAGGACTGGCTGCTTTCCATGTGTTGGACTGTATCGAATGCGGATGCTGTACTTACAGCTGTCCTGCCAAACGTTATCTGACACAGAGCATCCGCAACGGCAAGACGCTCCTTCGTATCGAGCTGGCCCGTGCTGCGGAAGCCGAAAAAATCCGTGCCTCCGAATCCAATCAAGCTGCAGGAAAGGAGGATCGCGCCGTCTGATACCGGTTCTCCGCCCTAACCGGCAGAAAGCAGGTCCGTGCGAACACTCTCATGAAATTACAGGTATCGAGTTCTCCTCACATCCGGGACAGCGTAACAACATCCTCCATTATGCGGGATGTCATTATTGCAACCGTTCCCGCGATTATCGCTTCCGGCATCATCTTTGGTCTCCGATCTGTACTGGTCATTCTGGTATCCGTTCTATCGTGCATGTTTTTTGAATACATTTCCCGCCGCATCATGAAAAGAGACAATACGCTTTCTGATCTGACCGCGGTTGTGACAGGTGTCCTTCTCGCTTTCAATCTGCCGCCGACGCTGCCCTACTATATGGTTGTCATCGGTGCTTTTTTTGCCATCGTAGTTGTGAAGCAGATGTTCGGCGGTCTGGGAAACAATTTTGTCAATCCGGCACTGACATCCCGTATCATTCTTGCGATCGCGTTCCCGAATGATATGACGACCTGGAAGCTGGCCGAAGGTCCTTTCAACTTTGTAAAATCACTGCAGGGTGTTGATCTGGTTTCCTCCGCAACGCCTTTGGCAATTTTAAAACATCAGGGCCTGCAGGGCGCCGCAAACCTTCCCTCTCTTCTCACAATGTTTCTGGGCGATAAAGCGGGATGCATCGGAGAGGTCTCTATTTTGGCTCTTTCCATCGGCGTCATCTATATGCTCTGCCGGAAAATCATCACGCTCTGGATCCCTTTGACGTATATCGGTACGGTCATGCTGATGACTCTGTTTATCGGGCACCACAACATCTTTGATCTGTTTACCGGCGGAACCCCCACTGCAGACACATGGCGGCAGGTTCTCAGCGAACCCGTATATATGATGATGGCAGGCGGACTTTTTGTCGGCGCGTTCTTCATGGCAACGGATTATGTCACCTCGCCGATCACGACGCGCGGCCGTATTTTCTTCGGCATCGGCTGCGGTGTAATTAC
>Ga0302293_10000930_pt1 | contig 14972 bp, 15 predicted proteins | sample III_Fen_N2_2_FD_198758 | JGI IMG/M metagenome (GOLD analysis project Ga0302293, IMG submission 198758) | Peat permafrost microbial communities from Stordalen Mire near Abisko, Sweden - III_Fen_N2_2 | ecosystem: Environmental > Terrestrial > Soil > Wetlands > Permafrost | place: Sweden: Abisko...
TTGTTCGTAGCGAGAATTTGAAGCTGGCTTCCCGCCTTCAGAACCATGGTTTCTCCCTTCACGGAGGTAAAGTAAATCATGCCATTTGAATAGACGGGAGAGGAGTTGTATTTCTGGCTTAGCTTTTTTGAATTGACTTCCTTCCCCGTTTTTGCATCGAGACAGAGAAGGACATTCCGCGTGTCGATGGTGTAAATCAATCCGTCTTTAATCAGTGGAGTGAGCAGTTGCAGAATGGGTGCTTTCAGTCTCCAGAGAATGTTGGTTTTGGTGATATCGCCCTGTCCGTCGGGATTCACGGCCAGCAATTCGGCGTATTTTTCGCCTTCAGGAGGAGTTACATAGCTGGTGTAAAAATAGATAATTCCATTTTCGATCAGAGGCATGGCAATGGTCGAGTCTTCGCCCTGAACGATACGCCATACTTCCTGACCCGTTACGGGATCGTAAGCGATACAAACGGCGGCACCGTTTGAAATCAGTAAGTCTTTTCCCTTCACATTGACGATGATCGGGGTGATGTAAGCCTTTTTCCCAATCGGGAGCAAAGGCTCGTACAACTCTTTCGGGCGTTCGGTCTTCCAGACGGTCTCCCCGGTTTGCTTGTTCAAGGCACAGAGGTACTGAACATCAGTGCCTTCCAGGTGAAGGATGAGCAGGTTTTTGTAAAGTATCGGCGACGAGCCGGCACCCTGAACATGATCACATTTCAGATCAGTTCGTTTCCAGACGATTGCACCGGTTTTTGTACTGACACAGGCTGTACCGTAAGTGCCGAAATGCAGGTAAACAAATCCTTCTTCGATGCAGGATGTTGGCGTAGCATACGAATTGATCGAATGTTTAGGAAAGATCGTTTCGGGTTGAAGAATATCGGTCGAGAAGATTTCTTTTCCTGATTGGAGATTCAGACAGATGCCGGTCATCTTCTTACCATCCTCGCTTGCCGAAGTCATCCAAACCTGATCACCCCAGATCACAGGTGACGACCATCCTTTTCCACGGAGGTCAGTTTTCCAAAGAATATTCGTAGAATCACTCCATGACACCGGAGCAGTTGACGCTTCGGATATTGCATTGAGATTGCTTCCGCGGAAATGGGTCCAGTTGTCCTGTTGGGCGTTGGCCGCATGAAAACAAAGAAATGACAGAAGGAGGCAGCAATAAATCCTGAATTTATAAATGGTGATCATTGGTTTAAGTTTTTGGTCTTAGCGTTAGTTGATTGGCCGTAAAGATAATTTTCTTCCTGAATACTCAGGCTTCATTTGCCATCTTTAACATTCCGCAGAATGCTCAGGGTGTATGAATGTTATTTCCCCGGGGCAGTAAATCCTGAATCCTTGTTATCCAACACCAAAATCCAGTCATTGCCCCTTCCACCGGTTTCAGGTTTAAATTCCTGAATACCTTTGCCTGCAATATCTTTTATGCGGGTTGCTTCACCGTTTCTGGGATTGTACCACCAGGCAACCAATTGTTTCCAGCCAAGTTTATTGAGGTTCACTTTAGCTGGCCAGCCGGTTGGGATATAGACAAAGGAGTAGTTTTTGCCCCTGGTCGCAACAAGGTAATCCGTTTCGGGCACATACTCATTGACGAGCAATTCCTGGTAAGGAATCCGTTCAGTCATAGGGCGACTTTCTATCAGGCGGCGTACATGGATCATATCACCTGCGCCAGGTAAGTCCAGATCATCGTACCAGGTGTGGCGTGCATAGCCAACCGCCTGCCATTCGGGAGTGAGCATTTGCCAGATGGCGTGACATCCGTAGGTATGACCAAAGCCTCCTGAAAACAAATTCCAGTAAGCTGCCTGGCGAACATCGGCATCATCAAACCAGCCCAGTACTTCAGGGTTCCAATTGCAGGGATGATCCTCATAGCGGGGCTCACCATCGAAAGTGGGCTTTACCGGTTTGATCTGATAATCAGGAATTAGAAGTTTAATGTAAGCCGCGTACGAACGTTCGCCATGCCCGGTCTGCATCATATTGAAATCGAGCCAAGACTCGTTCTGAAACCATTGTGAAGAACTCGATCCGCCGGAGGGATGAAAGGTCATCAGGTGGTTTTTATCGACCGACTTGATCCCGTTGGCCAAAGCATTCCAGATTTCGAAGTTAGCTCCTCCACCCACACGATCACCCCCGTTGATCCAGATGATATTCGGGTAATCCTTGTAGCGGTTACCTATCCACCTTCCATAAACGGCGGCATTCTCCTTATTGAAAATCAAGGGCCCTACGCCCCACTGTTTGTCAATCTTATCGCCCCAGGTGGGCAGCAACCCGATGAACAGGCCTTTCTCCTCTGCCGTTTTAATCACCCAATCCACAAAAGCGAAATACTTCTCGTTCGGTTTCGAAGGATCATTATCAATAAAAGGCTTCTCACCTTCCATGTTTGGGGTGTTCAGCCCGTCCAGTTCGGCCAGGGCTACGGCCTGAATGACCGTAAAACCTTTCGCCCGACGGTTCTCAAGGTATTTTTCGGCATCTTTTTTATCAAGCCTGTGAAACAGTTCCCAACCCGTATCCCCTAAATAGAAGAAAGGAGTGCCATTTTTGAATTCCAGGAAACGATGATTGGAAGAAACCTTTAACTTCCCGTTTTTAAAATTGAGTGAGGGTCCCTGCCATTTGACTTCCTGAGCTGATGCAGCAAGACCTCCGAGAAGGAGCATAATGATTAGAAATTGTTTCATGGTAGATAATACAATTGGTTCAAATCCTATATTTATTTGAGTGTGTCAAAACCTAAAATATCAATTCTCTTTTGTAAGAGATTACTGTATTTGATCTTCATTTCAGCAGATAAAAAGCTAATATCAATCAGATTGGACCATAAAGGTAATGCTTCATGAATTGTTTTTACTATTCTATTGATGGTTTTGTCGGTTAAATTGCAGCGCTCCTTACCAAAATAACTGATCAGCACATCCTTGTTGAGGTTGCTCTTCTTTCCTTTCAAGGGTAGTGCAATTTCTTCAATATCACCTTTTAGAACGATAGAAGTATTAAGCAGATCATAGGCAGGAGAAAATTCAACCTTATCATTTCGAATGATTATGGAATAATTTTTCAGGTGCATATCCTCATTACCAATAAGAAAGTTGAAAAGCACTAATTTAAAAAGCTTTGCTTTCTCAATTGACGGAAAAGTACAATACTGATCGATCAGTTTTACCAGCTTCTCCATGGAATAATTGTATTTGGTATCCCGGTTCATGCCAGCCAATTGAGCAAAGTCTTCAACTGCAATTTTATCTTTCTGCCCTTTCCTGTCGAAACGCCTGATAAAATAGGTCAGAGAGTTATCCTTTGAATAGATTAAACCATGTAAAGGAACCTCAATACCGATACTTGCCGCCAAACGCATGGTGAGGTCTTCGTTTTGAGGAAGCTCAGGAAAGATATAATGCTGAGGCTTCAGAATATACCTTCCGTTTTTATCTACAATTTCAAAAAGGCAATCCTTGACATTTAAAATGGCACTTAGCTTGGGTTGAACTCCTTGTATCGACATTTTAGAGGCCCTTTGCATGGCTTCAGCCCTTAACTCTTCTGCTGTATAATCAAGAAGAGCCAGAGTCTTTAATCCGGGGGCCAGAAGTTTTAAACCTTTCTTGCTATAGATGTCCTCACCACAGAGATCATATGTAATCGGGCAACGATTCATTGTATCCTCTCTTTTACTGTTACATTGCCCACCAAATCACCGCCAACAGCCATAAGTTGAGAGAAAAGATCATTACGGTCAATCTTCCCGAATTTTAACAAGCCTTCCAATTGATAGCCTTCAGGTAGCAAACCATCAAAGAAGGGAGGAAATGAATCAAACTCATAAACTAATTGGCTTATTGGCATAGTCAGGGAAACAGGAGTACCTGAATAGCTAACAAGATATTCAAAACGGTATCTTTTACCAAAATCCAGTTCATTTAGAATACCTGCTTCCAAACCACTTACTAAAATCTTAGCTGATTTCATGTGTCTGTAATTTGTTTTTTAATAGCCAGAAGCCTGACTGACAATAAGCGGTGAACTCACCACGATCGTTCTGTCATGTGAACAGGTATTACTTAGGACTCTTTTCATCGGAAAGGATTTTGTTCATAAAAGGACTGTTAAGCTGAACTTTAATATTAAGAACAGTCAATATCTTACGCAAGGTGTCGAGTTGAATGGTTTCTTTGCCTTTCTCGATATCGAAAATAACTGTTTTGCCAACTCCAGACATCTCTGCCAGTTGAAGCTGACTAAGGCCGGCCGCTTTACGATGTTTTTTAATAACGGTCGCCAAATGTATAGATTCCAACATGATTGTATTGTTATAGCGGTAAAAATACAATATTCAATCTTAATAAACAATACTTTTTGATTAATATTACTGTTATAAAAGTAATATTACGACCAAAGAAGGATAAGGGACAGATATCCTGTCATTCAAGTCAATTTGATAGGGTACAATAAAAAAAGCCTGTAAATCTAACGATTTACAGGCTTTGGTGGAACTTTGTCTTCCAATTTGTCGGGGTGGCCGGACTCGAACCGACGACCTCCTGGTCCCAAACCAGGCATACTACCAACTGTACTACACCCCGATGCTTACATTTCAATATTTTGTGCGGAGAGAGGGGGATTCGAACCCCCGGTACAGAATGACCCGTACGTCGGTTTAGCAAACCGGTGGTTTCAGCCACTCACCCATCTCTCCATGGTATTGTAACGGAATTAAATTTCCTTCCAGACTCTCAATATTGTCAGTGATTTTCTTTCGATTTCACTGGTCATTCAGCCTTTGCGAATGTGCGTGCAAATATAGAACTACTTTTTTCTTTAGCAAAACAATTCCAACAAATATCTGGTCTTTTTTAATGTTTTTTCGGCATCAGACATAAATCTGATAATTGGGAAAGCTAAGTCAATTGCCACTTTTGTACGAATCAGAGCTAAAAAAGTTATCAAGCCGATAAAAATAAGCCCCAAGCCGTCTGAAAATCAGTCACCTATTAAGAACATGTTATAAAATCACCTGATTTAATTGGAAAATTCAATTGCAGGGATTATCTTTGAATCAACAAATCGTTCTTACACATAAGGTCTAAAGATATTGTCCGCATTAATTCTGCGTTTGGAAAATTCAACATTTAAATTTGACCCGAGTAAGCTTATGGCTGCTAAAACAGGCCTCGTACCGCTTTGCGGGAGTAGCACCTGCTACCATTGGAAGTTTGATCAGCCAGGCACTCAATTCCTATTATACTGGGATTTTTACAATCGAATTAATGCGGATTTTTTATGCCCTGTTGTGAAGGATTGATCCGGGATGCAGGAACTGCCATCCCGGCATTACCAGATTACAGTTTAAAGATCACGACTCCATAGTGACGTAAACGGTACACCAACAAGGATATCAAAACCATTACCGAAAGAAGTGTACATATTCTGCCCAGATAATCCCCATGACTTACAAAGAACGTGATCTTCCCGTTCAGTTGAACCTGGGAAGTGAGGGCCCCGCAAGTGTTTACCTCAGTCTTTTTTAATACATCGCCCCGCTGGTTTATAAACCCGGAGATGCCCGTATTGGCAGCGTGGGCAATGCTTCGCCGGGTTTCGATGGCCCGCAGTCGTGAATAGCCAAAATGCTGCCAGGTTCCCGGCGAATCCTTCCACCATCCATCATTGGTGATTACAACCAACAGGTTAGCACCCCTTTTCACTATATTGGCGGTATACTCCCCAAAGACAGATTCGAAACAAATTACCGGCCCGAGGATCATATTCTCCTTACCTGAAAACAAAACAGGCTCATCGGAAGCACCCAGGCTGCCACTGGTTCCGCCTAAATCAAGCACAAATTTACCAAAGATTGAAATGTATTTTTGAAAGGGCATTCTCTCGACACCGTTAACCAGGATACATTTATGACTGATCTGTATTGAAGAAGTATGGTCAATCATCAGCGCCGAGTTGAATACATCGTAATAATAACTGTTGTCAGACGATTTGCGCGAAGTCTCAGTAATGGCTTCCCCCTTGCCATATTTCCGTTGTGTAAGTGCACCCCCGATAAAACTGGCTTTAGAGTATTTTCGTATTAGTTCGGTAATTGCAATCAAAGATTTATTCGCGGATGGCAGTTGAACGGAATCTTCCCACATCTGGGGCAGTGCAGTTTCAGGAGCTATAATGATATCGGTTGAATCGGTAACGATTGATTCGGCAAGGCTAAGTAGTTTGTCGACCTGTTCATTGGCATTCATGCCTGAAAACTTTTGGGTATACGGATCGATATTGGGTTGTAAAACCACCAGGTTCTGAACTTTTCCTTTTTCAGAATACCCCGAATAGATAACCAATGAGGCAAGAATGGGTATTAAAACAACAATCAAAACTATACCTGCCAGCCTGATAGATTTTTGGTATTTCTTTTCCCTGAATCCTTTGGCAGTTAAATATAGTAGGATATTGACCAGTAAAACCCAAAGGGAACCACCCAGTGCTCCGGTGAATTCATACCACTGAATGATTTTGACCGAGTTGGCAAATCCGTTTCCCAATGTCAGCCAGGGCCAGGGTATAGCCCAGTGATGCTGCAGGAACTCCAGGCTTAGCCAAAATACAACCAGCGAGAAATATCCTGTTCGCAAGCCAAACCTGTTGCGCACCATGTGCATCATCCCCCAGACACCAGTCATCAATACCGCATTCAGGAAGGTAACAATGATCATTCCGGGGAAGGATACATAGGCTATCCACCAGGTTGACAATACATTCCAGATTATAAATACAAGAAAAACGTGATTAAGGAATGAGCTGCTTCGCTGATTTGTTTTTCCTGAATTTTGGTCTTCAACAGCCAGTAAAGGCACCACGGCGAAGAATAATACCCAGCCCATGCCTTGAAACAACCAGGGCAAGCTCAGCAAAACCCCTGAAATAACTGAAAGTACAAAAGTCAGTTTCCTGTTCATCAGTGATTCGCCGATGGGAGTTTAGTCTCCCCAAGATGCATCGGCTGGATTTATAAAATATTGATTTCTGCGGTCCTGCCTTTCATATGCCCCCTTCGATCAAACACCAGATCAATCTTTCCGGCAGCCAGGGCACCCCAACCAGCCTGGTTAACCAGGATTGGTCTGCCTTCGGCATTCTTCAGCAGCAGGGGCTTATCGAGAAAAGTATGGGTATGGCCACCCAGGATCATATCTGTATATTTGGTCTGGGGAGCCAGCGCTTTATCGCTGATCTTATTTTCCTTGTATGAAAATCCCAAATGCGAAAGACAGATGACCAGATCGCAGTTATGTTCCTTTTTCAACAGGTGTTCCATCTTTAGCGCCGTCTCCAATGGACTGAGATAGCGGGTACCGGCATAATTCTGTTTGGTAACCAGACCGAAGAGTTCGATTCCAAGACCATAAATGCCAACCTTCACACCTCCTTTTTTCAGGATGACATGAGATTTTGTATGACCCGCAAGAACAGTGTCGGAGAAATCATAGTTGCTTGTGACAATGGGGAAATTAGCATATCTGAGAGCAGATAAGATATCATTCAGTCCGTTATCAAATTCATGATTGCCAAGCGTTCCTGCGTCATAGCCCATTTTGCTCATTACCTTCAGGATGAGGTCCCCTTTGAAATAATTAAAATAAGGAGTTCCCTGAAACATATCTCCTGAATCGACTAACAGGAGATTGGGATTCTCTTTCCTGTACGTGGAAACAAGAGAAGCAATCCTTGCAAGTCCACCGCGCCCGGCGTATTCAGCATCTGTTTCAGGAAAAGGATCGAGGTGATAATGGATATCGTTGGTATGCACAACGGTCAGTTTAACCAGTTCACCTGACGCAAAAAGCTCGTTGGGGTATAGACCCAGTGTTAATGCCCCTCCACCAAGAACAACGGATTGCTTGATAAAATTACGTCTATTGCTCATTGTAAATTCTCCCATCTTCTTTTACTGAAATAATTCCATCCTTCTTATATCGGTCGGCCAGGGCCTGAATCAGAACATCCCTGATTTTCATCCTGGTATTGATCCGTTGCACCGGGTCAGACAACATGCTCATCTGGTCCCCTCCATTGGCACAATAATCGTTGGTCACGAGCCAATACAGAGCCAATGGATCGACTGCCTTACCACCTATCTTTAAAGTTGCCGGTTTTGCATCACGGATACCAATTGTGAGTCCTGCAACTCCCTCCCCTCCCCTTGCGGCAATTCGTTCAGCCATCTTCTGAATGGATTCACCCGATACCTTGATAATTACAATTTCATTTTCAAAAGGCATTAGTTCAAAAACGTTTCGGACTGTGATATTCCCTTGAGGAAGAGATGCCCGAAGACCACCATAATTTACGTAGGAAGCATCGGGAGTAAGTTTTAAATTATTTATTTTGCAATAGTCTGCTGCGGATTTTAGCAGGATATCAGAGATCAGATTGGTTAGTCTGCTCTCAGGTTTCCCCTTCACCAAAGGAGAGGCGCTAACCGCAATAAGTTTCGTCATATCATGCTCGATACTGTCATGGTATGGTTTTACGATTGCTTCAACCTGGGAATCTACCATTGCAGACTGGTTATTTACAGGAATGTTTTTTGTTGTAAGCTGATACACCGATAAATGCGGAGAGCAGGCAAATAAAAATAAAATAGCCGAAATACTAAAGAAAAAACGATGCATTGAAGTACATTTAGAATTGAAATTCACTAAGACTGACAAGCAGCAACAGGGATAAAGATAAAAACAAAATCCATTCAATATCATCGAATCCAAAAATACATTTTTAGATGAGTCAACCAAAAAAACCAAGATATTTCAACTATAAATTATTCACTTTAGCAGTTCCTGCCTTGTTCATTTTTATGTGCATTCAGCTAACTGCACAAGAATATCCGAAGATCAAAGCAAAAGCTGGTGACGGAGCATTTTCAGTATTAAAGCAAAACGGATACTCTCCTTCAGAATTTATGAATCAGTTTATCGCGTTGAACCAATCCCGGTTGGGAAAGAACAATGCTCTCATCGCTGGAAGGACTTATCTGTTGCCCATTAATACTGAAAAGACCAGCGAACCTAAACCCGCTGCAGGAACTTTTGAAAAGATTCCTGAAAAGAATATCTACGAACTATTTGGGAGTAAATACAGGGAAGTAACATTAAAGAACAAAGAGCTTGCTGGAGCAGTATACTACCTGATGGCTGGTCACGGTGGTCCCGACCCGGGGGCCATTGGAAGGCTGAATGGTCATGATCTTTGCGAAGATGAATATGCCTATGATGTTACACTACGCCTGGCCCGTAACCTGATTGAATGCGGAGCAACGGTTTACATGATCATTATTGACTGGAACGACGGGATACGTGACGAACAATACCTCACCCCGGATAAAGATGAGGTCTGTTATCCCAATCAGGAGATTCCGCTGAGTCAGGTGGCCCGATTGCATCAAAGTACCGATGCTGTGAATGGGTTATATGCAATATATAAAAGGAAATTTCAGCGATTGGTTGTTATCCATGTGGATTCAAGAAGCGAAAAAGAAAACATCGACGTATTCTTCTATCACGACAAGAGGAGTAACTCGGGGAAAAGGCTCGCCAATACCCTGATGCAGACCTTTGAACAGAAGTATGCCCAGCACCAGCCCAACAGGGGATATACCGGGAATGTATCCGAACGTAACCTGTATGTGATCAAAAACTCTCTGCCGCCCTCTGTGTTTATTGAAATAGGAAATATCAATCATTTCCGCGATCAGCAACGTATCATTATGCCCGACAACCGGCAGGCAGTATCGAATTGGCTGCGTGATGGATTAATTGAGGACTTCAAAAAGAGTATCAAATGAAACTTAAAAGAGGAAAAAAGAATAAGGGATAAGGAAAAGAAAAAAAGAAAAGAGGAATAAGAAACATTAGAATAACCATTCCTCTTTCCTCAAATAAAAATAAACAAACTACCATACTAGGATGAATACATCAGTACCAAAAGATAAAATACTTGTTCAGTTTGACGGATTGTGTATCCTGTGCAGCCGAACGGTACGTTTTATCCTGAAGGCTGACCGTAAAAGGAAGTTCGTGTTTCAAGCCTTACAGAATTTATCTGCAAGCAAATCCTATGAAACTATCATTGTTACTGATGAGCATACCAGTTACCTCTATTTTGATGCCATTCTGAAGATTGGAAAAGAGTTGGGTGGAATCTATAGTGCAGTATTCATTTTCAGAATAATGCCGCGAGGATGGAGACACTCATTGTATTTGTGGATTGCAGAAAACCGTTACCGGTGGTTCGGTGTAAGATCTTCGTGTTATTTACCTTCTGCTGATGAATCTGAACGGTTTATTTAGAATTCAAAATCGTCATTCTCAAATTGAATGTACCGCGCAGACAGGTGGCCGATCAGTTGACCGAATCCCCTTATAGTCTCCATGGTAAGTTGAGATACTTCAGCATTTTTTAGTTTCAGGACCATATAGCCATACAAGGCATCCAGGCAGGCTTCCACTTCATTTTGAGCTTTATCTGCGGACTTATGTGTGAAATCACTGATCGCCTCTCCGTTCGCCTGGTACAACCTGACATATTCCATGTCTTTCTCAACTTCAAGCATTCGGAGGTGAAATTCATTCAGATCATTCACCAGGTTAACCAATACCTGAACATGTCCTTTCTCAGTTACATGCTCTTTTTCCATCATCGCTGCCAGGTTATTATACCAGACGGTAATTTCCTTACTTGTTTCTTCATCGGCATTAAACCTGCTGACCAGTTGGGACTTAATCTTTTCAGGATCAAACGCACAGGCACGCAGCAAATCCTCAACCTGCCACATGTACAGGATATATTCGGCAATGTTCGTTTTACGTGTCTCCCGGGCTATAATCATATAATAATCAGTAATAAGGAAAAAGGAAAAGGAAATAAGGAAAATTAATAATCAGAACTTTTCAGATATTAGAATGATTTCCAAGCTACACATCAAAGAAGTCATCCATGTCGCGACGATCTTTTTTGGTGGGTCTGCCGGTACCACGTTCACGGTTAAAAACACTCATTTGCTTCTGAACTTCGAGGATTTCCAATTCCGAGGCTGGTGTTGTTTCAACAAGGAATTCAGGAACAAGCTTAGCTGCCATACGGCTTTCGGTGAGTGCTAATATCTTATAGCTGCGGGTAATCGGAGGACGTCGCAGTTGAATGGTCTCACCAACTTTTAATTCGCGTGAAGGCTTGACATTCATTCCACCAATCGTCACTTTCCCTTTTCTGCATTCTTCAGAAGCCTGACTGCGTGTTTTATACAGTCGTACAGCAAAAAGCCATTTGTCGATGCGTACACCTTCTGCCATGTTATTTCCGTTTATTAAAGAATGTCATTGTCTGGTCGACCCCAATGGTCCCGAAGCTTTTAATGATATCAACCGAAGTATCAATCATAGCAGGAAGTTCAAGCTTTTCCTGTTTATCCCATTCGCCGAGCACATAATCCACCTGTTGGCCTTGCCTGAAGTTATCACCTATGCCTACCCGAAGACGGGCAAAGTCCTGACTGCCGAGCATCAGTGTAATGTTTTTCAATCCGTTATGTCCCGCAGCGCTTCCCTTAGCCCGAAGCCTGATTGAGCCCAAGGGTAGTGCGAGATCGTCAACAACGACCAATAGGTTTTCGATCGGGATACTCTCCTTCTGTAACCAGTAATTAACAGCCTTCCCGCTCAGATTCATGAACATAGTAGGTTTCAGCAGAATAAACGTTCGGCCCTTGAACTTATATTCAGTAATCCAGCCGTAACGCTCATCGCTAAAAACAATATTGGACGCCTCTGCGAGAGCGTCCAATATTTTAAATCCTATATTATGCCGGGTATTTTCGTATTCTTTTCCCGGGTTTCCCAATCCTGCAATCAGGTATTTCAAGAGGATAGATTTACAAATTATTTTTTAGTAGCACCGGCACCGGAAGCTGCTTTTGCAGCTCTTGTAATCATGATGGTTACAACAGGAACAGCCTTTGCATTAAGGAACTCCAGGTTTTCTCTTACCAATGATCCAACTTTATAGCTCTGGCCTAAATCCAGATCATCTACATTAATTGTGATAGCATCTGGAAGGTATTTCACCATTGCTTTTACTTTCAGGGTACGAAGGTTTAATTTAAGTTTACCTCCCTTACGGATACCTTTTGCGAATCCTTCTGTTTTCACCGGGATTTCAACTTTCACCATCTTGTCTTCTGTTGTGCGAAGAAAGTCAACGTGTAAAAGTTGTTCTTCCACAGGATGGAACTGTGTGTCCTGAATAATAGATTTATAAACTGTTCCGTCAATATCCAAATCAACCATATATACGTTTGGCGTATAAATCAGTGATTTAAATTCTTTTTCAGGTGCCTGGAAATGGATTGGCACTTCGCCTCCATAAAGCACTCCCGGTACTAATCCAAGTGTACGTAGTCTTTTGGCTTCTTTTTTGCCAACAACATCTCTCTTGGTACATTTAATCGAAATTGATTTCATTTTACTTTTTTTAATGTTTAAATTATGGTACTCAGTCCTCCCTCTACGAAGAAAGGGCAAACAGCATGCATAACATGTGCCTTAGGAAAAAGCGGTGCAAATATATACAATTAACCGTAATACAACGAACTAATTGATTGATTTTTATAAACCCTTTCGATTGCTTCGCCCATAGCTTTGGCAATCGGGATATACTTGATTTTTGGAGATTCTTTTTTACCCTGAATCGAATCGGTAAAATACACTTCAGTCAGGGCTGAATTCTCTATCTTTTCGTAAGCTGGTCCTGAAAGTACTCCGTGTGCAGCAAAGGCGCGAACGCTGATTGCTCCTTTATCCATCATCAGGTCAGCGGCCTTTGATATGGTTCCGGCAGTGTCGATTAAATCGTCAACTATGATTACATTCTTGCCCTTTACATCCCCAATGACAGTCATGCTGTCAATCACATTGGCTTTTGCCCTTGTTTTATGACAGATTACCATATCGGTCCCCAGCATTTTGGCATATGTATTGGCCCTCTTGGTTCCGCCCACATCAGGTGAGGCAACAACCAGGTTATCAAGTCCCATCTTACCGATGAAGGGTATGAACATCGAGGAGGCATATAAATGGTCCACCGGGAAATTAAAGAATCCCTGAATCTGATCGGCATGAAGGTCCATGGTGATAATTCGGTCTGCCCCTGCTGCCGAAAGTAAATCAGCGATTAACTTGGCACCTATGGATACTCTTGGCTTATCTTTCCGATCCTGCCTGGCGTATCCAAAATAAGGAATCACAGCGATGGTTTTATAGGCTGAAGCCCTTTTGGCAGCATCGATCATCAGCAGCAATTCCATCAGGTTATCTGCCGGAGGAGGAGTCGACTGGATGATAAATACATGCGAACCCCGGATTGTTTCTTCATAGCATGGTTCAAATTCACCATCAGAGAATACAGGACACGATGATCTTCCGACATCAACGCCCAGACTGTCACAAATCCGTTTGGTTAAATCCACGCTTTTAGTACACGAGAAAATCTTTAGAGGAGCTTTTTTTGACATTTCTTCCTTTTTAGAGTTGTGATCCTGGGATTGCGTCAAAGGTAAAAAAATCTTACTCATATCGTATAATCAGATCTATTAGTTAATCCAATGTGACTTAAAAACACTCATAATATTCAGCAAATCTACCTGGCTAAGGCTATTTACTTTTCAGAATTATTCACATTCTCAATAAATGCAATGATCTCATCCTTTCCCAATCCGTTCAGTGAAGAACTGACAAGGATCGGGGGTAATTCTTCCCATATCTTTTCCATTTCCTTAGTATAAGCTGCAACATTCTTTTCGATGCCAACCTTTCCCAACTTATCGGCCTTGGTGAAAATAATGGCAAAAGGGATGTTGTTTTCTCCCAGCCAGGTGATAAATTCAATGTCTATCAACTGGGGGGAATGGCGAATGTCGATCAGTACGAACAGGCAATACAGATTTTCACGGTCGAGGATATACCTGCTGATCAGTTTCTGGAATTTCTCCTTGACTGAAAGCGCAATCTTTGCATATCCATAGCCAGGCAAATCGACCAGGTACCAGCTCTCGTCAATAATGAAATGATTGATCAGTTGCGTCTTGCCGGGCCTTACCGATACTTTAGCCAGGCTCTTCTGACCAACAAGCATATTGATGAGCGATGACTTACCCACATTCGACCGCCCGATAAATGCATATTCAGGCCGATCGCCCGGGGGACACTTCCGTACATCGGTATTACTGATTAAAAATCTTGCCTGTTTGATCATTCGTATTGTTCGATATTTAGTTTAAAATTCTTTGTGAAAAATTGTCATTTGTAGTCATTCAATAGTCATTCAGTTGTCGGTTGTCATGGCCTATATTCACTACAATTAATGACCATCATTGATGCGTAGATAATGACCACCAATGACGCGTAGATAATGACAATCAATGACATGCAATTAATGACACGCAGTTAATACCAATCAATGTCGCGAAGCTCTTACCCTCCAACATAAACCTCCAGCAGTCTTGCATTTGCTGAAACAGGTTTTAATTGCACATGTTCCAGGGACGCCGGGATCAGGATGGTCTCCCCTTTCTGAATGGTTTCGATACCCGATTCGGTTTCAATATTCACTTCACCCTCCAGGCATATAAATATCACAAAAGAGTCCAGCTTGTTATAATCTTTATCGATCGTTTGATTCAGTTCCAGTACATTGGTGGTAAAATACTTACAATTAGCCAATTCAACCGATTCGTTTGATTTGACTTTGTAACTGGTTTTATATTCAGGGTAAAGAGTATAATCGATGGCATCAAGGGCCAGATCGGTATGCAGTTCACGTGGATTACCTTTATCGTCGCGACGATCGTAATCGTATATACGGTAGGTAATATCCGAAGTTTGCTGAATTTCAGCG
>Ga0302293_10000933_pt1 | contig 14923 bp, 14 predicted proteins | sample III_Fen_N2_2_FD_198758 | JGI IMG/M metagenome (GOLD analysis project Ga0302293, IMG submission 198758) | Peat permafrost microbial communities from Stordalen Mire near Abisko, Sweden - III_Fen_N2_2 | ecosystem: Environmental > Terrestrial > Soil > Wetlands > Permafrost | place: Sweden: Abisko...
GTCCTCGAGATAGTTCTGATGCTGCTTGAAAACCTTGAGCACCGTGCCGTTCTCGAGCCGGACGTAGAATTTCGACTGGAAGCCCGAATAGATCGGTTCTTCGACGACGCCCTTGAAAACGTTGAGCTCTTTTGCGCTGTGCGGTTCTTCGAGGGTTATCGTGACTTTTTCGGGCCGCACGGTGAAGCTCACCTGCTGTCCTGTTTCGGTCCTGTCGTAATCCGTTACCTTGATCTGCTTTCCGAGTTCGGGAACGTCGAGCGTGACCATGAATTCGTCGTTTTTGTGCGGTATGCATTCGACGACTCGCGAGTCAAACATGTTCGTCTCGCCGATAAACTTCGCGACGAATTCCGTCGCGGGGCTTTCATAGATCTCGAAGGGCGTTCCGATCTGGAGAACCTTTCCCTGATTCATGACCGCGATGTGATCAGAGACGGAGAGCGCTTCGCTTTGGTCGTGGGTAACGTAGATAAAAGTGATGCCGATATGGTCATGTATCGCGTCGAGCTCTACGAGCAGGTTTGAGCGCAGTTTCGCGTCGAGGGCGGAAAGCGGCTCGTCGAGCAAAAGGACGCTCGGCTCATTGATAAGAGCGCGCGCGATTGCCACCCGTTGTTTTTGCCCGCCCGAAAGCTGGTTCGGCTTTTTTTGCACGTGCGCGTCCAGCTGAACCAGGTGGAGATATTCCATGACCTTTCGGTCAATTTCCTTGTTCGCTATTTTTCGTATGCGCAGTGGGAACGCGACGTTTTCGTACACCGAAAGGTGGGGAAAAAGCGCGTAATTCTGGAAAACGGTATTCGATTGACGTTTGTTGGGGTCAATTCCGATGATATTTACGCCGTCGAAGGTCACGATGCCGGAATCCGGAGTCTCGAAACCAGCGATGATACGCAACAGGGTTGTCTTGCCGCAACCAGACGGCCCGAGGAGCGAGAAAAACTCGCCCTTTTTAATCTTGATGTTCGCGTCATCAAGTGCGTGGAAGGTCCCGAAGGACTTGGACACGCTTTCAATCGAAACGTCGCAACCTTTCAATCTGTTTTCTTGCCCTCCTCTGAAGGCTAATGATAAGTTCTCTGTGAATCAGAGTGCTTTCATCGTTATTTTAATACTTTATTGTACGGATTTGACTTTGTTGAATTTGACCGATTGTGTCAAGACATTGCGAATAAAATGCCGATATACCTTTTGTAAGGAATCGTCCAACGAGCCAACTCGTTGGCGAAGTTTCAAGGAGTTTCAAATGAAACGTAGTATTGGACTGACTATCCTTCAGATAGCCGTGGCTCTTTATTTGCTCGTCAGCGGCGTTACCGGCCTTCTCAGGTCAAATGCCGGGGATCTTGCCCCTGTTGTTGTCTTTTTGAACGATTTTTTTAAAAGCTCGACAATTGTGACGATTATCGTAATAGTTCTCTCGGTTTGCGAGATAATTGCCGGCTTTTTCCTGCTGACGGAGCTTTTTACCGCAGACCTCAAGGTTACCGACATTATTTTATTCGTATTTATCGTTTTGTGGGTCGCCAATATCCTTTTGGTCGATTTCCTCACTACGCTGAGCGAGGGCATGGCTTTCAAGAATGTGAACAGCGTTCTTTCATATTTAAGTTCTCTTTCGAGTCATCTCATGGTTTTAGGCGCGCTTATTTGTGTTACGAAAAAAGTGGAATAGAACCGAGCAGCATATAGAACGCCGTGCCACCGAATATGGAGAGCATGGCGTTTTTTTTTGTGATATGAAGCACGCTTACGAGGCCTATAGACGCAATCTCCCGGATCCCGGAAGGCCAGACTGTCCATTGGATGTTTTTCAGGCAATAGACCACAAGCACGGCCATAACCATCGAAGGGATAAACCGCTCGACAAAACGTAGTACTTTCGGGGGATCGCGCCTTGAAAAGAGCAGGAACGGAAAGGCACGCGTTCCGAGAATGACAAGAGCCATCAAAAAAACCGCCAGAAGCGCTTCATGAAATGGTGTCATTTTTGCCTCCCGCGAACGAGAATCAAAACGGCCAAAGATCCCGCAAGAGCGGCGATGAGCATATTCGAGGGGCCGGCAAACACAAGGGCGATCACTGCGCATGCGAGGCCTATGATAACGGGAAGCGCGTCTTTTGAGGCACGGAGCTGGTCGATTAAAAGCACGACGAAGAGGGCAGTCAGGGCAAAATCGATGCCGGCGAACGAAAAGGGAATGAATTTACCGGCCAAGGCCCCGATTATGCTCCCGATTACCCAATAGGACTGATCCATGAGCGCGATCGTTCCATAAAAGGAACCGGGTTTGACGTTAACTGGAACTTTCACGCCGGTCAGGAGCGCGTAGGTTTCGTCCGTCAGCGCAAAAACGAGATAGGGCTTCCATTTGCCGACTGTTTTGAATTTTTCGATTAGGGAAAGCCCGTAGACGATGTGGCGGATATTGACCATCAAAATAGTGACAAGAATACCCGCAAGCGGAACGTTTGCGGCAAAAAGTCCGATAGCGATATATTGACCGGCGCCGGCGTACATGCAAATGCTCATGACGGGGCTAAGCCACCAGGGATATCCTGCCTTTACCAGCATCAGGCCAAACGGAATGCCGATCGCGAGGTATCCGAAAAGCACGGGGATTGTGACGGGAAAAGCCGAACGAAACGTTGTCTGAAATGAAGTCCTCTTCATGGACGAACAGTATACAGATTCAGTATTCAGTTGACCATACCTTCCAGATGTGAGAAAATTAATTTCATTTCCGCTAAGTGGAGATTTTCAGGAGGACGAAAGTGGTAGCTTTAATAGTTGGAGTTTTACTTGTTCTATTTACTGTTTTTGCGGCATTACCCCCCGCATTAGTCGGTTTCGGTCTTGGTTGGGGTTCCGAAATTGTTCTTTTTCTCAAGGGTTGTCTGCCGATTCTCGCAGCTTTTATCGGTCTGGTCGCTATTTTTATCGGTATTGCGGATCTCAAGGATAAAAAGGAAGCAAGAAAGGAAGAAGCGGCCGCGAAAGCCAACGGAAACAAGAGCGAATAGGGAACCCGTTGGTTTTATCGCTTGACACTTGCATTCATTTATCTATATAGTAAGCAACCCACATTATCTGCGAGATACGGTGAGATTCCGTATCAAGCGCAAACGTTTGGCGAGACAAGCATCGTCTGATGCGAGTTTCGCATTAAATTAACTTTCTTTTAAGGTACGTACATGAAGACAATTTTTTTAAAAACGCATGAAGCTCCCCGTGCCTGGTTTGTCATTGATGCGACAGACATCCCGGTCGGTAGAATTGCCGCCAAGGCCGCTTACATGCTCAGAGGCAAGCACAAGGTAACTTATGCACCCCATCAGGAAATCGGTGACTATATCGTCATTATCAATGCCGAAAAGGCAGTCATGACCGGAAACAAACCCAATGGAAAGATTTACTATCACCATACTGGTTTTGTGGGGCATCTTCAGGCTCTTACATACAACAAGCTCCTGGAACGCCATCCGGAAGACCCGATTACCTTTGCTATCAAAGGTATGCTTCCGAAAGGTTCGCTTGGTCGGAAACTTCTGACCAATGTCAAGGTTTATGCTGGTGCCACGCATCCGCATTCCGCCCAGAATCCGCAGGTTGTGGAAGTCTAACGAGGAGTAATGAACGTGATCAAGAATATCGGTATGGGAACTGGCCGCCGGAAGACAGCGGTCGCCCGCGTGTTTGTCCGCGAAGGCAATGGAAAACTTACTATCAACGATCAGGAAGCGGATGCATATTTCGCCACTCCCGAACAGGTTCAGATCGTTCGTCAGCCTCTGATGATTACCGCAAGCGATACCAAATATGATATCGTCATTACGGTGCTCGGCGGTGGCTTGAACGGTCAGGCTGGCGCATGCAGCCATGGTATCTCCCGCGCGCTTGCCCAGGTAGACGTGGCCAACCACACTCCGCTCAAGGCAAACGGACTTCTTACCCGTGACTCGCGCATGGTCGAAAGAAAGAAATATGGTCAGCGTGGCGCACGCAGAAGATTCCAGTTCAGCAAGCGCTAATCTTCAGATTGCCATACGAAAATTGGAATGGGCCTCTACCGGTATTATCAAAGTATATCCGGAAGAAGGCCCTTCTTTTTTTGTACGGCCTGATTATCTGAATGAAGCATGCGCAGCCCTTGTTTCCTCTCAGGGCGGCGACTCCTGCGATTTACGGTTGTCCGAAGAGGACTCTGCCGCGCTGTATCTCGCCGCGCGGACCTTTTTGGCAGAGCGGGTCGCGATGGACTATCTCGGCAGGGCAGAGCATTCACGCTATCAGTTATCGTTAAAATTGAGAAAAAAAGGCTACTTGCCGGCTGAAATCGATCCTGCCCTCGATTATCTCGAGGTAAAACATTCACTTGATGATTCCCGCTACGCCGAAGCCTGGCTCCGGAACCGATCAATACGCCAGCATGAAGGACGGCTTAAAATGTATGCGGGACTTGTGTCTCGAGGCATAAACGGTAAAATTGCCGATAAGAGCCTGAATGACTATTTTTCAAATACCGATGAAATTGAATTATGCGATAAAGCGATCGTGAAATTGCTTCGCACGGGGAAAAGCGGAGATAAACTTGAGAATGCCCTGATTCGCAGGGGATTTTGCAGAAAAACTATTGTGAATTGCATAAAAAAGCTGTAGTCTATATTAACTACTGAGGGCTTATGTCAAAAGAGATACAACAAAAGCGAATACAGATTTACTCGGCACTTGAAATAGCAAATATGTGCGGAGTAGTAAACCAGACCGCTATAAACTGGATACGGAATGGTTACTTGAAGGCATTCAATACTCCCGGCGGACAATACAGGGTTTATAAAGACGATCTGGTCGAATTTATCAAAAATCGCGGAATGCGCATACCCGAAGTGCTTGTCGAAGCCAAAGGACTTGAGGCTAACTGGAAAAAGATTATGATTGTCGACGACGATGTTGCCCTCAATAATGCATTGCAATCATATTTATTGAAGAATATTCCCGAATTAACCGTTCTCCAGTCTTTTGAGGGTTTTGACGCGGGCGCTCAGCTTGTCGAGAAAAAACCCGGTTTTATATTGCTTGACCTTGCGCTTCCGGGAATAAACGGGCAGGATATCTGCAAACGCATTAAAACCGATCCGGCATTCGGAAAACCGTTTGTCATTGTCATTACGGCTCTTGAGGACGCGAATCTGGAAGCTGAATTGTACCGTATGGGCGCGGATCGTTTTTTCAGGAAGCCGCTTGTAATGCATCAAATCCTCGAAACTATAACGACTACTATTGAAAATAACTGATATCATTAGTGGGTCTTGAATTCGCCGAGCAAGGCATGAAGGTTATCCATCTTGTCCTTGCTCTTCGTACTCAGATCATGAATCTCCATAATCCTGTTTAAAATGTCTTCTGTCCCGGTATTGATCTCGGTGATACCTCCGCTTGATTCGGTGAAAATCGTTTCTATCAGCTCGATTTCCGTGATTACCGTTTTTCTCAAAGCATCAAGTTTGTTTGTTTTCAAGGAAAGTTCCTTGGTCGAATTTGCCATATCCGATGATTTCTCGGCAATCAGCGAACTGCGCTCGTCGATCGAGGTTATCGCCGTCACGATCTCGTTAAGGGTACTGATGAGTTCCTCGATCACGACGGTCGTGTCGGTGAATGCTTGAGTCGCTATCTGGCTTGAATTTCGGGCTTCCTGCACGTTATTGATGATATCCGAAAGCGTAGTGTTGATGAGCTGCGAATTTTCCGTGGTCGATTCGGCAAGCTTTTGAATCTCGTCCGCCACGACCGCGAATCCCTTTCCGGCTTCGCCCGCATGCGCGCTTTCAATCGCCGCGTTCATTGAAAGAATGCTCGTCTGTTCGGCGATTGAGTTTATTATTTCTATAAATGAATAGACGTTGTCGAGCTCCGTGGTTACTCCGGTCAGGAGTGCTTCCGTAGTGATTATTTTTTCCTCGCCGTCCGCGGCCGTTTTCTTGATTTCGGTGACGAGCTTTGCCTTTTCCTTTCCCATTTGGCTTATTAAAGCGATTGAACGGTTCATCTCGGCGATCGAGCCGGTGCTTTCCGTGATCGAATCGTTTTGGTGGTTTATGTCCGTCATAAACTTGACAAGGAAGGATGACATTGAATCGAGCGCGGATATCGCATTATCGACGGCTTTTTTGAGACTGCCGAATTGATGCTGCATCGAGCCTATGTTCGAGGTGATCTCCGTGGTTGCCGTCGTGACTTCCCCTGCCGAAAAATTGATTGAATCGCTCATCGACGTGGCATCGTCCGATGTGCTCTTGACCGAGGACATGACGGTATTCAGGTTTTGCATGGTCTGGTTCAGGTGAAGGGCAAGCTCGCCGATCTCGTCGCGACCCGGATCAGTTATTGTCTGCGTCAGATCCTTATCGGAGAGAATTTCGGTCGCGAGCGTTATTTTGTAGATTCGCTTCGAAATACCGGTAGTTATATACGCTATGACTATAAAAATGAGCAGGGACAATATCGCAAGAAGAATGAAACTTCGGACCGTAATACCGGCGATGATATTGGAAACGTCCTTGTCCAGCGATTGCTGGTAGTTTTCAAGCTGCAAGCGGAAGGTATCCGAAAAGGTGTTCAGAGTGGTGAGGGACGTATTCATCGAGTAATACAGCATTTTAACCGGAGTAGTGTCATCCGCGTCGAGGGTATTGGAAACGCTGATGATTCCGCGCGAGCCGAGGTAATCCTTAGTGGCTTTTTCAAATTTTATGGATGCGACACCGGCAAGGTCCGAATCGAGATCATTCAGGTAAGGCGTGATGAATTCGTAAAATTTTACTGTTTTTACCAACATATCGGCGGTTTTTGCCTTCAGGGTGTTTTTTTTCGAGAGTTCTGACATAACCTTCAGTTTTTCGTCAAAGGTTTTTCGTTGGGCTTTCCAGCTGTCACTGACTGTATCCGTGTTGAACGAAACCGTAAGCATGTCGGCAAGAAACAACCGTGTTTTATACCATTCGGAAACCGTTGCGCCTGTCTTTAGCTGATAGTCGCGCAACGAGAGTGCCTGTAAAAATGAAACGACGATAAAGACTGAAAGCATCGCGCTGAGCAAGCTGAAAGTCGCGATGGTTATCATGAATTTGGTATTTAGTTTCATGTATCAACTATATCCTGTAGCGCTAGAAAATGCAAACCGTATACGATACTATTTCGCCCATGCAATCACGAAAATATCTTGCGACTTTCGCTCCCGGCTTTGAGGGTGCGGTCGGCGACCTTCTTGAACGGACCCTTCCCGGCTGCGTCAACCTCGTTCTTTCAAGCGGGATGGCCTTGTTTTCCCATTTCGCCGATATCGGGACCGTTTCGTCCCTTGCGTTTTTTAATAACGTGTTTTTGATCTTGCGCGAATGGGATACTACGACTTCGCCTTTTCATGATCTGGTGAAATCGAGCGCGGGAAAATCGGATCTCGGTGCTTACAGGGAACCGCTCGTCGCGCTTGCCTCATTCGCGAGTTCGGGCAGCGGCTCCTTTCGCGTGCGTTTCTCGAAGGAAAACCAGTTTACTTCCGTCGATAAAAAGGTGATGGATTTTTCAGAGCAGTTTATCTCGCGCGTAACCGGATTGCGCGCGGATCGCATGGAGCCGGGAATAGAGTTCTGGTACATAATCAGAAGGGAAGGGCGTTCTTTTTTTGCGGCCCGCCTTACGAAAAAAGCCTCGACCGAAAAGTATCTCGCCCAGGGCGAGCTTCGCCCCGAAATCGCGCAGCTGCTTGCGGGAATGGCGCGTCTCGGCGACTCTGACCGCGTTCTGCTCGATCCGTTCGCGGGCCACGGTGCGATTCCCGAGCAGCTTTCGATTTTGCAGCCGGACGCCGTAATTCATGCGTCAGACATAGACCCGAACCTTACTTCCGAACTCGCTCGCCGGTTTTCTCTTTGCAAGAACGTCACCGTGCACACGGGCGACGCCCTTCGCCTCGAATGGCTGGAAGATGCTTCCGTGGATCTTGTGATAACCGATCCTCCCTGGGGTTTTTGGGACGACGACGCTTATAAGGGCGAGCGCTCCATCGAACGCCTGTACGCGGGGATGCTTGATGAGTTCGACCGCGTGCTCTCTCCGAACGGCAGGGCGTTTGTGCTCACCGGCGCGAAAAGGGAATTCGCGGAAGCGGTCGAGAAATCGGCCGCGTTCGCGCCGAGCGCCGGAAAGGAACATTTCCGCACGGACATATTGGTCAACGGAAAAAAGAGCGCGGTCTTCGCGCTTGCGCGAAATTAGCGGATCGCGAAATTTCCGCATTGCGAAAATCCATGGTATACTGAGCCATTCGACCGGCCAGGGCACCATCCAACGAAGTTTCAATGTTATCGTCCAACGCAGTTATAAGGAGATTTTATGGAAGCGAAGATTAAAGGATTCAGGTCATATCTACCTTTGACCTTTCTTATCGGATTTGGATTTTTCACGATGGGAATGATAGATCCCCTGTATGACAGTTACGTGCAGATATTCCTGACGAAGTTTATCCCGTACAAGTCCGTAATCGGCTTTATAATGTCGATCGATAATATTCTCGGGCTTATCCTGATTCCGATAGTATCCGTATGGTCCGACCACACCAGATCCCCGATCGGCAGGCGCATGCCCTGGATAATCATACTGCTTCCGCTTTCTGCCGTTTGTTTCGCCATAGTTCCCTATGCCGCCGAGAAATCGCTTTTCGCTCTCATTACCATGTTGGTGGTTCTCAATATTTTCAAGCAGGGGGTGCGAGGTCCCGTCGTCGCGCTTATGCCCGATTCCATTCCGGGCGAATTTCGCTCGCAGGCAAACGGCGTCATCAACACGATGGGCAACATCGCCGCGATAGTCGGAACTCTTTTCCTCGCCCGGCTGATGGACGTCGACACCGTGCTCCCGTTCCTCGGACGCACGAAAGACCATCTCGCGTTTCCCGCAGCGTCGGTTTTCGTCATTATCGCCGTCATCCTTCTTTTTATTTTCGTAAAGGAAAAGAAGAATCCCGAGCCGGTCGAAGAGGACAAGAAAGTACATTTTTTCCGGAGCATCGAAGTCGTGTTTACCGCAAAGGACAGGAGCGGGCTTTTTATGCTGGTCAGCCTTTTCCTGTGGTTCGTCGGCTATCAGGGCGTCGTTCCGTATCTTACCGAGTTCAGCATCAAGTCCTTTAACCTTACGTCCGGGCAGGGCCCCTTCGCGATGGGAATGGTCGGCGTTTCGGCCGCGCTCGCCGCGATTCCGATGGGCTATGCCGCAAGCAAGTGGGGACGAAAGCGCGTAATCAGGATTTCGCTTATCGGCGTCGCCTGTTTGACGACTTGCGTCTTTTTTCTTCTGCCCGTCGGCAACCTTCTCGGCCTGGGCCTGACGTCAATGAAGTTTATTTTTTGGGGACTGATGTTCGGTTTCGGAATTTTCTGGATCGCGGTAGTCGCCAACTCGTTCCCGATGCTGTGGCAAATGGCGCATCACGGCAATATCGGCGTATACACCGGCTTGTACTATACGTTCTCGCAGCTTGCCGCTATCGTCGCACCGACCTGTTCGGGAGCGATTATCGATATTGCCGGCCCCAGGTCGATGTTTCTTTTCTGCGCGGTGTTTTTCGTCCTTGCGAGCATCACGATGGGATTCGTAACCGGTGGTGAAAAAAACGATGCTCCCGCGGCACTTGACTGACCTGAAATTATACGTAGGGCTTGAAAAAATAGAGGCCCCAAAAGAAGTTGGGAGGTGCGGACAATCTTTAAGGAGGTTCTGGTAAAGCTCTTGCAAAACGAAACCAGAATGGTAAAGATTTGTCCGCTCTTTTCTTTCGGAGCTCTCAATCAAGTATACGTAATATAAATGCCCGATGCCACGAAAAGTGACATGTAACACTGTAAAATGAGCTACATTATACATATGAAAGACATGACTACGGGTCACGAGGCCAAGACCATCCTTTTTTTCGCCTTCCCGATGCTGCTCGGGAGCGTGTTCCAGCAGTTTTATAATATGGCCGACAGTTTTGTCGTCGGTACATTCGTGGGAAAGCAGGCGCTGTCTGCGGTCGGCCAATCGTTTCCCGTTATTTTCGTGTCGGTCGCCCTGGTTATGGGTTTCGGCATGGCAAGCAATATTTTGATCGCGCAGTTCTTCGGCGCGAAAGAGAATGATCGGGTTCAGGGAGTGGTCGATACCACGATCACGGTAACTCAGGTTTTTTCCGTCGCCGTAACCATCCTTGGCATCGTGCTCGCGCCTTTTATTATCGGCCTGATGCAAACTCCCGAAGACGTGAAGAATGACGCCGTCCTTTACCTACGGATAATCTTCGGCGGCTCTCTGGTAAGCTTCGGCTATAACGCGGTAAGCGCGATTCAGCGCGGGCTCGGGGATTCGAAGACGCCCTTGTATGCATTGATGATTTCTACGCTTGTAAACGTCGTGCTCGATCTCGCGTTTGTCGTTCTTTTTGGATGGGGCGTGTGGGGAGTCGGAATCGCGACCGTTATCGCGCAAACAGTTTCCCTTGTCTGGGTGCTCGTGTATCTCAAGAAAAAAAATCCCGAACTTCGGGTCAGTCTGTTCCGCTTTCATTTTGACCGCGAGATATTCAACAAGATTTTTTCGATCGGTCTCCCCTCCGGCATCCAGCAAGCTCTCGTCGGCGCGGGTCTTATGACCCTGACGGGAGTGGTCAATTCTTTCGGTACGAATCCCTCGGCCGCCTATTCGGCCGCCGGAAAGCTCGACAGCTTCGCGATCCTGCCCGCGATGAATATCGGAATGGCGATTTCGACGTTCACCGGCCAGAACCTGGGGGCCGGTAAAAAGGACCGCGTTCACCGCGGGCTCGCTTACGGCACGTTAATGGCAGCCTCCATAACCCTTACCTTCGCTTTTCTCATGTTCACCTTCGGGAATATATTCATGCGCCTTTTTTCCAATGATAAGGAAGTCGTCCGCATCGGCTTTGAGTATCTTCGTATCGTCTCGCTCGGCTATATCCTGCAGACGATGATGTTTTGCTTTTCCGGCGTCTTGCGCGGCGCGGGCGCGACCTTCATCACCATGCTGATGACCTTGCTGGCGATGTGGATCGTCCGTATTCCGCTGGCATTCGTGCTGTCCCGTTATTTGGGAACAGGGGGTATCTGGTGGTCGATCGTGATAGGATTCGCCGTCGGAATGACCGGAACGATTTTATATTATATTTTCGGAAAGTGGGAACGAAGGGTTATGGTTGGTCCCCGTCGCTGAGCGACTGTGCCCGATTCGCCGCCGCGATCATCTCGGTATAATACCGCATTTCGATCGCGCCTTCGCTTATTCCGCAAAGCCTCAGCGTTTCGCCCAAGATTTTTCTTGAGCGTTCGATCGTTTCGCCGTCGGGATTGTCTTTGAGAATCTCGATTTCGACAAACCAGCCGATCGGATCGACGAGGGACAATTCGACGGTTACGCGCGTGCTGTCAGCGCCGTCGGAGACGACATAGTCAAAGCTTTTTGTTTTTTTATGCTTGAGCGAATCGCAGGAAAAGCCGAGATCGGTGATAAGGGTTTCGAAGGCTTCGCGGTTATCGATCGAAAATTCTTTCTCGTCGTTTACTTCGATCGCTCCTTGCCGTTCCTTTTTTTTATAGGTGACGACGGTGATTCCCCCTTCTTCCCGAATGCGGACTTTTACCGCTTTCCGCGCTGCATTTCCGTTAGTCCAGTATGCGTCAAACTTTTCGGTTTCGCGTCTGAATGTCGCGAATGTTCCGATTTTTTTTTCGGTGGCGGCGGGATCGGCAACGTGCGCTTTCAGTTCGATTTCTGTCATTGTTACTTCCTTGAAAAAAAAAGGCCGCCAGCTGGTGCGGGCGGCCGAATCAAACAGACGGTTAATTCCAGTTCAGGATTGATCTGTCGTAATCGGAAGGAGCCTTGTATCCGAGCAATTCGATGCAGGTCGCGGCAAGAGAGGAAATGCCGAGGCCTTCGTTCAGCTCGTGCTTGTATTCGCCCTTCGAAGAGGGATCGTAGATGATTCCGGGAACGGGGTTGAGCGAGTGGCTGGTTTTTGCCTTTGCGCTTCCGTCGCTCTTGCGCGAGACGGCGCCGGTCTTCTTATCGTGCTCGAACATGTCGTCCGCGTTGCCGTGGTCGGCCGTCAGCACCATGATACCGCCGGCCGCGTCTACCGCTTTTTTAAGGCGGGCGAGCTGGAGGTCCATCGCTTCCATGGAACAGATGACCGCTTCGTAAATGCCGGTATGTCCGACCATGTCGCCGTTCGGGAAGTTGAGTCTGATAAAGTCATACTTGCCGGACGGAATAGCCCCGAGAAGATAGTCCGTGATTTCGGCGCACTTCATCCAGGGACGCTGCTCGAAGGGAAGAACGTCGCTCTTGATCTCGACGTAGGTTTCGAGCTTTTCGTCGAACTTGCCGAGTTTGTTTCCGTTGAAGAAATACGTGACGTGCCCGTACTTTTGAGTTTCGCTGATCGCGAGGCTTCTCACTCCGGTAGCCGCGAGGAACTCGCCCATCGTGCGGTCGATAGCGGGCGGCGTGACGAGATATTGCTTGGGAATATGAAGGTCGCCGTCGTATTCCATCATGCCTGCGTACTCAACTGCGGGAACGCGCACGCGGTCAAACTTGTCGAATTCCTTTCCGGACTCGAAGGCCGATGTCATTTCAAGGGCTCGGTCGCCGCGGAAGTTGAAGTAGATGACCGAGTCGCCGTCTTCGATCGTTCCGATCGGCTTGCCGTTTTCCGCGATCACGAACTCTTTCAGATCCTGATCGATGATTCCCGGGATTTCCTTCCGCCAGGTTTCGATTCCCTCATGCGCGGAGGCAAACTGCCGGCCCTTGCCGAGTACGTGGACGTTCCATCCGCGTTCGACCATCGACCAGTCGGCCCCGTAACGGTCCATGGTGATGAACATGCGTCCGCCGCCCGAAGCGATGCGGTAGTCTGCGCCGCCACCGTTCAATCCCTTGAGATAGGCCTCGAAGGGATCGATATAGTCGAGGGCGCTCGTCTCGCCGACGTCGCGTCCGTCGAGAAGGGTATGCACGCGCGCGGTTTTTACGCCGTCTTTCTTGGCTTGCTCGAGCATTGCCTTGAGATGGTCAATGTGCGAATGGACGTTGCCGTCCGAAAAAAGCCCGATAAAATGAAGCTTTGAATTGTTCTTTTTTACGTTCGCGATGAGCTTTGTCCAGGTATCACCCTTGAACATGGCCCCAGTGGCAATTGAGGCTGAAACGAGTTTCGCGCCTTGGGCGAATACGCGGCCGCATCCGATCGCGTTGTGGCCGACTTCGCTGTTTCCCATGTCTTCGTCCGAAGGAAGTCCGACAGCGGTTCCGTGAGCTTTCAGTTTGGTCATCGGGCAGGTTTTCTGGAATGCAGCGAGCGCTTCCATGTGCGATTCCTGCACTGCGTCCCCTTCCTTGAATTTACCGTATCCGACACCGTCCATGATGACGAGCACGAGCGGGCCTTTGCGACCCTTCCAGTTGGCGTTTTTGTCGAGAGCTTTTACCATTGCATATCTCCTGTGAATTGATTGCTGTTAATAATGATCAATGTAGACATTTTGCGTTGTTTGGGCAAGGTTTGCGGAGCTTTGAAGTTTTTTTTTACGTTATAGGGTTGATATCCAGTATACCTACCGTTCGGTATAGAGTGCCAAGTATCTTGCCGATTTTGCATTATCCCTGCAAAATACCCACATGAAAAAGAAAGCAGATGGCTCATTTATAAACAATTTATACCTGTATCGCGAAGCTTGGTCGCTCGACAAAAGGCGCGTGCTCGGTGAGTGGTGGATGTCCCTGACCGGATACCTGATGTGGATTTTCGGCAGTATCATTTTCATTAAATATCTTTTGTGGTGTCTCGAGAACAACCGGCCCGCGCACGAAGCCTTTACTTTTCTCGTCGCGGCCATGCTGATCGAATGCGCCGTCGGGACGAGCAGAACCTGGTTCTGGAAATATTACCGGCCGCTCTCCGCAAACCGGATGTACACCGCGTTTTCGATGCGGCTTTTTGAGCGCGCGCGAAACGCCGATCTCGCAAACTATGAAGACCCCTGTTTTTATAATTCATACACTCTTGCGGTTAAGGAAGCCGGAGCGCGGATGGAATCGGTTGTCAAGAATATCCCTGAAATCGGAGCGGCGACTCTTTCCGCGGTAAGCGTGACGATCGCGATGGGTAGTATTGATCCATGGGTGCTCGTGTTTATCGTGTTTCCCGTCGTCGGGAATTTCGTATTCGGCAAACGCCTCAACCGGCTCAACTTCGAGCGCGATAAAAAGGTTGAGTCTCACAGGAGAAAGGTGACTTATGTCGATCGGGTTTTTTACATGGGCGAGTACGCGAAGGAACTCAGGCTTTCGAAAATCGGTTCGGCCCTTCGTTCCACGTTTGAGACAGGGCTCGTCGGCATGCTGGAAACATTCAAGCGTTTCGGCTTCAAGAGTCCCTCGACGAACTTTGTCCAGAACATGTTTTGCTATGTGTTTAATTTCGAGGGGCTTTTTCTGTATGGCACGTATCTTGCGATCGTGAGAAAAAGTATTTCCCTGAGCGACTTTGCCGTTCTCGCGAGCGGCGTCGTCAGCGGTTCATGGATGATAATCAACCTTTCGACTGCAATCGTCGAGTTGATGAAAAACGGCACGTACATCGCCAATCTCAGGACTTTTCTTGAAACCGAAAGCGAGATACGCGATAAGGATGGCGCATCGGACTTGCCGGGAGAATTTGAAACAATTGAATTCCGCGACGTGAATTTTTCTTATCGGGGGCAGACAAAAAAAGCGGTAGGCGGTTTATCTTTCAGCCTTCGCCCCGGTGAAAAGATAGCTCTCGTCGGCGTGAACGGCGCGGGGAAATCCTCGCTCGTA
>Ga0302293_10000940_pt1 | contig 14874 bp, 13 predicted proteins | sample III_Fen_N2_2_FD_198758 | JGI IMG/M metagenome (GOLD analysis project Ga0302293, IMG submission 198758) | Peat permafrost microbial communities from Stordalen Mire near Abisko, Sweden - III_Fen_N2_2 | ecosystem: Environmental > Terrestrial > Soil > Wetlands > Permafrost | place: Sweden: Abisko...
GGTAAGGGAAAGAAGCGCGCGGAGCGCAGGACGAAATATTGTGTAGCGATAATTCTTATGCATTAATCCTGATACATCCTTATTTCAACACTTCAGTTGTTTGATTTAGTAATAGTTCTCATTCAGTAGAAAACCATAATTCTGCTTGACCCTTGAAATTTGCTCGGGTGTCTTAGCTATTTCAATTAGATTTTCGTAAAACCCTTGATGCAATTTGTCGCATTTAATAGGACGAAAATAGTAATCTAGTATGAAATCACGATACAAATTTACGGTGTTCAACAATTCAGTTAGAGATAAATCAGAGACACTTATAATTGTGTTGTCCATCGGATTATCATCATATTTCACATATTGTTCTTTAAAACCAGCGGGTAATGCGTTAATGTGATTTACGTACGCTTTAAACGATGGTAAGAGTAGTGCGTGAAACATAGAGTTATTATGGTGTAATTCAAACATAGCATCGCAAACGGCATCGAAAACAGTTGTTAGCCTATGCGATTGTGGTATGGAAATGCCGCTGATGGATAAGTATGCCTTTCCAAACAACTCGTAAAAAAATATGATATTGTGGAATAGTGCCCGTGATAACTGTGATAGTGATTCATAATAGAAACTGTCAATATTATAAACGGTACTTTCATCAATAATTTCAATGGTAGCTTGAATTAAAGTTGTGAGGGTTTGGGCTTGTGATTCAAAAGCGTTACAAAAGTGATTGTTCGTGATCTTTGCTGCTCCAACTAATCCAATAGTGCTTATCCAAATAAAACCCTCTGAACTCTGCGAGATATGAATTTGACGTGCTTCATCATAATACCAGAACTTTTCATAGAAAACATCATAGTTTATTCCGAGGGTATCTAGTAAATGGGAAAACAATTCACTCGGACAAAAAACAAAGGATGAAGCAAACTTAGCTCCATTAAGAATTGATTTCTCAAACGCCTCAAGTCCGGAAACTGAAGTTATTTTTATATGATTTTTTATATTCATAAGGACCTCCAGCATGGGAATTTTCATTGATCAAAGTGTAAGCTAGCACTTACGTGGGTTGAAATAGTTTTTCTAATTAATGCTTTTTTGAATACTAATCTAATATGGAAGCATGAGATAATCGTAAGATTGAGTATGGTACTATTATAAGTATAATACTATTTAATGGAACTTGATAAGAGGGCACAAGTAGAAATCAAATGTTTACGTAATTTGTTTGTTTAGAATTAGTCCTGCAAATGCAAATCAAGAAGGCAGACTCTCGACTGCCCTTTTACTAGTCGAGGCGACTGTATTAATCTCGGGTTTCCGCTTGCTTAACTTACCCCATTTCCCCCTTGCACAACCCAACCCATACGCCTACAATAAACACGAACCATAAGAAATATTTTTTATAATTAATCTGGAGGCAATATGGAATCAGTTTGTGCGTTTTTGAAGAAGTGCGGGGTGTATTATTTGGCAACGGTTGATGGAGACCAGCCGAGAGTGCGCCCGTTTGGGGTAGCGGAGATATTAGAGGGGAAGCTCTATTTTTTGACGGGGAAGCGGAAAGAAGTTTCCAAGCAAATGCTGGCGAACCCGAAAATCGAGATCAGCGCTATGTCCGGCAATACTTGGATTCGAATTGAAGCATTGGCCGTGGAGGATGACCGCGTTGAGGTGAGGCAGCAGTTACTGGATGCGGTACCTTCGTTGAAGAGGCTGTATCAGGCGGACGACGGCAATTGTCAGGCGGTTTACCTCAAGGATGCAACCGCAACGTTCAACTCGTTTGGTGGAGAGTCTACGACGGTGAAGTTCTGATTTTGGTTTGAGTTAGGGGTTGCGTTGCTGGGTGACTGGATTCTCCGCTTAGGCGTCGGCTTGCTTGCGCTTTGCGCGGCGCAAGCTCTCGCCTGCGCTACCCCGCCCCTAAAAGCCTCGCACAGCGAGCCTTTTTCCGCCTGTCGGCGGTCGGGGCTACGTGAGAAATTATGAATAATAGAAAAGCTTCGCTTTTCAAGAACGAAATTTCTCCGAGACGCTTCGCATATGCGAATCCAGTTGTATGCCAAAGGCCAATAAAAAAGCAGCCAATAACGGCTGCTTTTTTATTGGTCGGGGTGACTGGATTCGAACCAGCGACCTTTTGGTCCCGAACCAAACGCGCTACCAAACTGCGCTACACCCCGAATGTATGGAGCCAATGTGGGGATTCGGACCCCAGACCTGCTGATTACGAATCAGCTGCTCTACCGACTGAGCTACATTGGCAACTCATGCTTTTCAATTATAGGCAAACGGACTAGTAGTGTCAAGTCATTTTGATGGAAAACAGATAAGGTTTTTTACCGCCTTAGCGCGCACATCCCCGCTGATAGGATCGCAAGCGGAAACCGCGCTGAGGGCGAAAGCAAGGCGGCGGAACCCAATTTGCTCCGCCGCCCTGTACCAAGTCAATTTCTACCAGAAGGTCTGTTCTACGGGCTCAGAGAGCCGCTCAGGCAGACACAACCTGCTTTTCCTGCTCTTCTTTTTCGAGCACGGTGTACGCAACCTTACCGACCAAGGTCTTGGGCAGTTCGCTGCGGAACTCGATGTCATACGGCATGGCGTATTTGGCGACGAGCTTCTCGCAATGCGCGAGTATTTCCTGCTTGAGTATTGGCGTGGGCAGCACATTTGGCCGGAGCACGACAAACGCCTTGATCTTCTGAATCTTATAGGAATCCGGAACGCCGATGACGCAGCTCATGAGCACCTTTTCATGCGCGTCGATCGCGTTCTCCACCTGCGAGGGGTAAACGTTATATCCGCTCGTGATGATGAGCCTCTTAATGCGCTGCTTGAAGAAGAGGAAGCCGTCCGCGTCCATATTGCCAAGGTCGCCCGTGTGTAGCCAAACGTGTCCATCCGCGTGCTTCCGCATGACGTTTGCGGTCTCCTCCGGCTGGTTGATGTACTCCAGCATCACGGAAGGCCCGCACAGGCAGATTTCCCCATCTTCGCCGAAACCGATTTCGTCCAATGTGCCGGGTTTTACAATCTTATAATACGTATCCGGGAACGGAAGCCCGATGCTGCCCTCGCGATACATATCATACGGAGTCAGGCAGCTTGCGGTGACGCACTCGGTGGTGCCGTAGCCTTCGCGCACCTGAACGGTCGCGCCGTGCTCGGCGAGGAACGTGTCAAACTTCTTCTTGAGCTCGATAGAGAGCGTATCCCCGCCGGAGAAGACGCCGAGTAGCTGGCTCATGTCCACGCCGTCCATGTATGGATTGCGCGTGATGCCCTCATACAGCGTCGGTACACCGGCGATATAGTGCGGTTTTTCCTTTTTGAGGAGCTTGGCGTAGCTCTCGACCGAGACGCGCGGCACGAGGATAGCGGTCACACCGGCGGTGAGCATCGTATGGATGCAAATGCCGAGACCGAAGCCGTGAAACATCGGCATCGCCGCGAGCATACGCTTACCGGGCACCACACAGTGACCCATGGCGCAGGTTTGCAGCGCGAGCGCGTTGAAGTTGAGATTACTCAGCAGGATTCCTTTTGTGGTGCCTGTCGTGCCGCCGGAAAAGAGGATAGCGGCAGGGTCGCTGCCCCGGCGCTCAACAAAACAGGATTCATCCTGCTTTTTCGCACCTGCTAAGAACGCGTTCCAGTAGAGCACGTCCGCTTCCTTTGGAATTTTCGGCACTTTTTTTCCTTCGGTGAGCGCAAAACCCAGCTTCATGACGGGGGAGAGCGCATCTTTCACACTGGTGAGCACCAGCGTTTCAAAAGAAACTTGCTTGCGAACCTCTTCAAATTTGCCGTAAAACGCATCGAGTGAGACCACGGCCTTCGAGCCGGAGTCTTTGATATAGAAAGCGATCTCGCCGACGCTGGAAAGCGGATGAATCATGGAGGCGATTGCGCCAATGCGGTTGAGCGCGTAAAAACAGAACACGATCTGCGGGCAGTTTGGCATGCAGAGCGTTACTTTATCGCCCTTCTGAATGCCGATGGCGGCAAAAGCGCGCGCGGTCAGGCGAATCTGACGAACGATATCTTTATACTTCGTTGCCTTGCCCATAAAGGTGACGGCGTTGTAATCCGGATAGAGATTTGCCGTACGCTCGACCATGTCAAACATAGAGCCGTCCGGGTAGGATAGTCTCTGGTCCACTTCGCCGTAAAACGCAAACCACGGTGCGCTGACGTTGGACATATCCTCACAGAACGGGTAGCAGTTCAAACCGTTGTTCGATTCCGTTTTCGGTGTAGGTTCCGAATTAATATTCAATGTTGAGTTCCTCCTTGGCGGGGATGTCGAGCAACTCTGGCTCGGCTAAGAATTTCTTCAGCAGGCGAACGGTCTTCGAGTAATAGTACCCGTCCGCAATGCGCTCATCGAGCGTGAGGCCGAGGTTGAGCGCGGGCTTGACGACTGCGGTACCATCCTCGCTGTAAAACGGCTGCAAGTGCTTTTCTCCGACCACGACAAACACGGAGTTGGTGCTCCAGTTGGAGAGATGGTGATACCCCGCGTTGAGCTTGATGGAGCCGAGGTTGGAGATGAAGACCGTACTGTTGTAAGGGTCTTCGATGGCGAGATCTTTGGGCATGTGCCCGTGCGCGTCCAGCGAACGCAGAACGGCAACAATGATCTTGCGCATCCACATGGGCGTTTTTGCAAGCGTGTCGAGGATATCCGTCGTTCCATCCGTTTTGTTGCTTTTGCGCACGGAATATACAAAGTCGCAAATCTTGTCGTGAATCATATCGATTGCGGGCTTTTCGCTCGCGGGATCGTATTTGAGAATCATGACTGACTCGTCTGCATTGTCCGAAAACGCTTTTTTTACGATGAAGGAAAACGTGATGTGATTGCGATCGAAAAAGCGGTTGCCAATGATGAAGCGGTTCATGCGCGGACGCATTTCGATGGTACGCGAGAGCGCGGCGAGAATCACGTGGAAAAAGGTGTATTTATACTCCGGGCTTTGCGCGTTCTTTTTCTCAATATACGCCTCAACGGCGCTCATATCGATGAGCTCCTGAATGAACGCCTCGTTGTCTGCACGGCTCGGCATCATGATCGGCATAAAGACGTGCATCGAGTCGAGATCGCGTACTAGTGTTGCGTCGCGACGATCGCCGCGGCGGCGCTTCGAAATTTCTTCCATTTTATATTCCGTTCCAATCTGAAGTATAAGTGCAAATAATGTCTAAAATATATACGTTTCTCAACAAATTGTCAACGAAATGACTTAATTGACAGCATGAAAGGATGATCTTGTACGCCACGGGAAGAGTTCTACACGTAGAATATTTGCCCAAATCAGGGCAGATTTCCCCCGACTCATTGACAATTTATGCATGTGTCGGTATACTTCATCTATATATAACCGCGAGAGGAAACTATGAACGACGAAGAAAGTGACAGTACCGGCGATCACTATTATAACCAAATGACCGGACGTTTTTTGAAGCACATAATCTGTCTCTGTTGATAAAATGAGCACAGGTTATGCTTTTTCTATTTCTTGGCGAAAACAATGATGCGAAGGAATGAGAAAATACGCTTTTATATGAAATATGTCGGGCTAATGCCCGTGTAAACACAGTTTTTGAACTAGATCAATACGGAGTATAAAAATGGGTAACGATCCCTTATTCTGGGAAATCATGCTACAGGTTGTGCTGATATCGCTTAACGCGGTATTCGCCTGCGCGGAGATTGCCGTCATCACAATGAACGACGCGAAGCTCGCCAAGCTTGCCTCCGAGGGGGACAAGCGTGCGATGAAGCTTGCGCGTCTCACCAGCCAACCCGCGCGGTTTCTCGCGACCATTCAGGTCGCAATTACGTTGTCGGGCTTCTTGGGCAGCGCGTTTGCGGCGGACAACTTCGCAAAGCGCATTACCGCCGCGATCACGGCGAGCGGAACAACGATTTCAGCTGCGACGATCAACACCATCTCGGTTCTGATCATCACGCTGATATTAACGTTCTTTACGCTGGTATTTGGTGAACTGGTGCCTAAGCGCGTCGCCATGAAAAACGCGGAGAAGCTAGCGCTCGGCATGGCGGGTATGATCAGCACCGTAGCGAAAATCTTTGCGCCGCTCGTTTGGCTTTTGACCATCTCGACAAACGGCATTTTGCGCCTGCTCGGAATCGATCCCAACTCGGAAGACGACAATGTCACCGAGGAAGAAATCCGCATGATGGTGGACGTCGGCTCCGAAAAGGGTACCATAGAAGCCGCAGAAAAAGAAATGATCCACAATGTGTTTGAGTTTGACAATGTCTCTGCTGAGGACATTCTCACACACCGCACACAGGTAGACATCCTTTGGCTGGACGAGAGCGACATCGACTGGGCGGAGACGATCCACGGCACACGCCATTCGTTTTACCCTGTCTGCCGGGATAGCTCGGACGACGTGGTCGCCATTCTCGACGCGAAAACGTATTTTCGCCTGGACGACCACACGCGCGAGAACGTCATGACGCAGGCCGTGCAGGCGCCACGCTTTGTGCCCGAGAGCATCAAGGCAGACGACCTCTTCCTCGACATGAAGCGCAGCCGCAACCACTTCGCGGTGGTGATGGACGAGTACGGCGGCATGTGCGGCATCGTGACCATGAATGACCTCATCGAGGTGATCGTGGGCGATATAGACGAAGAAGAAGGCAGAGAAGAGCAGATTATCGCATCCGTTTCGGATGGTGTATGGCGTACACATGGTTCCGTACCGTTGGAAGATATTTCCGACGCGATTGGGTATGTGTTACCAACCGATGAGTATGACACGCTCAACGGACTTGTCTTCAGCGTGCTGAACGAAATACCGGATGACGGGACGGAGTTTACCGTGGACGTCGCGGGATTGCATGTTGTTGTGCAGGATATGAAAAATCACGGCATCGAACGCGCGGAGATTTCGCTCTCGCAAGCGGAGAATTGCGCTACTGAATCTGCAAAGTGACGCGAACGTAAAAAGAAATAGAAAAAGTTATTCTCCATGCGGAGGCAAACAAAAAAAGCCCGATTTCATTGATTGGAATCGGGCTTTGTGTTGGGTTTTAATTCTTCTTCGCGTAAAGTATTGGGTTAATGATGGCGACGTTAAAGGCAAGTGGTTTTGACTGAATGACATCGAACTCCCAATAGACAGTGATTCGTATCGTTTCTGCGCCAGAGACGTCTATATCGCCTGAATTGTGCAGTGAGCGACGATAATTGAGCGAATCAGTCTGGAAAATGATATTTTCATCATCCGCTAATTCTTCCTCAGAGCTACAGGACTGCACGACGATCCAAAAATGACATTGGGGAGGACATAATGCGTCTTCACGAAAAGAGCTATCGTCAATTCCGTAGTTGAAGCTGAGTTTTTCATATTGATATGCAAGCGAATACTCGACATATGCTTTATATACTTCCCGATTTGAGTCGTGGTGCTTTTTGTAGTCTTCACTCACGGCGGTTGGGATACGAATACCGATGCTGTGTTCATACTCGACATCGTTGACTTTAATTGGCAACAAATATGCCCACTGCTGAAAACAGAAAGCTGCATCTGGTTCCATATCCAAAGGGGTGAGTTCGTCAAGCCTGGCTTGATTTATTTTGGTGGGGGCTGGACTTGGTTTAGCGGAAGGGGTGATTGTGGGAGTTGGTGAAGCGGTTAAAACAGCTGCGTCTAGGCGATTACCCGAAGGCATAAAAAACAGAATTAAAACAAATGCGATTGCTGAAATGATGGCAACTACAGCAGAAATGAATTTGCCTGTGTAGACAAGAAAAAAAGCAGTAATATTTGTACGGAAAGACTTTCAGTGTTTCTCCATGAGTTCACGTTTTACTCGGTTATACAGATCTGGTTTGTCGAAATGGTTTATGAAAGTAATGATAAACGATGCAACCGAAATAATTGCTGTAATGATCGTAAGTAAAGTTTTGTCCATATTACCCCACACGAAGGCGACATAGCTTTCACAGAATCGCCACACTTCATGTGATAGTATCACACCAAAAATAACTCGTCAAAACAAACGCTAAAAGATGACATTTAGTGCGATTGTTCAACAATTTCATTCATTTCATGCCAGTTCGTCTCCATCTCCTCCACCAGTCGAAACTGGGTACGCGCGCGGTCGAGATTCTGCCCCTCACGCGAAACGTGAAAGTAAACATCCCCCGCGAGATGATCTGTCAGAAAGCGCATGCCGCACTCCAGCGTCATCATCTTGGCTCCCACGGGCAGCATGGCTTTCTCCACCTTTGTCAGGCTCCCTCCACAGGTGGAAAGATATCCATTTACATAGGTTTCATACAGACTCAAGTCGAAATGCACCAATGAGAGATCCCGCTCGTCCTCGGCTGCGGTGGAGGCGCCAAAGCGAATCGCGTCCCCAAAGTCGTTGACCGAAAGGCCGGGCATCACAGTGTCCAGATCGATCACACAGAGCGCCTTATTTGTCGTGGCGTCAAAAAGAACGTTGTTGATCTTTGTGTCGTTGTGCGTGACGCGAAGCGGGAGCTCGCCCGCGGATTGCAGATCGGTCAACGTGCGCGAAAACGCTTCCCGCGCGAGAACAAACGCAATCTCTCGCTGCACCTGGTCGCGCCTGCCTGCAGCGCTCTCCGCTACCGCGCGGTGAAACGCCGCGTATCGCGCAGGGGTATCGTGAAAATGCGGTATAGTTTCGGCGAGCTGCTCCGCCGGAAAGTCCGCCAACTGATTTTGAAAGCGGCCAAACGCGACCGCGCTTTCGTAAAACAACGCGCGATCGGCAGACTGATAACACACGCTGTTTTCCACCAGCGCATAAACACGCCAGTATTCGCCGCCGACCAGAGCAAAACTCAAACCGTCGTGCGTCAACACCAACTGCAAGACCCCGCGCGGATCGGACACCTTTTTTCGCAGATGCGCGGTGACCAGCTCGATGTTGCGCATCAGCGCCTCAGGTTGGCGAAACACGTTTGTGTTGATGTGTTGGAGAATGTAGCGCGCGCCATCGGAGCAAACGACGAGTTGTGTACCGTTGATGTGTCCGCTGCCGTAGGGTTCGCTGGAAACAGGCGCGCTGGAGAGCGCGAAACAAGAAAGCACGGGATGCATGCCGTTTACTCCTCCGATTTCGTTGAATATAATTTTACTTTTCTTTGCCCAATAAAGCACGCAGTCCTTTGAATAGCTGATGATTCAATAGATGAACGATGCCCTCGATTTGACGCGGCGTGATGTCGGACTCCGAGCTCATCAGTCGCAGCGGCGTGGTGTAGAGAACGTGATCGATGATGCCGATGTCCACCTCGCTGGTTTCAGTCGCCTTCTCGGCAACCTTGCGCCCGACAAACGCCAGTATCCAACCGAGCAGTGTGTGCTTCACCTCGCTGAGCGTGACATTCAGCGTGTGCTTTTCGCCCTTTTGCCGTTCACGCGCGGGAATTTCATGTCCAAGTACGGCGGCAAACGCGCTGTCCGGCACGTCGATCCCGCCGGAAAGATCATAATAACAGGGCGCATCTGCGCGATGGTCCGGCACATGAGCGTCCGCATCCGGCGCGGCTTCGATGCAGGCGCTCAGGCGCATATCTCTGCTGGAAGCGGAAAGACGGATTTCGTATGCGCCGCCTTCGACGCGCCAGTCATCCGCAACCACATCATAGTAGCACAAATCTCGCCGCGTGATTGTAAAGGAGACGGATTTCGTTTCGCCCGGTGAGAGCGCGATCTTTTCGAACCCTTTCAGCTCTTGATCCGGCGTGAACATCACATCTGATCGATGGGCAACATAGAGTTGAATCACCTCGGCTCCTGCGACGCTGCCGGTATTGGTGACATCGAGGGAGACGCGCAGCGTTTCACCCGCGTCGAGGCGGTCTGCGCTCAGAAGTAGATTAGAATAGGAAAAGGATGTATAGGAGAGTCCGTGCCCGAAGGGGTAGCGGACGGTTTTGTGCGCAGTGTCATAATAGCGATAGCCGACAAAGATGCTTTCGCGATATTCCACTGTTCGGGTGTAGCCGGGAAAATAATCGTGGCACGGGGTGTCCTCCAGACGCAGAGGCCAGCTCTCGGCGAGCTTTCCGCCGGGGCAAACACAGCCCGTCACCAAATCGGCCACCGCTCCGCCAACCGCTTCACCGCCGAGATGCATCAGTAAAATCGACTTTACGCGCTCCGCCCAGTCGAGGTCGACCACAGAGCCGCAAGCCAGAATCACCGCGACACGGGGGTTGACCGCTGCGACCCGCCGGATCAATTCTGTCTGATTCAGCGGCATTGCGAGGGATTCGCGGTCAAATCCTTCGGATTCGTAACGATCCGGCAGACCCGCGTAGATGAGAACCGCATCTTTTCCGCGGGCAAGCTCGCAGGCCGCTTGGATCAGCGCTTCGTCCGGCGCATCTTCCGCTTCCCGATAACCCTCGGAGAAATCGGCATTGACGCCGCTTTTGAGCAACTCGTCAAACGGGCTTTCGATGGTCAGAGGCACTACCTTACTGCTACCCGCACCCTGATAGCGCGGTGTTTTCGCGAGTGCGCCCAGCACAGCGATGCTTGCGACCTTGGCAAGCGGCAGAAGTTGATTGTCATTTTTCAACAAAACGGCGGATTGAGCAGCCGCTTCCCGCGCGAGCGCGTGATGCGACGCCGCGTCAAACGGTACGGTTTCGCGCGATTTTGCCTGTTCCGCCAGCGCAACAACCCGTGCGGCGCAGCGATTGACGTCCTCCTCGGATAATGCGCCGGAAGCGACCGCGCGCTCGATTTGCCCGTCGTGATAGGAACCGACATACGGCATCTCCAAATCCAACCCGGCTCGGACGCCCAGAACGCGATCGTTCACCGCACCCCAGTCGGACATCACCAGCCCGGTGAAGCCAAACTTCGTACGCAACACGTCGCTCAAAAGCCAATGATTGTCGCTGGCGTTGACGCCCTTGACGCGGTTATAGGAGCACATGACCGTCCAGGGTTGCACATGCTTGAGCACACGCTCGAACGAAGAAAGATACAATTCAAACATCGCCCGTTCGTCCGCGACGGAATCGATGGATAAACGGCGGTATTCCTGATTGTTGAGGGCGAAGTGTTTCATCGAGGTGCCGACACCCATGCTTTGCACGCCTTCAATAAACGCTGCCGCGAGCTCACCGGAGACAACAGGGTCTTCACTGAAATACTCAAAATTGCGTCCGCAGCGCGGGCTGCGCTTGCAGTTTAGGCCAGGGCCTAGCAGCACATCCACACCTTCCGCGCGGCATTCTTCTGCAAGCGCGACGCCGACTCTGCGCAGCAGGGCACGGTCAAACGAGCAGGCGGTTGCGCAAGCGGTTGGAAAACAAGTGGATTGCACCGTATAAAGACCCCGTTCCGGGTCCCGAACTTCTTTTCGTAGTCCGTGGGGGCCATCCGACACCGTGACTGTGGCGAGTCCGACACGGGGGATTGCCTTCGTGTGCCACTTATCCGCACCGGAAAGCAGGCTCGATTTTTCCGCAAGCGTCATCAAAGAAACGAGATGATTGACCTGATCTTGTTTGTCCATACCGCACCTCCTGATTTCATAGATAGTATACCATGACCACATGTTTATCGAAAAGAACCTTCGGTTCAGTTTATGCGAAAGATAGATTCGTACGATGTAACATCCTTCTTGCCCGCTTCGAACAAAACCGGGGACAAACAGCCGTATTTGGGCAGATTAATCGATTACATTTTGAAATTTTTATGTTTCACAAAATATATTACAAATAATGCACATAAATACTATTGACAATGTAATATACGTGTGATAACTTAGTTACAGGTTTAGGAGCAACTCCCACGAAAAAGGCAAAACCCGTGAAAGCGGGTGACGCAAAGCTAAAGGGCCTAAGGGCGCGTGAACCGCGCCGATGGCAGCCAGATGCCGAATTGAGTGTCCTACCGCATGATGAGACAAAGCGCGGAGAAGACGTATTTTTGGCAGCTTGGCAATGGAAGGCAGGCTGTCTTTTTATTGCTTCGTCGCTGGGGACTCCAAACCGAAACAAAAAAACGTTTCGGAGGGAAATATTTATGAAAAAAAGATTCATGGCACTTCTGATTTGCGTTCTGCTTCTCGTCATGGTGATCCCGGGCGTAGCAAATGCACAAGGCAACGACAAGTCGCCCGTAACAATGGGTTCCATTTCGAATGCAAACTACAACAATGCGCAGTTGATGACCCTTGAGCGCATGGTTGCAACCGCAAACCGACAGATTGAGATCGCGGTGAAATTCGCACAGTTTACGCCTTGGAACGACGTATCGTGGCTGCTCAGCTTCGTGAACTCCGTCGTATCCCCGGTGTTTGCTTACGCGAATTCTATTGGCGCAATTGTGGTTTGCGAGTATACTCATTATTATATCGACGGACAAAATGTGATGATCGATCCGCTTCGCGTGATTCCGCTCTAAGCTTTGCGGATGCGTTCGGCGGGCGGGGAGCGGAAATGATCAGAGCGAGCCACGACTTTGAAGGAATATTTGGCGACTATGCCGCGCAGATGCGCGAAATCAGTCGCGCGATCTATGCCTTGCCGGAAGTGGATCAAATCGTGCTCTTCGGCTCCTTTGCAAAAGGTTGTTCAGTATGTGAAAGCGACATCGACCTAGCCGTATTTTTCAGTACTTCAGATGCGCGCCTGCTGCGGCAATACCGCCAGTTGGCGCGTATTTGCGTGAATTCGAAGATAGATATTCAAGTTCAGCCCTTTCACACCTATGAATTAGTTACGCCATGTGGTATTATAGAGGAAATCGAAGCGTACGGATTGGAACTTTGCCCCTGATAGGGACTGCCGAAAACGGCGGAAAGTTCCGGGTGATGGAATGGACGGCATACTGTTTAACCGAAAATCAACTGCGGGTGAATCAACCGCGGAAAACGAACCAAGTGCCCAACTGCTGGCAAAGCAGGGCGACTTGGAAGTCATGTTGTATCGCATCCATGGTGAGTCTGTCGTCTGGTTGTATCCGCCTACGGATCCGAACGCAATTGAATATTTCTTTATCCATGAAGGCGGCGTTGATCTCGCGATGGAAGACGGGCTTGAATCGCTCGGCGCGGGGGAATCCTTTGCCGTATCCGGATTAAAACAGGATGTTCCCGTCAGAATGCACGGAGATACGCAAATTCTCTATGTCACCAACTGTCCGGCGTATGAGTCCATGGCGCATTTTGACGAGAGCCTGCAGGAGCTGGTCACGCGCATCAACGAGAAAGATCACTACACATCTCGCCACAGCAAGGCGGTTTTACAGTATTCACTGGCGCTCTACGACGCGATGCAGGATCGCGGCCCCGATATTCCGAGGGACGATCTCGCCATTGCCGCGTTGTTTCACGATGTTGGCAAGTGCTTCGTGCCCGTTGAGATTCTGCAAAAGCCGGACAAGTTAGAGCCGGCGGAGTTGCGCTATATCCTGCGCCATCCCATCGACAGTGGTCGCATGCTATTGCAAAACTTCGGTGAACAGATTTCTGAAATCGCACGCAATCATCACGAGCGGCTCGACGGCAGCGGATACCCGCGCGGCTTATGTGCGGAGGATATCAGTCTTTCGTCTCAAATTGTCGCTGTTGCGGATGCGTTTGATGCAATGACGACCAATCGCGGATATAATGTAGTGAAGAGCTTTTTGGAAGCGGCGGAGGAGCTGGTCTCCCTTCCGAATCAATTTGACAGCAGGATCACCAGCGTGCTGATCCATCTCGTCAGCAACGGCGCACTTGAAGAAGGAGGGGCATTTAACGCATGAATAAGCAGGAAAAATGTGGATATTGGCTGATGCTTTCGGATTACGACATCGGCACCATAGACGCGCTGATCAAAGGCGAACGATGGGTTTATGTTGCCTATCTTTGCCAGCAGGCAGTTGAGCGCCAGCTAAAGGGCATGTATGTTTACTTTATTGAAACAGAGCCGCCAAAGACACACAACGTGAACTTCCTTTTTTCAAAGATTACAGGGAGCGATGCGTTTCGCGCGGAAGCGGACACAGCACGCTTTGACGAGAGAAAGAACGACTGCGAAGACTTTTTAATGGACGTTATGTTCTATTATATGTCCGACTATCCGTTTTCTTACAAAAACATCGCAACGCGTTTTGTAGATCGCCAGTTAGCCAACGAGCTGCATCAAAAAACGCTTCTATTCGTCGCGTGGTTGCGCTCGTTTTTACCGGAAATCGAAATTCCGAAGATTCCCTCCTGATTTTCCGTAAACAAGAAAGCGATTTGACGTTTTATTCACACGAATTTTGATCATACAATGCATGACAAAGGCCACCCGTTCGGGTGGCCTTGTTGCATGCTAGTCTTAATTCGTTAGCCCGCGGGTGTGACGGCGGGGACAGGCGTTGAGAACGCATCCGCGCCGGGCTTGCTGGTGTCGTGCGGCTCTACCGTGTCTCGCAAGTAATTCGCTCCTTGGTCAAGAAGCCCCGCTGCGTCCTCCGCGATTCCGGAATCCTGCATGAATACCAGAATTTCCTGCCAGGCCTCCATACCCAACACGCGCAGGTTGCCTATCAAACGCTCCAGCTTTCCGCTGAGCAGATCCTTGCTGTCAAGGTAGGTCAATACCGCCATCAATAAGATCAGCAGTACGACCAGAACGCCAATGAGGCGAAAAATAAACTTCATTTTTTCTTCCTCCCGAAACTTTACGGGCAAGCAGGGCACCACTCACCACATACAGTATACTACGATACCCGTATGCAGGCTGTGAATGTTGTGTAAAATCGAACGGCGCGATGGATGAAATAGAAATAGACAATTTCGCCGATTCGATGACGAAAAACTTGCCACGCATGATCGCTGATTCGATCGATTTTTTATTCGATCGATAA
>Ga0302293_10000945_pt1 | contig 14827 bp, 10 predicted proteins | sample III_Fen_N2_2_FD_198758 | JGI IMG/M metagenome (GOLD analysis project Ga0302293, IMG submission 198758) | Peat permafrost microbial communities from Stordalen Mire near Abisko, Sweden - III_Fen_N2_2 | ecosystem: Environmental > Terrestrial > Soil > Wetlands > Permafrost | place: Sweden: Abisko...
CGCTATTGTGCCGTCCTTCCGGATGAAACTCTATGAGCTACAGGTTGGAAGCGCCTGCCTTTCCTGCCGGACCGGAAGCGGCGTTGGAGGCGCCGCCAGAGCCAGCAAGACCGAAGGTCAAGGTATTTCCAGCACCGGTGAAAGCTGTCAAGTCGATTGTCGTGCTGTTGACCCAGAGCGCGCGGGAATCGCCTCCGCAGCCACCACCCCCGTCGCCGCCCTTACCCCCGTCGCCGCCTTTACCTCCCGGGCCGCCGGCGCCGATCTCGTTGGTGGAGTTTGAGGCACCCGAAGCACCCGAGCCGCCGGTACCTCCAGCGCCGCCATTCCCGCCGCGGCCTCCAGCGCCGCCGTTGCCCGCGGAAATGACATTTCTGACCAGTTCAATACCTGTGCATCGGATAAGTGCCAGGCCATAGGAGCTTCCGCCGCGTTCGCCTTCGCTTCCGCCAGCTCCGCCTCCGCCGCCGCCGCCACCACCGCCGCCGCCGTTACCCGTGCCGTCACTGACAAAAGGACCATCTTGTCCGCCGCCTCCGCCGCCACCCGCGCCCCCGACACCGCCCGTGCCACCCGTACCGAAACTGCCCGAACCGCCCGACCACGGCGTTTCGGTCATTGTCGGATAGACACCACCGGCACCATTGCTGCCAGCCCATCCATTGTTACCCCAGGCGCCGGGCCTGCCTGACTGTCCGGGATTGCCATATGAGCCGCCGTTGTTACTCGAATTACCGCCTCCTGAGGCGCCATTGGTCGCACCATAGCCACCCTGACCGCCGGCATAACCGTTCGCTCCAGAGCCGCCATTAATTATGTTTTTCAGAGGATTTGTGCCACCGCCCCCGGCACCGCCGCCGGCTCCAGGCGTGCCGCCGAACATCCGGTCAGGATCGCCACCGCCGCCGCCAGCTCCGGGATTACCATTTTGGCCGGCAGTACCATTGGCTCCGTCGGTTCCGGCCTCGCCAGCCGCTGCCTGAATCCGGTTATTGGTGAGGCGTATCGGGCAGGATATCAAATACACTGCCAGCGCCGTATGATCGAGGCCGGGCGTGGCTGTAATTGTAAAGCCGTCGACGGTCAGGCCGGAAACCGTGTTGCCGACGACGGCAGTGCCGGCGACGCGAAGCTCGGTGACGTTGGCGGTGCGATCGCGCAACCATGTACGGGGGGCAAAACCGCCATAAAGGCTCACGCCGGTCTTCAAGATGATAACCCGCTGCTGAATCGATGCCGTGGGATATCCCGGACCATAAGTACCGGCGCTGACATACACATCCAGTCCATTGGCTGCCGCAATATCGATTGCAGCCTGAACATTGCGCTTGGGTACGAGCGGGGTGAGACCGCTATTGCTGTCGTTGCCATCACTGCTTACGTAAAGGCCCATTCCCTTGGTCTCCATCACGTAAACGTATACCGTGTTCGCGCTAGTGCTGGTGCCCTGGACGACACTGAGGTTGAAGGCCAGGGTTTCGATATCGGAGGGAGCGATAAAACTGAGATTCTTGCCCGTGTAAACTTTACCGCCGCTCAGGTCGGGTCCGCCCGAGATGGCCGGGCCACCCGTCTGCGTCCAGGAATAGCTGACCGGATCGCCCAAATCGCCGCCGGAAGTATGGCCGAAGAGGGTGACGGCTTCGCCGCGATTGGCCTGCAAATTGGTAGTAGCCACACTCAGGGGAGCAGGATAAGCGGCAGTATTGCGGGTAATGGTGACCGTCACCGTATCGGATGCGCTTTGCCCTGAGCTACTGGCCGTCAATTTGATAGTATAGGCGCCAACGAGGTCGGCAGAAAAACCCGTATCGACCGTGGCTGTCTTTGTCAAGATTACTTCGCTTTTATCAGGCTTTGAGACGATTTCCCATGCATAACTAAGGGCACTGCCGTCGGAGACCTTACTGGCCGAGCCGTCAAGCTTGACTGCGGTACCGCCAGCCTGAATCTGAAGACTTTGATCGGGACCGGCGTTGGCGGATACGACGACGGATGGAGTAGATTCGGTGCTCGGTATAATAGAAGTAAATAAACTGCATGATCCGAGAGTGGCAACGAGGACGGCACCAAGGACTGCAATATAGGCCTGGCGCGCACACTTGGACAAAAAGCGAGGAAAATCGGACATTGTTAACTCCTGTAACGATCAACTACGGCAGACTTGTGTGGATCATTATAATACGATTTATCAAATTACACTAAAAAATAATGGGGACAGACCCTGTTTTTAGGCTATATCTCAAGTTTGAAAACGAACCTCAGCTCGCCAGCGTGAGCGAATCAATCGTAGGATCGCTGGTGCCAATAACAGGCGGCGGCTAGCTCGAATATTATACGATCAAGGACAAGAATACGATAACGAACGTCGCAAGGATCTCTGCGACTTCTGCGCTCGTACGGGACTTAAAAAAAAATTGGTGCCGTAACGATAGTTATCTGCCTTGCTGACGTGACTGATTTGCTCGGCCTCGATTAACCGGATCAACTTAAATATCCTGTGCGTGAAGAAACAAACCATAAGTCAATCAGCCAGCATCACCGATAATATTGACGATCAGTCGAATAACGTGACTCACCCGTCCTCTGCGATCGAGGAGATGATTGGTCTTTTCGCGTCCGTCACGCAGATACAGGCGAAAAATACCGAAATGTTCAGGATTGATTGACGGGAAAACTAAAGGAAAGACAAACTCCGTTTGTAAAAGGATAAATCCAGCCGCCGTCCGGTAATTCCCCGAACACCGATCGGGCGTGAGCGCGCTGCTTCCAAGATTGCGGTCGCTCTCGATTTTGAACCATCCAATAACGCGCGGATGGTTTCTCCGTACTCAAGGCCGTAAACCCGACCATCGCGGGTAATCTATTCAATACCCGGGAATAAATCTCCAACTTTCTTTTCAGGCATCTGCCGATACCGTTCGCTAAGACGGCGATACTTCCCGAAAACAATTTTTGACGCCTTCGAAACACAAACGGGGGACAGACCCCAGTCGAGGAGGGATCAGTTCTTTTCGCTCAGACGCTTTGCCGTTTCCGCTATAGTCAGAAAATCGTGGTTTTCCTCGATGAAATATTTGAGATCATAGTCTTCATGGGTAACCGCGATTACGACGGTCTCGTTTTCGGCGAGATATTCCGAAATAGAGCGCATGACGAGGGCTCTGGTCTCGAAATCGATATGCGCGAACGGTTCATCCAGCAAAAGCACTTCGCACTTCGCGACAAGGGCTCGCACAATATCCATCCGCTTCATTTCGCCCGAGCTAAGGCTTCGGGGAAAGGCATCAAGAAGGTTAAATGATAATCCGTTCTTTGTCATGCATAATTCAAGAGCCGCCCAGTCATATTCTTTTTTTGATCCGTAGCGGGAATTGATCCGGGAAAAAGATTCCCTGATCGTGAGATCGGGAAAAAAGGCGAACCGAGAATCTTGCTGGACAACGGTCATTTTTTTTCTGAACGGAATAAATGAGTGAGGATCGGTTCCGTTCTCCCCGTTCTTAAGATCAACAAGATTTTGCCCGTCAAAAGAAATGCTTCCGTCGGTACCGTCGATCAGGCGAAGGATGGCCCGGATCATGCTGGTCTTGCCGCATCCGCTCGGTCCGGTAATTCCGTATATTTTTCCTTTGTCGAACGTAACGCTCAGTTTCCTGAACGCATAAAATTCGTGTTCGCCGAATACGCCTCTGACCCGATAATGCTGCGAAACATTCGAAAGATCTATGCCTGAACAGGTGACTTGAGTTTTTTCTTTCTTTTCGTAACCCCTGCTTTCCGGTAAAGAGTCGCGGGATAAAAGCTTTCCGTTCTCAAGCTCAACGATCGCGTCCATCTTGAGGGCCCGGACAAAATCCAGATCGTGGCTGGCCATTAAAACCGTTTTGTCCTTTGCGGCGAGCACTTCATTGTTCAGGAAATCTATGAACCGTACGCGGAGATTTCGGTCGAGGTTCACCGTCGGCTCGTCGAGAAAAACAAGATCGCCCTGCCGTGACAGAAGAATCATAAGGGTGATTCGCTGAAGCTCGCCGCCGCTCGCTTCATCCGGATAGAACTTCGCGAATTTGCTAAATTCCATTCCAAAGTACTCGCGAAGTCTCCTCCCGACAAGATCGGCGGAATCCGGCGCGAGAAGCCTAAGGTTCTGCTCGAGCGAGAGGGACGGATTCATCGCATTGGCGCTTTCAGCCGGGACGAATACAAGTCCTTTTTTTCTGATATTTTTCCATATTGCATAGCTTGCCTTTTTTCCGTCATGGTATGCCTCAAGATCATGCAGCTTCATCGAGCCAGTCAACGTAAAGGGGGAGGCAGGAAGAAGCCCTGCGACGGCGCGGAGAAGAACAGACTTCCCTACTCCGGTCATTCCTATTACCGCGGTAGACGTGCCGCGCACGGGAGCAAAATAATCAATATTGAATAGCGTTCGCTTATTTATCGTCGCGGAAAAACCTTCGAGTACCAATGGATATGCAGTCATATTTCTTTTGCCTTCCCGTCGTCGAACATGATCAGAAAAGCCATGCTGATCATGACCAGCGGGATCACGGGAATCCAGAAAAGAAGGGGTTCGCCGCCCGCGAACAGAGCGTCGCGGTTTGCCGCTATAAGGGCGCCGGGGCTTGCATGCGCGGGCGTTCCATAGCTGCCGAAACCGAGCTGTATGATAAAACCGAAAGAGCAGTCAAGCACGAGCGTTTTGAGAAGTATGCCTGCGCACGTGCGCTTGAAAGCGTCCTTCATTATGTGCGTGCCCAACAGTACTGTCAGTATCCTGCTTCGCGTAAAGCCATAGGACCGAAAAGACAGGCTGTACTTGCGGTAGTAGAGATCTCCCAAAGGCAAGGTTATTCCCCGCAGAGCCTCGGGAAGGGTCGTCAAAGCCGCAGCGAAAACAAAGACCAGAAGAGACACAAAAGCGGACGAGGATCCGGAATGACCGGCCAGATACCCGGATACCGGAGCGTAGCAGAAAAGGGCAATGAGTATGGCAGGGACGGACTCAATCGCATCGAGCGCGCTCGCGGTAATTTTCCCTACTATAGGCCACTGTACGCTCGCGTAACCCAGCGCGATCGTGACGGAAGAGACAACCAACAAGGTCGAGCCGAGCGTAATTGAAAGCTGCCGGAACGAAGAAAACAAAGAATCGAGATATGGCGCGCTCACTTTTCCCGTGAGCATCGCCTGGATAGCAGGCAGCCAGGCAAGAATAAATGGAGAGGCAAGAATTGCAATAAAGGCACCTTGAAGGCACTCAGACAGCTTTTTCATACCACCTCGGATACATCAGGAATAAGACCGTCTTGACGATGAACGTAACGATCGCATTGACGCAAAGCAGTATAAATAAGCTCGCGATGAGGAGATCAGTGTTATGGGAAAGCAGAGCATCCATCAGGGTACTGCCTAGTCCCGGAAATGAAAAAATAATTTCGGCGATGGTGACTCCGCCGATGATTGCGGGAACCTTTCCGGCAAGGTATGGAATAAAACGAGGAAAACTGGACGAAAGCAGATAGCCCGAATAGGTTCCCGGGAGAGGGAAAAGTCTGCCGAGTGGCAGACCGAGCGTGGTAAAAACGGTGGTATGGGTCGTATCCATCTGCGTGCGCATGTCAGCAAGCAGAAAGCGCCCGGCGTCCCAACCGAGACCGCCAAGCGCGACCGATATGAACGCGATCGGTATAAACGGAGCGTTGCTTCCAAACGCGCTTCCAAGCACCCAAAATCCCACAAAAAGAGGTACGGACGAAAGAAGCGCCGACAGGAATTTTCCCGGATACAAAAAATTTACCGATGCCTTTCTTCCATACTCGCTTTCCAGATACTGCGAAGTCGTTGACATCGCGGCGGCGGAAAGCGTCGCAAGAACGAGAATCAGGAGAGACGCGATCGCGAGGGGCAGCGTGATGGCCGCTCCCGACATAATGATTCTTGACGCGCTGAAACCGGGATGCTCGGCCGAAAAATCGGAAGAACCGCTCAGGAGCAGAATAAAGGAGCGAAAGGCTTCCGCGTACTGTTCCGCGGGAGAGCCTATCGACAGAAAGTAAAGCGAGGCAAGGGCAGCCGTTCCCAAAACGGCAAACAACACGCCCCGCAGGAGAAATTCCAGCGCGAGAAACCGGAGAAAACGCATTCTATCTGCCTGCCAACGACCAGTCCTCGGCGGAAAGAAACGGATTATCGGACGCGATCGTTACGTCCGTGAGTCCTCGCGAGTATACGTCTTTTTCAAGAGTGAACAAATATACCGCCGGGGCGAGAGTCGAGATTCGCTGGTGGATTTTCCGGGTAACGGCAACCCAATCGGCGGTAACGACGGTCTTACCCCACAAATCAAAGAGCGTATCCAGTTCCTTGTCGTTGACGAGGGAAACGTTATTCGAGCCGTTCGATCGGTACCACTTGTCCAAATCAGAATACAGATTGTCAAATCCGTCGCAGTATAAAAGCGCGAGATCGTAATTCTTCTCGATAAAGACCAGTCGTTTGAAAACCTGGTCCCCTGTGCGTTTAGCCTCGACGGTAAATCCTATTTTTGCGTATTGCGCAACAATGCTTTCAGCCAATTCCTTGCCGAAATCGCCAAGCGAATCGGGATACAGAAGAATAGCCGTCTTTCCGGCGATGCCTCCAGTGACTGCGAGGCGTTTCGCGTGCTCCAGGTCGAAAGGAGCGGGATTGAGCAGTGGCTCAATGTTATATTCGCTCATGTTAAGCGTGAAAATATCCGACGGGAATGGACTGTGGTTTATAACTACTGCTTCGCGGTCGGTTATCCCCGGCACAAGTTTAGCCTTGTCGAGAGATGAAGAAAGGGCCACGCGGGCATCGGCACTCGCGAAGAGATGAGAGCGCGTATTTATGGCTACCTGATAGAATGAGTAGGGCAAATACCAATTGATATCGACACCGGTTATTTTTTCGGCTAACGGCCGGTCAAGCGGGGACGTTTCAAGAATCAAATTGATGCGACCCTTCCTTAATTCGTTTAGGCGTATTACCGGATCAATGACTTTCCTTATTACCAGGGAAGAAGAAGCCGGGACTTTTCGGTAGTACAGAGTATTCGCGGTAAAGCCTACCCATTTTCCGAGTTCCCAAGAAGCTAGCTTGAAAGGGCCGGTGCCAACGGGTTTGACGGCGAACATACGTTCATTTTCTCCCGAACGCAGATTAACCGAAAGTTTCTGCCCATTGTAAGTACAGGGAATTATCTTGAAAGTCAAAACGGGATACACGCGGAACGGCGGGATAGGTTTGTTGAATTCTATCTCCACTGTTTTGTTATCCACCGCCTTAACATTTTCGATAAACGAAAGAATATAATCGCGTTTCGGGGATTTGTTCGCGGCTTCGATATAGGCATTATAGGAAAAAACCACATCTTCGGAAGTGAGCGAAGTTCCGTCGTGCCAGGAAATATCGCGAAGGGTGACCGTGTACGTTTTTTTCGTCACGGGATTTTGCGTAATGCTTTCCGCGAGGGCAAGCCCGGAAGTAATTTTTCCGCTTGAGGGATCGACATCAAAATTGACTAGTCCGTCAAACACGAGTTCGTCGGCGTTAATGCCGGCATTATTCTGTTCAAGTATTGGATTGAGGGAATCGGGAAGGGAAGAAACGCCTACGATAATTCCCTGCGGTTCTTTTTCCCGAAAAACAAAAATCGCGGCGATTATCAATATAACTGCTGCTACGATTATTCCTGTCGCCATTTTTCGTTTTGCGTTTATCATTATCTCATCCTCATTATAAAAGAACTGTAAATTACGGCATCGCCTTCATATTTTTGCTTTTTACCTTTTTGCACTTCCATGAAATATTTCCCGGAGGGAAGCTGGTTTCCGGCATTCAGTACCGGCCATGAATTCCCGACCTTGTTTCCGCGGTTGACCAGGTCTTTCATATTCCTGACAAGGCTTCCGGACTTTGTGTTTTCCGCGTAAACGCGAACGGTGCGCTCGTCATCCATAGTGATGACAAGATCATTGAGCGTATTCGAAGGAATCGAAACCATGCCCCACCAATAATCGGGGGATTCCTTAATAGTACCGCGCATAACTCCCGGTCGGCTTTTTTGATCATCAGGTTTTCCGTCCGGCACTGGATTGAAGAGTCCGATCATTATCGGCATCACGGTCTTTCCCCGGCTGGCGATATCTTTCGCAGTCTTTATTTCAGCCGTAACCTGAGCGATTTTTGTCTCAAGAATCCGTTTCTGGTCTTCAACGTCGGCCATCATGCCTTTGTCTATTACGGCAGGATACAGTTCGTTGAAATCTTTCATTTCCGCATAGTCCTGTTCCACGCTAGTCTTGATGCTTTCCTGAAATGCAAGAATTTCCTCGAGAGACATGGAACCCAGCTTATCGCCCTCCGGTACTCGGGCGAATTCCTCGCCGATGCGATCCTTGAACGAATACTGTCTTTCGCGGAGTTTGCGTTCCATTTCGAGTTTTGCGTCCTGCTTTGTTTTCTTGAGATTTCCCGCAAGTGCGATTACGGAATGTGCGTCTTGCAATTTTGCGTTTGTTGCTTTGTTTTCCAGTTCCGTTTCGGCCTTGGTATAGGCGCTCATCGCGCGTTGATAGCCGGTGATTTTTTCGTTGAAGTCAACGTTGGAACGCGCCCCGGCGAGAATAGCGTCGGCGCCGTCTTCCGTTTTACGGACTGAAGCAAGAATCTCGTCTTCGGCCAGCATGAGAGTTATTTCAGGCGATCCGCCGTAAGTCTTTTCGGCCGATTTAAGCAGATCACGCGCTGCGCCGCTTTTGTCGGCGCTAAACAAAGCCTTCGCCCTGGCGGTAGCCATGCCGGTCATCCGTTCGCGAAGTGCCGTTGGGAGCACGAGAGAATCGGGAAGAGACGAATACGTTTTATTCATCTTTTCGTATGCCGCGAGATATGCAGACTCGTCTTCGGGAGGACTCGCGAGAACGGCGGACGTATCCTTGACGGCTGCATTGAATGTATCAAGGTATCCGAGATACGTCTTTTTCGCACCGACTTCTTTGATATTCGTCCAATAATAACGGGCAGCTTCCGGTTCCTGGTCATTCCAGGCGGAAATGCCCTTTTCGATTATCTTGTCGTCGCTCCGGTTTTTGACATCCATAGTCTTGCACGAAAAAAAGAGCAGCAGGGCCAAAGGCGCAAACGCCAGACGGCGAACCAATTTATTATTATTCATTTGAAATCTCCCTTACGAGTCTGAATCCAACGTCTCCGTAACGGCCGGAGGGATCGACATATCTGCGAGCCGAGATGCGGAGTTCGCCTTGTCCGTCCATCCAGGAACCGCCCTTCACTATTACGCTTCCCGCATCGGATGCGCCCGGTGCGAGAGTCGTAGTCCATTGCGACACGTTGCCTGCCATGTCAAAGAGGCCATACGAGTTCTTTCCCTTTTCAAAACTGCCTACGGGAGACGTTCCCTGAAAAAGGCCGTTTCCGTTATAATTTGCAAAACCGGCATCAATCGGTTTCTGGTCACCCCAGGGATAAATTCCGGTAAGCCCGCCGTGTGCGGCTTTTTCCCATTCATCTTCAACCGGAAGACGCTCTTTGCTCCCAAAGCGATTATTAAGCCAGAGCGCATATTTTATGGCATCATCTTGAGTAACGCCGATTACCGGCTGTTTATCCTTGTTGTAATCCGCATTGTCCCAAAACACCGGATATTCGGCTGCAGGAATATTCATGTCTTCCAGATACACCCGGTACATTTCATTCGTTACCGGAAATCTGTCCATATAAAAATCATTGACATTCGCCTTTCTCGGCGCTTCCTTTGATTCTGCCCGGTTGTCCTGCTTTACCGCCCCCGCAACAAACGAGCCGCCGGGTATTTTCGCATCATCGATAAAAAAAGCCTTTGCGTCGTCAAAATGACGGTACGTTATTTCTTTAACCGACGCCTTTTCCGCGTCCATCAAAAATAATGCGTCTCCGCCTTTGTCGGACAGAGCTATCGTCAGAGACAATTGTACTAACCTGTTCTTGAGTAACTCATCATTGGGAAACACTACGGTAATTTTGCCGCTTGCGTCGGTTATAAGAACCAAGGGAGCGGTTTCCGTTTCGCCGCTTTTCCATTTTGTGGATATCGGTAATGAAATCGCCTTATTTCCATTTTGATTCGTGAAAGTAATTTCGATCGCTGTACTATTATCTATAAAAAAATCCCCATGATTTATTTCGGTTTTTAATGAAGAAACCAAAAAGGAAGTATAAGTAATAATCTTGCTAGACAGAAGAATGCCGTCCTTCTGTTTGTCCTTCAATACGGTATACAATCCTTCGCGCGATAGTCTTGAGAGAAGCTCGCTGGCTTCGGTAAGGCTGAGAGCCGCATCCTGTTGTTCGCGACCTAAAAGTGACTCATAGGATGAATTGATCTCACCGCGAAGCGCTTCTTCTCTCGGCTCTTCCTGTTTATTCCAGTCTTCACGGGAAATGCGGTACACGACAGAGACACCATCATCTTTTTTTTCCTTGATAAACGGTTTCAAACCCTTCAGAGAAAAAGATTTTGCCATTTCCACGGTAATTGGTGTTTGCAGAGCGGAGGAAATCAGATCGATTTTAGCCGCTATTTCGGCTTCTTCCACTGTTTTTGCGGCGCCTGTCCCATAATAAAAATCTTTTTCGCGCTCAAACGCAGTGGAACTCACCGATGCGCAGGAACCTAATACGGAAAGGGAAAGTATCAGTGCCGGTAAAAAGAACAACCTGATTTTGCTTGAAATTTTCATATATACAACTCCTCTATCACAGCATGGCACTCGATCGTGCATATGTTGTAATAGAGGTTACGATAATTAAACTTGCAGTGTCTGTGCGTCAGCGCACATTGAAATATAATCTCGCTATTTTTTCGTTGTGTCGTCAAACACAACGACCGTACCGGACATATTTATCACGTCACCCGGTTCGAGTATCTTAGTTGTAACCGGTTTGTTATTCACGGTCAAATCGGAGTCGGCGGTTATGCTATAACGCTTTTTCGTTTTGTCAAACACTATCGTCGCCGCATTTCCTTTCAGAGAAGGATTCCCGGAAAGGGTAATGTCGGCGGTCGCATCTCCCCCGATAATAGTCTGTTGCCCCGTAAGCGTAAACGCTTTTGTATGCATGTTTTTTGCGCCATATAGAAGCTGTATTCCGGCTTCGGTGGTTTCTTTTTCCAATTTAAAGAAAATGAAAAACAGCAAAATCAATATCGGGATGATAAAGAATAAAGCATAATACCACTGCGGTGTCTGCGTATTCGACCCAAGCACCGTCCCCGCATAATAATACCGTACCGTTTCGGCAAAACCATCGGCCAGGGGATACGTAACCCTGACGTATCGCTTGTCGCCGGGAAGCATCGTCGCGGTGTACGTGAGCGCGTATTCGGAAAGTATATTCGAGCGAATCGAATTATAGATTCCAAGTAGCTCTTCGGAATTGCGGGCATCAAAAACCTTGCCCCCCGAAAGTTCGGCTACACTGGGAAGTCCGGGGTCCTTTTCGTTTCCGAAATTTACCGCATAGCAGGTTATCCCTTCTTTATTCGCCTCATCAATTCCATCCTGCGCGGTAATGGTGCTTTTTTGTGCATCGAAGGGAAAATTTTCTCCGTCCGATAATATAAGAAGAACTTTACGTCTGCCGGTTTCCCCAAAATCTTTTAATGATTGCCTGATCGAACCGTAAAGCTCGGTATATGCTTCGTCGCGGGCGGGCTTTTCGATTCCGTCAAGCAAACCCGGTATTGCGCTCGTATCGGACGATACTTCCCTGACGACACGATAGTTCGTATTGAACACGGAGAGACCAGCGCGGTCCCGAGACGACAAGGCAGAAACGAATTCCTTGACGGCTTTTTTCGCGTTCGCGATACGGGTATTTTCCAAAATATCGGTCGGTTGTCCGTTCAGGTCATCCCACATGCTGCCTGAATTATCAAGTAAAAAATAAAATGATATGCCCTCGTCCTTGTTCGCGGTTCTGTCAAGTGAACGAACATTCACATCCTTGTATTCCTTCCCGTCGGAGGACTCGCTAACGGCGAACTTTCCCGATGCTATGCTTCCCTGACTCGGAGGGATTGCCATATCGAGATAAAGCCTGACTGTCTGCATGGACAAAAGACGCGAGGAATCTATTTGCGTAATATTCAGGTTTTGCGCGGACAGAGGAACGATCTGACAAAAAAGGACGAAAATAAACAATACGAAAATGCTTCTGATCCGGAATGCGTGCATGATAGACTCCTTCATGAGAAAATACCGTACATGAATTTTGCGTTACCGATCGAAAAAACGTCTTCCCGTCTGAGCGACGCTTCTTTTTTCGCCTCATCGTTAACCTTCATCGAATTCGTATTGCCCGAACAAACGATGCTCACGCGGTTTTTTTTGACCGTTATATACGCATGCAGGATATCGATATCTCGATATCCCTTAAGTACGATATCGCAGGTATCTCCGGAGCCAATGCTCATCCTCTGTTTCGCCAAATGATACTCTTTGTTTTTGAGCGGGCCATTCAGAAGTTTTATCGAACCCAGAGAAAATCTGTTTTCGAAAAATGAATAAAAAAAGCTTAGGGAAAAGCCGAATAGCACCAAACCCGCCAGAAGGGCTATTCGATTTGAGGGATATATAAACAGAAGCGTCTGCAGCGTCGCTCCGCCTATCAGACCCCCGACGATACCGCCTGCGAGACCGACGCATATCTTTCTGATCGACCGGGCGCGAAAACCCTCGATCATTGCGACGAACACTCCAATGATGACCCATCCGACGCCATTGGCGAAAATAATTCCGATACCGCTTATATTCGGGAATTTGGAGTAAATTATATCGGCAAAATAAAACAAAAACGATTGCCCTGCAATAACGCCGATCGCGCCGGCCGCAAGTCCCGCAAGCGCACCGAAAATCAAACCCCTGACGGCTTTCGGTCTGGACGAAACGACGATTCCCTCAAACGAGCCAAAAATTGCGCCGAAAACACACCCGAACGCAAGACCCTGAAAAAGGGAAAACATAAAATATCCGGAAAAAGACATTTGAAAGTATTGAATAATCAGCAGGCACGGCCATACCGCAAATGCCCCTACTATTCCCAATATAACCATGACAACACGTTTTACGAACAACGACATTGGCTACTCCTTGAAACTGCGCCACTTACAGTGGCTTGTTGGACGATCCCTTGAAACTGCGCCACTTACAGTGGCTTGTTGGACGATCCCTTGAAACTGCGCCACTTACAGTGGCTTGTTGGACTATTCCTTTTCGATGACAAAATTGCCATTATCATTTTTTATTGTTATTTTCGTCTCTGCGCCTGGCAGGACTATAACGGAGGTCTGTGCGGCATTTTTCCCGCTCTCGGCCTCAATTTCATAATGTCCCGCCGGAAGATCCCATGTTTTGTCCCCTCCCCTGTATTCGCCAAGCGAATCCTTTGCAAGATTCTCGCCGCCCTTCACGAAAGTCTTTGAGCCATTAAAGCGCAAAGACAGGCTTTGGACATTTGTTATCACACTCAGTTTTCCGGCAACCGGGATAAGATTTGCGCGAAGCCTCAGTTCGTCCTGAAAGGGCGTTATGCGCAAAGAAAAATCCTCCGGATAATATCCGTCCGTCTCGGCGCGAAATTTATAAACCGAGCCGGATACAAGGCGTTCCGGAGGAAAATCCGGGAGCGAAAGCCATGCGCCTGCGTCAAAAACCATATATGAAGTCACGGAAGTAATATTCCTCCCGGTAAGCGCGTCGAAAGCCTCGGTGCGGATTTCGATTGGACGAACGGGAACGCCGTCAAAACTTATTGAAATGTCGTTCGCGTCAGGCTTTCGTTCCTTCAAATCTCCGAACGGGGAAACGGTAAACGAATACCAATAAATCCTTTGTTCGACGAGCAGTTTGAGCCTATAAAGTCCACTCCTCGCAAAAACACGATTAGTGCGAAAACTGCCGGAAAAATTTCCCGTATCGTCGGTCTCGGGCGTAAACACAAACGGTGCCGCATCGGCGAGGGGAAAGTCCTTACGGTCATTTTCATAGAGGCTTGCCTTGATAAACAAATCGGAAGGAGCCTTTAGCGCCGTGGGAATCCTGAGCGTTATTTGCACCGATCCGTATGAGTCGGGAAGGAGATACCGGTACGCATAACCGCTTATCCAGGCATAATAGAGGGAAAGAGAAATCAGGGCAATTGAGATCAAAATCGCGACAAATATAACCCTCTTTTTTTTTCGTGGTTTGAAAACGGGTTCTTCGAAATTTATAACGGTAAGGCAATTAACGAGACTTGAATGAATCACGTCTGCCTTGAAGCGCGCAAGGTATTTCTCGATGATTTTGATTATCTTGCCCATATCCTGAAATCTTTTTCGGGGATTCGGCCTAACCATTTTCTCGATTAGTTTACTGACCACCTTTGGAATATCCGGATTGAGTTTTTTCGCGCGTACGTAGCGTCCCTTTTGTATCATCAGTATGGTATCGGGCGCGAAGTTCCCGGGAAAGGGTTTTTTGCCGGTAACCATTTCATACAGCATAATGCCCATCGAGTAAATATCGGCGCGCCTGTCGACATTCTTGGTATTTTCGAATTGCTCCGGAGACATATAGGAAGGAGTCCCAAGCGTCACGCCCTCTTTCGTAAGCCCGGAATCAGTATCATTTTCGGTCGACGCAATGCCGAAATCCGCGAGTTTTACGTCGCCGGTTTTCGAAATAAGAATGTTCCCCGGCTTGATGTCCCGGTGTATAATTCCGTTATCGTGGGCATATTTCAAACCCTTGCATGC
>Ga0302293_10000948_pt1 | contig 14814 bp, 6 predicted proteins | sample III_Fen_N2_2_FD_198758 | JGI IMG/M metagenome (GOLD analysis project Ga0302293, IMG submission 198758) | Peat permafrost microbial communities from Stordalen Mire near Abisko, Sweden - III_Fen_N2_2 | ecosystem: Environmental > Terrestrial > Soil > Wetlands > Permafrost | place: Sweden: Abisko...
GGTGCAGGAGGCTTTCGTGCAAGAGGTATCGACCCACAAGATGGACAAACTCGCAAAAAGCCTGGGAATCGAGAACCTGTCCCGCAGTCAGGTAAGTGACATGACCAAAGGGCTCAACGAACAGGTACAATCGTTCAGGGAACGGCCATTGGCGGGAGAAGCGTATCCCGTGCTTTGGGTCGACGCGCAGCATGAGAAGGTGCGTTATGGCGGCCGTGTCGTCAGCATGGCCATCCAGATCGTCTGCGGTGTGAATGCTCAGGAGCGGAGCGAAGTGCTGGCGATCGAACCCATGCTGGAAGAATCCAAGGACACCTATCAGCAGCTATTTGAGGGCTTGAAGAAGCGAGGATTGCAGATGCCTTCGTTGGTCGTCTCGGACGCGCATAAGGGGTTGATTGCAGCGATTCGGACGAGCTTTGCCGGCGCATCGTGGCAACGGTGCAAGGTACATTTCATGCGAAATATCCTCGCCCATATCCCGCACCGTGACAAGGCAGAATTTGCCGGGCAGCTCAAGGAGATTTGGCTTGCCCCCTCCGCGGAGGGGCAAAAGAGCGTGCTGCGGAGCTGTGTGAGAAGTATGCAGCCAAATACCCCAAGGCGATTGAAACGTTGGAGGACGGACTGGAGGATTCCCTTTCCTTCTACGCCTTCTCGATGCTCGATGCCCGCAAGATCGCCTCTACAAACATGTTGGAACGGCTCAACGAAGAGATATGGCGGCGAACAAGGGTTGTTGGTATCTTCCACAACCCTGACGTATATCTGCGCCTGGTCACCACGTTTCTCATGGAATATGCTGAACATTGGTCGGTTTTCAGAGCCTATCTCAGCGAAGAATCCATCGTACCCTGTTGCCTCAATTGGCTTAATTCACACGCGGAGCACTTCGAAATTGCGAACTTGCTTTGACACTATCGCTGGTAAACTGACACAGTGGTAAGGCTGCGAAATGGGAAAGAGGATTTGGTCTTTACCCTCGTGGAGAGTGACCGACAACTACATTGCCATACAGGTACCCAACATGATCAATGCAGCTATACAGGCGACCACACAGATGTTCTTCAATGTGTATAGCGAAGATTTTCACGATATTTTTAAAAGCAGCACAATAGACAACAATTCAGATTTGAAACCTTTTCCAAGGCAGCACAGTGGGGCGAAGATCACCTCAGTTCCTCGCAGGAACGGCTTGTGAATGAACACCATCATGGGTTGCTACGACATTTCATCCTCAAGAGTATCTCCATTGAGCCATTCTCTCCAGAGCGGGTGATGGCATTTACCAATGGGATAAATGGCAGTCCTTATAGGCGACTCGGCTACCAAACATCCGATGAACTTTTTCATGCTTTTCTTAACAGAGTCAATGCCGCTTGTACTCCACCTACCCCGCTACCCAAGTGTTCAACTTGAAAATGCAATTTGCGATGGATAGAAGAACACAGAAAACGCTAAAAATTTTCTTGATATGTAGAAATTTTTATATCTCGTAAAGCTTTTCATTCATAGGTCCATTGTGATATGCTGATATCGGAGATGGTTGTATAATCAGGACGTTGAAAATCGATATCGCCCTTACCTTTTAAAGAACCGATCGGGTCGTCTTTGCCCGAGAATGGGGACCCCCACAACCCGGTTTCAATCAAAGGCTGAGGCTCGCTTTCTTCGTCAAGGTGATTGAGCGAGATGCAGCAATGTATGCAGTGACGACTTCAACCGGCTACTCGTTGTCCAATAGCACACGGATTTAGCCCTGCGAGCCAGCATACCACCCTCCGGCAGAGCAGCATGCGAATTCAGCAGCAGATTAGGTTTTGCACACCCGTGTGAGGCACGAGAAACAACCAAAACTCAATCGCCTTTACCCTGCTCACCTGTTTTTACAGGGAAACCAGAAAATGGAGAGATTCCGGCCGAAAGAGGGGAAAGTCCTTGCCCAGTAAAGCTGAAAACAAGCCCGGTATTAAAATAATAAAAAATGGACCTTATTTCGTAACAGGGAGCGTTCCGCTTAAAAAAGTAAAAATCGTCGCCAAAGGCAACCATCATGAATATAAGACAGTGTGGGAATATCCCCTGAAACAGGAATATGCCCTGTGCAGATGCGGGCAATCCGGCAACCCTCCTTACTGTGATGGATCGCATTTACATAACGGCTTCACAGGGAATGAAACCGCATCAAGACTCCCTTACGCAAAGCGAGCTAGCATTTTACATGGCCCGGATCTCGATTTGATGGATGACGGCAGGTGTGCGTATGCTCGTTTCTGTCACAGAGAAGAGGGAAGCGTCTGGGAATTGACCCGGAATTCCGATGATCCCGAAGCCAGGGCACAGGCTATCATTGCGGCCTGTGATTGTCCGACGGGTCGGCTTGTGGCGCTGGATCGTGAAGGAAACCCGATCGAATTGGCGTTTGAACCTTCCATCGAAATACTGGAGGATCCGGAGGAAGGCGTAAGCGGACCCTTGTTTGTGAAAGGAAATATTGCCCTCGAATCTGCCGATGGAACCATATATGAGATAAGAAACCGGATGGCGCTATGCCGATGCAGCAAATCTGACAACAAACCATTCTGTGATGCAACGCACATTTCAATCCAATTTTCTGAAGAGGAGTAGCCCTGAATGGAATCGCTTTGCTGTGGTATCAATGTCAGGATTTTTTGCCTAATCTGGAAGGCGGATACTCCACAGGATTAAAGCATTATTGAACGGCACTAAGCCTTATGTTTTGGGATGATTGATACTGTTTTCCAATCATGAACACATTAGAGATTGCATCATTCTGAATCGGTAACCAATCATCCTCCAAATCCAAAAATGCAGAAAACCCATGCGAAATAAGGTAAAACCGGAATATCTAGCAAGGTGAAAGCTCGCATAAAATGGGTAAGTGAGGCGGCACGGAAGATCAAGGCAAGGTTCTGGAACTTCAATATAATATTTACGAACGAGTGAATATTGCCGGTAAACAAGCCTGGCGCGAGTAGAACGATTGATCGATGAAAGTCAGCTGGAGCGAACGGACTACGAATCTGTACGGAGTTGCTGGAGGACGCAGTGTTTCGCAAGAGTGCTAGGGCTCTCCGGACGATTACAGTGCGAGGCGACGCTGTGGCAGTGGATGGATCAGATAGGCGATAAACTGCGCTCCCCCGTTCCTGCGTTGCAACGCAGATATGTTTACCATAGTACAATATAAGGTCTACAGCAAACCGATAAGGGCACGTACCGCTGGATGTGGATATATCCCTATTTGATATCCTGGCACGAAGAAGGAAGGCTTATCGCGAACATGCAAGGGCAGCGAGGGATTTGCGATGATCTATACTACGTTGGCACGGTAGACCACCTTGCTAATTGCGAGCTGCGAAAAGGGAAACGGCATTTCCAGAAGGGAACAAGCGATTTTCTTTTGGAAAGCATCCATTGCGCCTGTGCAATCGCCGGAAACGACCACAACTGCTGCACAGAATAATGATGTGTTTGTCGTTCCGTCATCAACCCATCCCTGCTCGTGAATCTGCAATTCGGATAATTACCTGCGTGTTCCGTCCGAAAAAGGAGTGTCGGCGTGACAAATTGTCACTACCGGTTGATTCAAAGGTTGTCTATCGAGCGATGTAAGCGTTTACGAGAATGAACTTACGGAATCAGGATTATTGTAAAGCATCTCTTGCTGGTGAAGTGCTGTGATTACTTTTCCACCGTGGATTGCACGAAAAATACGGGCGAAGCCCTTAGATACAAAGGAACCTCGCTATCAGGGGTTCAATCGTTACCCGTTCTTTTCGCCCGTCAGCAGTCTCTTTCATGCTTGCTATCTGACCGTATAGGTTTTAGAAAAGGCGGAGGTGTTATTCGACATATCCGTTGCCAACAGGACGATCTTCTTTTTCGTCAATGGTTCGTCATTCGTATATTCAAATCTGCCTTTTTCATCCGCTGTTATGTAGCCAAGCGGCGTTACACTCTTTCCATCCAACAGACAGATTTCAACGAGTGCGTTTGGGCAGGCGATGCCGGTCACTTGATTACCTTTTGCGGTTTTCACCTTTGGTGCCGTCAACCCAAAGTTCCCGTTTTCAACCAGCATTATCAGATCAGACGGCTTGCCTGTGAAGTGGTTACCTCGTATCAGGTTCCCTACACCGAAATCTACACGAACCGGGAATGCAGTCATCTCACCGAAGAAATTGCTTTGTATAAAATTATCGCTTGCGCTATCCTCCAGAAAAACCCCGACTACACTATGGTCAGAAAAGCTATTTCCGTTAATGATAAAACTCCTGATCCCCGGATTAGCAATACGAATCGCAATCGTACCGCCAAAAAATTGATTGCCCTCCTCAGCGGTATATCCGCCGATCACGCCATGCCGTTGCCCCATATCAATCGTGATGCCCGCATCATTGGGTAGCGTCGTCCCGCTGTTTGCGTCAAGTCCGAATCGATTGCCAAGAATCAGGTTATCCGTGACGCCATAGCCGTTTATCGTTATGCCTTTCTGGTTGCCACTGATCAGGTTTCCCTCTCCCTCCGCAGCACCACCGACACGATGGTTTCCCGATGTCCACATTAACACGCCGGTCTGATTGGGCACGGCCTTTGTACCGGTGATATCGGTGCCAATATAGTTGCCGATCAGCGAATTGCTGTATGAGTTGGGATCGCTGAAAATCACACCTGTGTTTACACCGCTGATCACATTGCGTTCGGCTGGCATCGTACCGCCAATAACGGCGTTGACACAGTTGGATTCCATTACAAGCCCGTTATCGGTGAAATCACATACCGCTGTCGACCCAGTGATATCCAGCCCAATCAGGTTGCTGATCACATGGGTATGATCGCCCCAAGAGTCAAAATTAGTAAAATCGTTACCACTGATCACGTTTCCCTCGCCGGGGTTTACACCGCCTACGGTAACGTAATGCGCCAAGTCCCCGATAAAAATACCGTAGCTATTGGGCATGGGTTGAGTCCCAGTGATGTCAGTGCCTACGAGATTACCCAAGATGAAATGATTCCAACCACCGACACGAATACCGTATAGGCCATTACCGCTGCACAGGTTACCCTGCCCCAGCAGGCTATTGCCTATGTCGCGGCTTCCCCCGATTCGGTTATCCGTTCCCTGCACATCAAAGCCAAACTGCGGAAAATGAAGCATCTGTAACCCCATGAATACGTCATAGGAACCGAAAACGATAAACCCGCTCCCGTCCGTGAGCTTGCCTCCGTCCAGAATCACCCCGGCATCACTGGCATCCACCGTCACGTAGCTTGCATCCATTGTCGGGAAAGGCATTTTGAGCTGTATGGTTACAGGCGCATCCGGTGGAAATACCGATGTGTCAAAGGTAATCCGAGTACCGTCTTTCAAATGCTCAAGGCAGTTGCGCAGCGTACCTTGCCCGCTGTCCGCGGCGCTGGTAACCACAAATTCGGTTATCTTGGCTGGCGGGCTCATGGAGTCCGCATAGTTTGGCCGTCTATAATTATCCTGGATAAAGGGATCCTGAAGCGACAGAGGCAGGCTTACGGTATTCGTTTTCTTGGCATGAGTATCGGCCGCCGATTTCTGTTCATCCTTCGCGTCTTCCTCACGTTGGTAAATGGCTATGCCGCCAAGGCTGTCCGCCACGATCATCCGGTTTTTCTCTACCCAGCAATCGTAGGCTACGCCGCGTGTCGATACGCTACCCAGCAGCACCGGTTTTGTCAGGTCAGAAATATCCACGATCTGTATGCCGTTGCCCAGCGTGCTCACGTAGGCTAGATTCCCATCGATGAATGCCTCCATAGGGCTTCCAGAGATAGCCAGCTCCGATAGTTTCCGTGACTGGGCCGGGTTGGACACATCTACAATCCAAATTCCGGGGTTCGACGACGTGATTACCGTTGTGGCGTTGATAAAACGAATCGCCTCACCGGTTGATTGCTTGTCAAAGTACCCAAGCAGTCGGATGTCCGCCGGATCAGAAATATCCACCAGTTGTAGCTGCGTGCTGTTGGTGGTAATCAGCAGATTGCCGGAAGTGTCCGCATTGACCGGATTTTCCATATCAATACGACAAACCACATGCGGGTTTGTTGGATCGGTCACGTCCACCGACCCGTCGGCGAATTCTCCTGGGATGTAAATATGCCCGTTATTGAGCGCCATAGCACGGAAAGCCATATTGAACACGGCCTCGTCGTTTGATACCCCGCCCAGCCGCTTCGGTTGCAACGGGTCGTTCAGGTCGAAGGTCACCATTGGAAAACGGGTTGCAAGATGTGTAGACAGGTACGCAGTCGATCCCTGCACGATGACCATGTTGGCATATCCGCCTTCCGTGTCGTACCAGCAGGTTTCCACGGGCTGATCCAGATTGCTCAGGTCAATCACGTGCATTCCGGAAAGACCGCCAGCCACATATGCGACATTTCCGTTCACGGTAACCCTGCGCCCATCCAAAATGGGCATCCAGCGGCTTAGAAGAGTCGGTTTGCCTTTGGAAATATCAAAACTAAGCAGCCCCTTTTCCCTGTCCAGTGCGAAGACGCGATTTTTGTCCGCCTCCCCCGCCAGAATCAGGCCATCGGTTTGGAAGCGGGCAGATTCTGAGAGCATACCATCTACAAGAGAATACTTTGCCAGCCCGCTCGCGCCTTCCATCACCAACAGGCCGGAATCAAGTACCTTTAACGCCATCGCCCACCCTTCTGTGGCCAAAGTGTCGATTAGGGTCGGGGCAAGAAGTGAATCCAAATTCCAGACGGATACTCCACCCCACGCGCCCGCGGCATACAACCGATTCCCCTTGATTTCAACATCGTATTGGAAGCCTCTCACGGACAGCATCCCCACCTCCACCGGTTGAGAAGGGTTGCTCATATTCACTACAAAAAGGCCGCTGCCGCCCCCGGCTACATAGGCGACTCCCTCTTTAATACTCACATCATAGGTGTAAGCCATGGGGTAAGCCTCGGCAACTGTCACAGGAGCCCATGGATTGAGAACATCTACAATCTTTACACCCTGCGGGCCGTCCGCAAGTACCGCGTAGTCGCCATAAAGCGCCACGTTTTCAGTGTATCCCCGCGTATCGAGACTCCCCACAATCACAGGTGCGGCAGGATCAGTGATTTCCAATATCGTTAAACCGCCTGAGCCGCAGCTCACATACAGGAAGCCTTTCCCATCACTTGTAATACCCTCTGCAACATCCGGGAGCAATGGACTGGTGCCGATAAGCTTTATATTTTCAGGATCGCTCACATCCATGATCATTATATGCAGCCCGGAACCCACATACAAGGTATCTCCATCCAGCGCAAGCGCCTTAGTCGTTCCCCCGATTTGCCCGGTCAGTTTCCATCCAAGGGTATCCTGATCAGCGGCGGCAAGGGTTGGGAAGCATAATACAAAAAGGACAAGACAGCAAACAAATATCCACCCAAAACCCATCAAATGTTCGTTTTTCATTTTTTCCTCCATGTAAATGCTGTGCCATCGTCAGGTGCTTGCAGTACAGACTGTTTATTGTAAGAGAACGCTTTTGTTGATATGAGCTTGGAATCCATGAAAATTCCGCATCAAATATGTATCTTCCGAATCACCGATCGGTAACTTGCTGGCTTCCATACCGTATGCTGTCAAGATCTAATCCTTTGCGTTTATTTCACCCGTGACTGCTATGGCGGTAATGTCTGATGTCCCATATTAAATATTTCTTTAACAAGCCACTCGGTTTGTTCTTATCATAATTTTGCTTCACTATAACATACCATTTTGATAGAATCAAGGTAAAATATACCAGCGGAGAGAATGGCTTATGGACAATCGTTATTTCGCTCTCGAATGGATTGAAAACGAAGTGTCATCTTAGCCTTAAAAGGATTATTTACCCGACTGACAACCTCGTCTGTTTTATCGCATATTTGCGCTTGTGCCGTGATTACTCTTAGGGTGCATGCCGCTTAGTTTGTACCCTGAAATGCATCCAGCAAACACCATAATATACAACTACCCCCCTTATTTTCATATCATTAATCATTACAAGATAGAAAAAGAACGCTTGTGCGTAGGGTTAGTTGGAATGCATCGTATGGATTTGATGACGCTTTGTATTGCATCGGCGGAAATCAGATAGGGAACTTTCGATGATGCCCGCCCAATGGCCTATTGGAAAGAGCACTGGGATGCGGTAGTCTCTGTTTGAGTTTGAAAACGAACGTGGCAACTAGCGCGTTTGTTTCCCGATAACTATGATAGGATTGGTTTAGGCTGCTATCGGCAGAACGGTGAAGAATCTTTGAATTTTCTCGGAAAAGGGTTATCCTATTACTTCAAGTTATGATTACCCGAACCGAATCTTTCAAATCAAATCGTCACAAGAGGTGGCGATTGTAATTTTCATGAAACACAACCTGATGCGAGCCATCATGATAGATTGGAGCGTTACAATAGCTTGAAGTTCAGGTTTCAATAAATATGCGGGATTCCTTGGCGTGACTTGGCGATCAGTTTTTCTGAAATTACATTTTTAAAATTGAATCTATTTACATTCCCGGCTTTATAATGTATAATTTTATTGCATAATCATCCATAATGTACATATGAATATGGTAGTTTCTATTCGTACACACAAATGTGCATCGAAATATTAGTGCTATCCTATTGATATACAAATTCACCCGATTCTTACGCGCACAAAGGCGTGCGTAGTAAATATAGGAGGAATCCACATGAATCTGCAACAACCAAACAGCAATGATGCGACCAGAACAACAAACCGTTCAAGGAGTGTTGTTCCATCTAGCGGTTTATGCTCGCGGTGCATAGACGGCTGCAAAGGCAACTGTGAAGTGTTCAAAGCTACCTTTCGAGGCAGGGAGTTGCTCTATCCGGGTCCGTTTGGGGATATAACAGCCGGAGGTGACAAAGAATATCCGGTTGACTATTCCCACATCAACATCCATGGCTATGCATTGGGGGCCAAGGGTCTCCCCGATGGTGTGAAAGGGGATTCTGACAACGCACTTTTCCCCAAGGTTTCCACGGAATGTGAATACGGCTGGGATAAAAAGGTTAAAATGAGCGTTCCGATCTTTACCGGTGCGCTTGGTTCAACGGAAATTGCACGCAAGAACTGGGAACATTTTGCCGTCGGTGCAGCTATATCCGGCGTTACCATCGTATGCGGTGAGAATGTCTGTGGTATTGATCCAGGCCTTGTTCTCAACAAAGACAACAAGGTTGTCTCAGCCCCCGATATGGACAGACGAATCGCCGCCTATCGGAAATACCACCGCGGTTATGGTGAAATTCTGATCCAGATGAACGTTGAGGATACTCGCCTTGGCGTTGCCGAGTATATCATTGACAAGCATGGCATTGAGACGATTGAGCTGAAATGGGGTCAGGGGGCAAAGTGCATCGGCGGCGAGATCAAGGTAAACACGCTAGAGCGCGCACTTGAACTTCAGCGCAGAGGCTACATTGTTACGCCGGACCCTTCCGATCCAATTCATCAGGCGGCATTCAAAAGCGGCGCGTTGAAGGAGTTCGAACGTCACAGCCGCCTTGGCTTCATTGATGAAGAAGGTTTCCTGAAGGAAGTCGAACGGCTCAGAAGGCTTGGTTTCAAACGCATAACGCTTAAAACTGGCGCTTATGGACTGCGTGAGCTTGCCATGGCGATCAAATGGTCTTCCAAGGCAAAAATCGATCTTTTGACCATTGATGGCGCTTCCGGCGGTACCGGAATGAGCCCTTGGCGAATGATGGAAGAATGGGGCATGCCCAGCATCTATCTGCATTCGGCTGCTTATGAATTCGCTACCATTCTCCAAAAGAAGAATGAGCGTGTGCCTGACTTTGCGTTTGCTGGTGGCTTCAGCACGGAAGATGGTGTTTTCAAAGCACTTGCGCTTGGCGCTCCCTTTACAAAGGCTGTGTGTATGGGTCGCGCGCTGATGATACCCGGCATGGTCGGCAAAAACATTGAACAGTGGATGAAAGATGGAGATCTTCCCAAGACGGTCAGTGAATTTGGCAGCACCAAGGAGGAAATCTTTGTGTGCTACGAAAAGGTACGCGATATCGTCGGCACGGAAGAAATGAAGCATATCCCCCTCGGCGCTGTTGGTATTTATAGTTATGCAGATAAGATTACTGTTGGTCTGCAACAGATGATGGCCGGCGCAAGATGCTTTAGTACCTCTGCCATTACCCGAAACGAACTGATGTCTTTGACCGAAGAGTGTGCGAGAGTTACAGGAATACCCTACCTGATGGATTCCTATCGCGCAGAGGCAATGGATATCCTCAACAGTTGATTTTGATATTAAGACAAGTTAAGAAATGTCGCATCTGATTGGATGAAATGGGGAAACATTGCGTTTCCGATGCCTGACACAACACGAAACATAAACAAAGAAGCCGCTATGAATTCAGCGGCTTCTTTGCATGTATTTCAATATTTGTCTGTTCTATCGGAGAAGAAAAGGGACCTTCAGGCAGAGCATGTGCTTGGATGAGTTAAGGCTCGGACAATTGTTAGCACTGTATTCGCCGCCGTTTATAGTGAATCAACTTACCCAAAGGACAAAACATGATATAATAAGAGGATGTCATATAGCAAAGATTGAAGGGAATAAGTCGTTGAGTATCTTGGCATTGGTCACAGTCAACGGCAGTCCAGAGACACCTTTCACGTAAACCTTGCTTGACTTGAAACCACGATATCTGCATGGAGATGTACATGTATCCGCCGACGCAGGAGAGGTTGCGCTTATGCAGGAACCATTGTTCTACTGTTTAAACAGGCAGATAGTGGCGAAGGGCAATCGTCAATGCAGGTCGATCCGACGGTTGCGCCTGAGACCTGCCGCTGTGCGATCGACACCAATTCCGATACTTTGATTACAAAAGGGTATTAGGAGAGCAATGCTGAAGATCGCCTATATTCTATACAACCTCCCAGTGTAAACCTCGTTTATTGATCGCCATTCCTTACTATTGCTGGAATAATCGTGGATGGGGAGAAATCCGTGTATGGATACGCAGAAGCAAATAGCTTTTGGTAACGCAGGGAAATGCGTTCCCTGATTGTATTAAAAGTCTGTAGAACGGAGAGATCCATACTGCAGACTTTTTATTGTATACGGAGTTGGCATCCACGATACCACAGTGTTCAACGAGCACCCGTGTCTGGCTCGATTCACTAAAGTTTGATCTTTGAATCCAATGTGAGGATTATTGCTTTTTAGGCAACAATAACAATGATCTGACAGCCTAGATAGCACTATCCATGTTCGTTCAAAAGGGAGGCAACAGCAATTCGATCCTATGTTTACATGCATAGAATACATACTTTCCTACGTCCCTTAATTACTCGTGTATGCTTCCGTCAACCCGCACCTGCGTCGACTGTCGAAAATGACTGGGTGGAGCGCCGTACTTTTTTTTAAACAAGCGACTGAATTGGTAGGCGTCATAAAAACCATAGCTATCCGCTACATCAGAAAGTGTACGGTCACGATCGGAGCGAATGCATGCATAGGCCATTTCGAGCTTGAGGTTGAGCTGATACTGATATACGCTTTGTCCTGTCAGCGCTTTAAAACGAGACGAGAGTGAACGTACACTCATGCCCGCGAGCTCGGCCGCCTCCTCAAGCGCGAGGGTACGGGTCGGTTCCTCGCGAAATACCTGGGATAACCGCGACATCCATTCTACCTCGGTTTGAGAACGATCCCCAATGTAGGCAAGCTCACCCAGTAGCAAATCCAGCAATAAAGACATCTGGCGGCGACGATCTGGACGATCGCTCCAAAACAGCTCTTGTGTCTCCAAAAACAGGTCGCGAACATGCGGGTATCGTGCGCAGGGTGTGAGTGCTCTTAGCAATGCGCAGGAATCGTCTTTCACGTCGGAAAATGCTTCGCTATCTCCTTTAACAGCGGTGAAATGGATAAAATGCGTACGTGTACCCGCTGTGCACTTTAGAGGGCTGAAATGGTGTAAACCAGCCCTTATGAGCAACACATCGCCCGGTCTTACCAGGTGATTCGTTTCACCGCACCGGATCGTCCATTCTCCTTCTTGTAAAAATAGCAAATCATGAACATCCATGGTACGATCCGGGTGGAGTGTTGGGTGCGCATAAAGGTTAGCACCACACTCTGTCACATCTCTATTCTTATAAAGCGGCAGACATACGCGGCTCATCTGGTCATACTCCTTCCTGATTATACATGGTTGTGCCAATTTCTACATTCTTATCTGCTGATATTGTACTTCAAAGCATAAAAAGAGGCAAGCGTTCTTTTATAAGTCCCAATCAATCTATATGCGTATATCATTTTAAATTTTCCATATTCTACATGAAGATGCGCAAGAATCCATTGTGCCAATCAGTCAATTTGTGTTACACTTTGTTTGAAGATAAACGATTAAACGCGAACAGGATGCAGTGATTGGTTGCAGCAATATGCCCATGACTTATGCAACCCTTACGTAATCAGTTCGCACAAGGAGTATTTCATGATAACGAAATGGATACCTCTAGCCCAAGTGACTATGAACGATCCGTTCTGGGCGAGTGTGCAAACACTAATTCGTACGGTTGTGTTACCACATCAATGGAAGCTTCTGAACGATCTGGTTGAAGGTGCTTCCCCCAGCCACTGCGTGGAAAATTTCCGGATCGCGGCGCACGAAGCACAGGGTGAATTCTCCGGCATGGTTTTTAGGGATTCTGATCTTTATAAATGGCTCGAAGCAGTTGGGTATGCGCTGACCATTGAACGTGACGAGGCGCTGGAAGTTGTTGCAGATGAAGCTATCGCACTCATTGGACGTGCGCAGTGTACCGACGGTTATATGAATACGTATTATTCCATTCAAGCGCCTTTGGAACGCTGGAAAAACTTAACGGAAGGGCACGAGTTGTACTGCGCAGGCCATATGTTCGAAGCAGCAGTCGCCTATCATCAGGCAACCGGTAAGCCAGAATTTCTTGATATTGCCTGTCGGTTTGCGGATTGCCTTTGCCTACGTTTTTTGGATGGAAATCATGGCTATCCTGGACACCCCGAGGTCGAGGCAGCGCTTATCCGGCTTTATGAAGAGACCGGTGTGGAACGCTATCTGGATTTAAGCCGAGTATTTATCAATGTACGTGGAGTAGGCGAAGATTTGAGAACCCGAGAGGAAAAAGTTGGTGGCTATACTCCCATCTGGAATCACCTCAAGGATATGCCTGTCTCTTATTTGCAGGATCATCTGCCTGTACGTGAACAGCACGAAGCCTGTGGTCATGCGGTTCGTGCGGTATATCTGTACTCCGCGATGGCCGATTTGGCTCGACTTGACGGAGACATGGCACTTGCACAAACCTGCCAGGAACTGTTTGACAATGCTACCAAACGCAGAATGTATGTGACGGGTGGCATCGGCTCCTGTTCAGAAGGCGAGCGTTTTACGCTGGATTATGATTTGCCAAATGATCTTGTTTACTCCGAAACCTGTGCAAGTGTTGGCCTGATGATGTTTGCGCGTCGTATGTGGCGGTTGACTGATGATGCTAATTGTTATGATGTATGGGAACGAGCATTGTATAACACAGTGTTGGCAGGTATGAGCCAGGACGGGAAACACTTCTTTTATGTGAACCCGTTGGAGGTTTCGCCAGAACGCATTGCGGAAACGCCAGCCCTCGCTCATGTATTGCCCCAACGCCCGAAATGGTTTGGTGTGCCATGTTGCCCACCCAATTTAGTCCGTTGTGTGCTCTCGCTGGGCGGTTACCTGTATGCACAGGAGGGTGAAACCCTCACACTTCTATCCCATATTGCCAGCAGAGTGGATAGTTCGGAACTCTCCATCAGCCTTTCCCGGGAAGATGACCGATATACACTTTCAATCAATTCTAACGTCAAAACAGTTCGTTTACGGATTCCCGATGGGTTTGAACTGCTGGCTGATTATGGAACCGTTGAGCATGGCTATCTGGTATTTTCCCATCAGGGAGGTTCCTGCGAATATACCTACCAGATGATTCCGAAACTCCGCGTACTTCACGCTCATCCTCGCGTTGCTGCTGATGCAGGTAAGGTATGCATATCCTATGGCGCAACTGTCTACTGTCTGGAGGAGGCGGATAACGGCAAACATCTGTGTGAACTGGCACTGCCCAGAAATGCGGTATTCAACAAAATCTACCCCGCTTGGATGCCTGCGGGCACTTTCGCCTTACAAACTGAAGGTGTGCGTTATAGTGCAGAAGATTGGACTGCTGCCTATGAAGCCCGCGAACCGGAAGCCAAAGCCACCCAAATCACTTTCATACCCTACTATCTATGGGCCAATCGTGGTGAAGGGGAAATGCAAGTTTTCATCAATGTTCATAAATGCACGGATGTGCATGATTAAATAAGGAGGAAGCGACATGAAAAAAGGTATCCATCTCTTGAGCCTTGTGATCGTACTCACAATGCTTCTTCCGCTGATTGCCGGAGTAGCGGCATTTGCGGAAGGCTCGGGGAACCGCGTCACCATCACTTACTCTATGTGGGGCAACGACGAGGAACTTCGCGTACTCAATGAAGCAATCGCGAAGTTTGAAAGCGAACAGGACAAAATTCACGTGGAAGCCATCCAGATTGACCGTGCTGACTACGTTGGTACGCTCAACACCCGCGCGGCGGGCAACGACTTACCCGACACGGGCATCATGGCGGAGGATGCAGTGCTCATGTGGGCACAGCAGGGCATGCTTGCCGATGCGAGCAACATGTACGCCGCGGATG
>Ga0302293_10000954_pt1 | contig 14796 bp, 7 predicted proteins | sample III_Fen_N2_2_FD_198758 | JGI IMG/M metagenome (GOLD analysis project Ga0302293, IMG submission 198758) | Peat permafrost microbial communities from Stordalen Mire near Abisko, Sweden - III_Fen_N2_2 | ecosystem: Environmental > Terrestrial > Soil > Wetlands > Permafrost | place: Sweden: Abisko...
TATTCACTGTTCCGCTGATCATTTTCAGCATGGCGCGTGATTTCAAAGTCGTTGGATTTCAGTACGATTTGTATGCCATGCTTTTCGCGGCAAGCATTGTTCAGTTTGTTGTTGGCTGGCAATTTTACATTGGTGCTTACAAGAGCCTTCGCAATGGGAGTGCAAATATGGACGTTTTAATCATGATGGGTTCGTCAGTGGCCTATTTTTCCAGTCTGTTCGTTACCATTGAAATAATAAACAGTCCGAATGTCTATTTCGAAACCGGAGCATCCATTATAACCCTAATACGGCTTGGAAAATATTTGGAGACCAGGGCCAAAGGTAAAACTTCAGATGCATTAAAAGCCTTGATGGGACTGCGCGCCAAAACTGCCTGTGTTGTTCGTGAAGGCATTGAAGCAGTGATCAGTATAGAGCAGGTTGCAGTAGGTGACACTATTATTGTTCGGCCTGGCGAAAAAGTACCTGTCGATGGAATTATCAGTGAAGGTAGGTCGGCATTTGAAGAATCTATGATTACCGGTGAATCAATGCCGGTAAGTAAAGGTCCAGGGGATGAGATCATTGGCGCAACAATAAACAGGGAAGGAATGATCCGTTTTGAAGCTTCCAGAGTTGGACGAAATACTACCTTGTCGCAGATTGTAAAGATGGTACAGGTGGCCCAAGGAAGCAAAGCACCAATACAGAAATTAACCGACGAGATCGGCAAATATTTTGTTCCTATTATTATTGGTCTTGCGTTATTTACATTCCTGGGTTGGGTTTATGTAGCACAAACTGATTGGACTGGCGCTATGATGAATGCCATAGCTGTACTTGTAATTGCATGTCCCTGTGCCATAGGTCTGGCTACCCCAACAGCAATTATGGTAGGTACGTCCAAAGGAGCCGAAAACGGAATCCTGTTCAAGAACAGCGAGGTTCTTGAGCGGGCCGGGAAGATAAATGTTGTGGTCCTCGATAAAACAGGTACTATTACCCGCGGAGAACCTGAAGTAACTGATATTATAGCTTTTGGTAATCATTCCCCAGACAATATTCTCAGACTTGCTGCAAGTGCTGAACGAGGTTCTGAACATCCATTGGGACGGGCAATGGTTAAAGCAGCCCTGGAAAAAGGTTTAAAGCTTTCTGACCCCATCCGATTCAGGTCTTTTGGTGGTTTTGGCATTCGGGCCAATATTGATGATCAAATCCTGGTTATTGGGAATTTGAGGATGATGCAGAATGAAGGAATTCCGATTGAAGAATGTCAGTCCGATATTTTAAGATTGCAGGCCGAAGGAAAAACAGCGATGATTATTTCGTTCAAATCTGCGAATGAAGAAGAACTGATGATTCCAATCGGCATAATAGCCGTAGCTGACACATTAAAAACTGGTGCAAAAGAGGCTATTAGTGATCTTTATAAGCTTGGGCTGGATGTAGTAATGATTACCGGAGATAATCAGTTAACAGCAGATGCCATTGCCAAACAGGTGGGAATCTCAAGGGTTGTAGCTGAAGTGTTGCCTGGCGAAAAAGCTGATGCCATCAAAAAATTGCAAGAGACCAATACTTTGGGCAATTATGCTCACCCCGTAGTTGCCATGGTGGGTGATGGAATCAATGATGCTCCTGCACTGGCACAAGCTGATGTAGGCATTGCAATCGGAACAGGTACAGATATTGCAATGGCAGCGGCAGGGATTACCCTTATCAGTGGTGACCTCTTTGGAGTTGGTCGTGCTATCTCCTTATCCCGTGGAACCTCTCAAACGATCATTCAGAATCTGATATGGGCATTATTTTACAATATTGCATTGATCCCCATCGCAGCCTATGGATTGCTTAGTCCCATGTTTGCAGCAGGAGCAATGGCATTCAGTTCCATTTTTGTGGTAACAAACAGTCTTCGTTTGAAGGCTTACAAAGTTCAGACTTTTGCTCCGAAGAAAAGCATTCTTCGACAGTCACTCGAACTACTTCCGCGTATAATTGCTCCGGCTATTTGTCTGGCTATTTTAATCATAGCACCCATGTGGCTGATGCCTGGTAAAATGGAAATCAAAGGAGCTATTTCAGGCACTATGACCCCGGTTTTGATGATGGTCATGGCAATTTCAAATGCCATAATTGCAGTCTCATATTTATCAATTCCTTTCTTTCTCATCATTTTTACCCGGAAGCGAAAGGATATGCCATTTACCTGGATTATCTTCCTTTTTGGCTTATTTATATTGGCTTGTGGTTCCACGCATATTTTTCACGTTATAGGTTTGTGGTGGCCTGTGAACTGGTGGCAGGCCACTGTTGACCTTATCTGTGCAGTTATTTCCCTTGCAACAGCAATTGTGGTATGGCCTTATCTGCCTAAAATATTAGCGATTCCAAGTCCTAATCAGCTTCGTATGGTTAATGCTGAATTACAGTTAGAGAAAGATAAATTAATATTCACTCAGAGTGAACTGCAAAAGGCATATGCTGAGGTTGAACATCGGGTAAATGAAAGGACCGGAGAATTGTTGATTGCCAACCAGTTGCTTAAGGAAGAAATTGTCGAACGCAGAAAGGCAGAGGAAGCTATGCGTCTCAGTGAGGAATACTTTCGTAATATATTCGAGTATTCGACGGTTGGAAAATCGATTACTCAAATAGATGGTAAGATTAAAACAAATAAGACTTTTCAGAAAATATTAGGTTATTCTTCTGAAGAATTAGACGTAATCAACTGGCAGAGATTAACACATCCTGATGATTTGGCAAGAGATCAGGCAAATTTACGATCAATGCTCTCCGGAGAATATCAATCCAAACGCTGGGAAAAGAGATACATCAATAAAAATGGAAAAATTGTTTGGGTAGATATCAGTTCTATACTGCAAAGGGATAGTGATGGCAATCCACTCTATTTTATTACATCAATTCAGGATATTACTGAACGCAAACAGGTGGAGGAAGCTTTAATCGAAAGTGAAAACCTTCTTAGAGAATCTCAGTCGGTTGCCCGTTTGGGCAGTTATGTATGGGATCTGTCAACCGATCTATGGAAAAGTTCTGTAATTCTGGATGAAATTTTGGGTATCGATGAAAATTACCTCCGTTCACTCGAAGGTTGGAATGCTATTATTCATCCCGAATGGCAGAAATTAATGTTGGACTATGTCATCAATGAAGTTACTGGAAAGTATCAAAGGTTTGATAAAGAATATCTGATCATCAGGCAAAATGATGGTCAGGAACGTTGGGTACACGGACAAGGTGAACTTGAGTTTGATGTCAGCAATAAGCCAATAAAACTAGTCGGAACAATTAATGATATCACTGAGCGTAAGCAAAAGGAACAAGCATTACGCAGAAGTGAGGAAAAATTCCGTAATCTCTTTAATAATTCAGAGGTTGGTATGTTTAGAACGCGGCTCGATGGTTCTGAAATTCTGGAATTCAATGAAAAGTATCTTAAGATTATCAATTATACATTCGAAGAGGTAAAAGGGTTTCCTTCAATAAATTTTTGGGCGAACCAAAAGGAGCGGGAGAAGATGGTACAAATGCTTAACACCAAAGGTCATGTGACGGATTTTGAGTTTGAGCTATTGAACAAACAAGGTGAGGTTTTAATCTGTATAACTTCATTAAGGTTATATCGCGATGAAGGTATTCTTGAGGGCTCAATACTGGACATAACCGATCGCAAAAAGGCTGAAAAGGAAATACAAAAACTCAACGAAACACTGGAGCAGAGGGTAATTGAACGTACAGAACAACTCGAGGCAGCCAATAAAGAACTTGAAGCTTTCTCTTATTCTGTTTCACATGATTTGCGGGCCCCATTACGACACATCAATGGATTTATAAGCCTCTTTCTGGAAAGCAAAACAACAGAATTAACGGAAGAAGAATTTGGCTATCTTGCCATTGTATCCCGTTCTTCGGAAGAAATGGGAAAACTGATCGATGCCTTGCTTACTTTTTCAAGATTGAACCGTTCGCTATTGCGAAAGTCAAGAATTGATACTTTTCAGGTCGTTAATCATAGTCTGGAAATATTCAGCCAGGAAATTATAGCGAGGGATATTGAAATTAAGATTAACCAACTTTGTGACACATTTGGTGATTATCAGTTGATTGGGCAGGTATGGATGAATCTCCTTTCAAATGCAATTAAGTACACCGGGAAAAATGAGAAAGCTATTATTGAAATAGGTTGTTACAAGGAAAAAGATGAATCGGTTTTCTTTGTTAAAGACAATGGGTGCGGGTTTAATATGAAATATGTTAATAAACTGTTTGGTGTGTTTCAGCGGCTTCACAAGCATAATGAATTCGAAGGAATTGGTATTGGTCTGGCAAACATCAATCGGATTGTAAACCGACACGGAGGTCGCTGCTGGGCCGAAGGAGAGATTGATCATGGAGCAACTTTCTATTTCAGTTTACCTGATGTAACGAGCCATAAGCAATAATTTCTAAAATAAAGCAATGATTGTAGGCGAGTTCCATCTCGTTATAAATTTTCTAATAAGAGAGAAACTTAATACGCAAATTGCAGAACATCAATTGGAAAATAAACAGATGAAAAAAGCAACTAAATTATCTCTGGAGCCCCCATATTTGACTATTTTTAAACCGGATTCCGAATAGTTGCAAAAGATTACTATTTTTATGCATAATCTGGATGTAAAGGATAAGTAAATTCAAGAATTTAAGCATTATACAAAACTGAACACTATGAAAATAATTGGACTGACTGGATTGATTTTTATTGTATCACTCACTTTTTCATTTTCCAAAGACAAAGTAAAGTCACAGGAAGCAAAGGTGGCTGAATTGAAAAAACATGTAAGTTATCTGGCATCAGATGATTTAAAAGGACGGCAAACGGGTTCTGAAGGTGATAGTCTAGCTGCCAGCTATATCAGGAGTGAATTGGTGGGATATGGCTTGGCCCCACTGTCTGACAAAGGATTTCAACGGTTTAGGGTAACCGATAAAATTATAAACGGACAAGCCAACAGTTTGCTGCTTAATGGAACTTCTTATAAAATTGATACTGATTTTGCCCCCTTTGCTTTTTCTCAGAATAATTCCTTCACAGGTGATGTGGTTTTTGCAGGGTATGGTTTTGAGATCAATGAAGATAGCCTGAAGTGGAATGATTATGCAGGCATAGATGTAAAAGGAAAGATAGTTTTGATTCTTCGGGCTGATCCTGAAATTGAAAAGAATTCCAGTCCATTTATAAAGTATAGCCATGACCGTGACAAAGCGCTTCAGGCAAAAGACATGGGGGCATCTGCAGTTTTATTGGTTTCAGGAAAGGTTTTTGATCCTGAAGATAAGTTTGAACCTCTGGCTAAAGGTGACCAGTCGGTTGGAATCCCTGTATTCCGCATTTCCAGGAAGATTGCCAATTCGATTCTTGAACAGAAAAAACTTTCTATTGAAGATCTCGAAAAGAAACTCAATGAACAGAGGAAACCCGAGAGCTTTGCAACCAGAGTTAATATAGAAGGGCACTCGGATGTGATACAGACAACTGTTGCTACCCGAAATGTAGTGATGGTTATTCCAGGCAGTGATAAAGTACTGAAAAATCAGTTCGTGGTCATTGGAGCACATTATGATCATCTTGGCATGGGAGGCTTGGGCTCTGGAAGCCGGGTTCCCGATACACTGGCAATACATCACGGAGCGGATGACAATGCATCAGGAGTAAGCATGATGATGGAATTGGCTGAAGAATTGGCTGCCGTACCCGAAAGTCACAAAAGAAGCATTGCCGTTATTGCCTTTTCTGGTGAAGAGGAGGGCTTGCTTGGTTCAAAACATTTCGTGGATAATCCTGTTTTTGATCTGAATCAGGTAAACGCCATGGTTAATCTTGATATGGTTGGACGCATTACGGATAGTACTAAGGTGCAAATTGGTGGAATAGGAACAGCTGACCAATTCCGTCAACTGATTCGTGCCTCATTTGATACCACAGTGATGAAAATTTCGTTAACTGAAGAAGGATATGGACCATCTGATCATGCATCGTTTTACGGGAAAAATATTCCAGTGCTGTTTATTACTTCTGGTGCTCATCTCGATTATCATACTCCTTCTGATACCTGGGATAAAATAAATTATTCAGGCATGGAGAAAATATCAGAATCAGCATACAAGATTATTTCTAATCTGGCCAATATGGATACCAAACTGACGTTCAGGGAAGCTGGTCCCAAAATGGTTGCCAGTCGTGGTACCCGGAAGAAAGGTGTATCCCTGGGGATTATGCCTGATTTCGCCGGCAATGTAAAAAATGGTCTACGGGCTGATTTGGTAACACCAGGAAGGCCTGCCGCGATAGGTGGAATGAAGAAGGGCGATATTATTATTTCAATCAATGGGAAACCCGTTGGTAATATTCAGGATTACATGTTTCGACTTAATCAACTTAAACATGGTGAAACCATCAGTGTTGAGGTATTACGCGATTCAAAGAAGGAAGTGCTGATCATTCAATTGTAAATACAAGATTATTTTTATGAAGAAATTTTTTTTATGGTTCCTGGCTTTCGTGATTACTATCTCTGCAGCAATCTATCAGAGGAAAACTGGTCCTACTTATCCTAAACAACAAACCGTTTCAGTAAATGGAGTCAATCATGAGCTAAAACTGGTGCGAAGCCTTGCCCTGGATGAAGAACCGGTTGTCAAATTGGAGCTAAAGGACACAACTGCAAAAGCCAGGATTTATTTCCGCAGATATCTTTCAAAAGATGAATTTCAGACGTCTGATTTTCAATTTAAAAGCAAACCAATTCATTCCTTCATAATGAATATGTTATTTAGGGTTGACAAGGAGGAAGGATTTTATGCAACAGTTCCTCAACAGCCAGCTGCCGGTAAAATTGAATATTATTTTGATATTACCGATCATTCCGGCACAAAAACCTATTTAAAAGAAACCCCAATTGTCATACGTTTTAAGGGTGGGGTACCCCTGTCAATTTTACTTCCGCACATCCTTTTTATGTTTATTGCCATGTTGTTTTCTACGCTTTCCGGTTTATTGGCAACATTCCGCATACCTTCTTTTCGTGAATTCGGGTTATTGACATTTGGTTCCTTGTTGATAGGGGGAATGTTCCTTGGTCCTTTGGTTCAACTATACGCTTTTGGAGATTTATGGACAGGTGTACCTTTTGGCTGGGACCTGACCGATAATAAAACACTGATTGCATTTCTTTTCTGGATTCTGGCGGTGGTCATGAACCGTAGAAGAGATAAGCCTTTTTATACGGTACTTGCTGCAGTGGTACTATTACTAATTTATTCCATTCCTCACAGTATGTTCGGTTCACAACTCGATTACAACACGGGAAGTGTGACCCAGGGAATGATTATGAATTTCTTTTTATTTTAGGTGATTAAGATGAAATAAAGGAAGGGTGGCAATTAAATTAAAGCTTTCAATTTTGATTCAATTTATTTACAATTGGGTTTAAATTGATGGCTTTCATATTAATAGGAATTTTCTCCTGTTTATTATTCGAAGCATGCTGTGAAAGAATATCCGAATTATGAATAATGAAAAAGAATCTGCTTCCTTCATTTATCTTTGAAATAAATTGCAAATCACCCCCTAATAATTTAACCAGGCCCTTGCTGATCGCTAATCCTAGTCCGAATCCCTTACTTCCGACAAGGGGATTCTTTCCCTTAAAGAATGGTTTAAAAATAAGATCCCGGTTCGATTCATCAATTCCACATCCTGAATCTTCAACATAGAATTCTATCCCATTTTCTGCGTTGTGAAATCCAAACCGAATAAATCCCTGGTCAGTATAGTAAAAGGCATTATTTAATAAATTCTGAAAAATATGCGTTAGTCTAACAGGATCAGAATACAATTCAATTTCACAGTCTTCATTTCCTTTTATAAGATTAAAGGAGACACGTTTATTTATGTTTTTTATCTGGGACTGTTTATATTCCAGGAATAGAGCATCAAGCAAACTATTTAGATTGAATTCCTTTTTTATTATCTCAAATTGGTTTTCCTGAATCTTCGATATATCCATGATATCGCTAATGAGTTTTGCAAAATCGTTCCCGTTCTTTGTAAGGTGTTTGGCAAAAACCAGCTTGTCATCCCTTGAAAACGAATCATCGAGTAAAAGTTCACAAAACCCTAATATTCCATTCAATGGAGTTCTGATCTCATGTGACATATTGGACAGGAAAGCTGACTTTAGCTGATCCGATTCTTCAGCCTTGTTTTTGGCTTCATCCAATTCATATTCAATCTTATTTTTCTTTCGGATCTCATTACGGATTAAGAGAAATAAAAATACAGCTGTCACTGTTATAAAGAATTCTCCTTTGTATGTTTGTAGTATAGTTATTGCATCACTGCTTCCTGCTATACGAAGAATGATCTGATCAGAAAATAGGATCCATAGAAACCCTATTATGAAATAGATTAAAGTTATTTTTAACGCGATTTTATTTTTCATGTTTTGTAACTTAACAAAGAGCCAATTAAGGGGTTCGATAAATGTAATATTAAATCATTGATGTATAGCCGAAACAATGTAAGATTTCTTTTGAATAAAAGCAATAAACTGCTGCAAAATTTGTGAATTATTCAATAGGATGCATGGCAAAAACTAAAATAAAAGGCAAGATTATGATTGATTCTGAACTACAGTTTGAGCGTGCTAATTTTGATCAATCGGTATATGAAGTCATTCGGATCATTGATGGAATTGCTCTTTTTCTTGAAGATCATTTCAGCCGCCTTCAGCAATCCATGAAGATTCAGGGAATTTCATTTGAAATGGACTTCCAGGACTTTAAATGCAATATCATGGAGTATGTTGAAAAAAATCAAAAGCAGAATGGCAATATCAGGTTTTTATATTCCAAAACCGAAAGCGAAGTTGAGTGGACTTTCAGCTTTATTCCCCAAAGCTATCCGAATGAGATGGATTACCTTAATGGAGTTACAAGTGACCTGTTATATGCCGAGCGGCAAAATCCGAATGCAAAGGTGATTCAGACCATCATTCGTGAAGAAGCCAATCTTATGATTGCCAATCAAAAATTGTATGAAGTGTTACTTGTCGATCAGGATGGACTGATAACCGAAGGAAGCCGCTCAAACGTTTTTTTTGTGAAAGATAATCTGTTTTATACTGCACCTGCATCAAAAGTCTTGGTTGGAGTTACCAGGAAAAGAGTAATTGATTGTCTTTCTAATCTTAAGTATATGCTTGTTGAAGAGGCAGTCCGTTCTTCCGAAATTGGAAATTATGATGCTGTTTTTCTTACGGGGACTTCGCCTGGAGTTTTGCCGGTACGATCAATCGGAACCCGGATTTTTGATACCAGTCATCCCAGGATTAGAAAGCTGATGGAACAATACAACGACCTTGTCTCCATGTATATTCAGAACGAAAAGAACATCAGATAAAATCAGGCATCTAACTCAAGCAGGTAAAATGAATTACTTCGACTGACCACTGTCAACTTTTTCATCTTGCACTGGCACATTGGTCATTCCTGTTTTAAGTTTGACAGTCCGAAATCTGCCGTCAGTTCTAATTTCCAGTTTTTCTTCTTCTGAATAGGGTGTTTTGAAATAGACATTGTAAGCAGCAGGGTAGGGAACCAGCAATTTTTGTATGGCTCGCGGAGGCAGCACAATTCCCATAATATCGCAGTAGCCGGTTTCTTTCCAAACAATGTCGGTTACCATATTGATGTAAAGGGTATCTGCAGATTCATTCAGCAGACCTATTTTTTTAAAGGCGCGATTGCTTGAATAGACTTCGAAATTTGAATCCAGGGATACTGATACAAATAAATTCACAAGGTTTAGAAAAACATCGCCTACATTGCCACCAGTTCGGTTGTTTTTCATATCATGCTGCCGTTCAATGCTTGTCTTGTCAGTCAGATACCTTGTGCCCGAGCAGCCAGCTGCAATAAGCAGAACGATCATTCCAATAAAAACCAATCTTCCTGAACTCATTGTGTTTTTAGCAAAGTTAATCATAATCGTAAAATTAACCATTTTCTGGATGAACTCATCCTACCAATTTATTTCGGTATCAATTATAATCAAATCATCAATATGTTTGAACAGGAAACAAAAAAAAACTCCGAAGTAAAATTACTCCGGAGTTTTTAATTATTGTATTGTATGGATCAGTTCTTAAAAATGAAGTTTTCTTTTACCTCTTTCCTAATGACCCTTTCCTGATTTGTAGTTGTTTTATTCTGCAACAACTGTATAATCCTGTGCAGCCATTCTCTTATAACCGTTGTATCTCCATTTTGCATTTTCTTCTGCTGCTTTGAAAAGCTCATCGGCTACTTCAGGGAATGCTTTCTTCAGAGAGGTATAACGAACTTCGCCATTCAGGAAGTTTTGGAATTTCGACCAGTCAGGAGCATTTGAATCAACAACGAATGGATTCTTTCCTTCTGCTTCGAGCAGTGGATTGTGACGGAACAGGCTCCAGTATCCACATTCAACAGCCAGTTTTTCTTCCTGTTGTGTGCGTCCCATCGATGCCTTTAATCCGTGGTTAATACAAGGCGAATATGCAATGATCAGCGATGGGCCGGGATAAGCTTCAGCTTCGCGGATGGCTTTCAAATACTGCGAATTACTGGCTCCCATGGCCACCTGTGCTACGTAGACATAGCCATAAGACATAGCCATCATACCCAGATCCTTTTTGCGGATTCGTTTTCCTGAAGCTGCAAATTTGGCAACTGCACCAACCGGAGTTGATTTGGACGCCTGACCACCTGTGTTTGAATATACTTCAGTATCCATGACCAGAATATTTACATCAGCACCCGAAGCCATGACGTGATCCAATCCACCGTAACCGATATCATAAGCCCATCCGTCTCCACCAAAGATCCATTGCGACTTTTTAACCAGGTATTGCTTTAGACTCATGATTTCTTTTGCATAGGCGGCATTGCTTTTTGCCAATATTTCGCGGACGTCTGCTGATACTGCTTCAGTTCTTTCACCGTTGAGTTTATTTTCAATCCATGCTGTGAATGCTTCTTTTTCGGCCTCAGTTGCACCATTGGTTATAGCAGCTTTCATGATCATTTCGATACGGTCACGTTGTGCCGAGACACCTTCTGCCATACCAAAACCATATTCAGCATTGTCTTCGAACAATGAGTTTGCCCATGCTACACCCTTGCCGCTTTCCTTGTTTTGGCAATAGGGTGTTGAAGGAGCGGATCCGCCATAGATGGATGAACAACCTGTGGCATTTGATACCATCATGCGTTCTCCGAACAGCTGTGAGATAAGCTTGATGTATGGAGTTTCACCGCAACCGGCACATGCACCCGAGAACTCGAATAAAGGTTGTGCAAACTGTGAGTTCTTCACCGTTTTGCTTTTTTCAACAATTTTTTCCTTGTATGTTACATTTTTGTCGAAATGATTCCAGCGCGAAATTTCTGCTTCCTGTGTTCCAAGTGGTTGCATTACCAGCGCTTTTTCTTTCGAAGGACATACATCGGCACAGTTACCGCAACCGGTACAATCCAGCACACTTACCTGGATCTTGAAATTCAGGTTCGGGAATTGTTTGTTTGGTATGGCCTGTAATGATTTTGTTCCATCTGGTAATTTAGCCAATTCGCCTGCATCGATCAGGAATGGTCGGATAGCAGCGTGAGGACAAACATAAGCACACTGGTTACACTGGATACAATTTTCAGCCTGCCATTCAGGAACGTTGACTGCCACACCACGTTTTTCGTAAGCTGCAGTTCCTGCCATAAATGTACCATCTTCTGCACCAAGGAATGTACTTACTGGTAAGTCATCTCCCTTTTGCGCATTGATTACATCCACAATGTTTTTGATATATGCGGGACGATCGTGGTCTTCACCATTGGTATTAAGAACGATGTTTTTCCATTCGGCGGGTACCTCAATTTTAACCACATTATTTCCACCGGCTTCAACGGCAGCATAGTTCATGTTGATCACCTTATCACCCATCTTGCCATATGATTTGACGATGGCTTTTTTCATTTCATATACAGCCGTTTCAAAAGGAATTACTTCTGTAATTTTGAAGAAAGCAGATTGCATGATGGTATTGGTGCGGTTACCCAGGCCAATTTCTTCACCCAGTTTCGTACCGTTGATCGTGTAAAACTTGATCCCGTTTTCAGCCATGTACTTCTTCATGGTATCAGGAAGTTTACTCTTGGTTTCTTCCTCATCCCAGATGGAATTAAGCAGGAAGGAACCTCCTTTTTTCAAGCCTTTCAAAACATCGTACAAATGCAGGTATGCGGGTACGTGGCAGGCCACAAAATCAGGATTATTTACCAGGTAAGGTGAACGGATAGGTTGATTGCCAAAACGCAGATGCGAAGAGGTGAATCCGCCCGATTTCTTTGAATCGTAAGCAAAATAGGCCTGGCAATATTTATCGGTTGCTTCACCGATAATCTTGATGGAGTTTTTATTTGCACCGACAGTACCGTCAGAACCCAAGCCATAGAATTTTGCTTCATAAGTTCCCGGAGGGGCCACATTCACTTCAGCTTTTAGAGGAAGCGATTTGAAGGTCACATCATCCACAATACCAATGGTGAATTGATTTTTAGGTTCATTCAGTTCCAGGTTTTCGTATACCGAAAGAATCTGGGCTGGAGTAGTGTCTTTTGATCCCAATCCGAAACGACCGCCAACAATAAGTGGAGCATTTTCTGTTCCGTACAGAACTTCACAAATATCCAGATACAAAGGTTCTCCCGTTGCTCCTGGTTCTTTGCTGCGGTCGAGTACTGCAATCCGTTTAACCGATTTTGGCAATACATTGAGGAAATATTTCGCGGAGAACGGACGGTACAGATGCACAACCAGTAAACCAACTTTCTTGCCCTGAAGAGCCAGGTAATCGACAGTTTCACGAATGGTTTCGGTTACCGAACCCATAGCGACAATAATGTTTTCAGCATCTTTGGCACCATAATAGGTGAATGGATGGTACTCGCGGCCTGTAATCTTTTTGATATCCTGCATATAGCCTTCCACGATATCAGGAACTGCATCATAATAACGGTTCGAAGCTTCTCTGGCCTGGAAGAAAATATCAGGGTTCTGTGCGGTACCTTTTGTTACCGAATGTTCAGGATTTAAAGCTCTTTCCCTGAATTCCTGGATCAGGTTCATATCAATTAACTGAAGCATATCTTCCTGTGAAATCACTTCGATTTTCTGGATTTCATGCGAGGTACGGAAACCATCGAAAAATGCCATAAACGGAACCCTTGATTTTAAAGTTGCCAGGTGAGAAACACCTGCAAGGTCCATTTCTTCCTGAACTGAACCGGCTGCCAGCATGGCGAAGCCAGTCTGACGGGCGGCATAGACATCGCTGTGGTCGCCAAATATCGATAAGGCATGACTGGCCAAAGCACGAGCACTGATATGGAAAACGCAGGGAAGTAATTCTCCGGCGATTTTGTACATATTTGGGATCATCAGTAACAAACCCTGCGATGCAGTGTAAGTTGTCGTTAATGAACCCGACTGTAAAGCTCCGTGTACTGCACCGGCAGCTCCACCTTCGCTCTGCATTTCGGCTAAACGGACTGGTCGACCAAAAATATTGGTTTTGCCATTGGCTGCCCATTCGTCAACATATTCCGCCATGGTTGAGGATGGCGTAATTGGGTAGATACAAGCTACCTCACTGAACATGTAACTAATATGCGCTGCGGCATAATTTCCGTCACACGTAATGAACTTTTTTTGTTTTGCCATTTTTGTAATATTTAATTTGTATTTTTTGTTAATATTTTCATTTACATTTTAATAGTCTTGAACACGGTTAAAGGATTATTTGATTTACACTCCCGATGGCTATCGGGATCATCCATTTTTTAATCTTGTTCATCCTGCAATCCTTTAATCATGTTCAAGACTTTATTAATATAGAAATCCAAATAGCCAAAGTGGAATAATATTTGCATTTCCGACTTCAATCATATCTGCTGCAGCAAAATAACCTTCTTCAAAAGGTAAGGTATATTTGCCGCCTACATTGAAATGGTAGATGTCGTTGACCAGAAAGTTAGCCTTATCCGAACTTTTTATCTGGTTCTTGTAGCCGACCTGGTTATAGAAAAATGTCTGTCTCAATATCTTACTTGTAATGTTTCCCTCATCGATGGCATACATCAGATTGGTGTTGTGCATGTATACCATATCGGGTTTTTTGATCTCATCCTCATTCCCATTCGAAAAAAGCAGGTTGATAATCCGTGCGTTTTTCATGTACCTGAGGTAATTCATGATGGTTGCCCTCGAGGTCTGAACCTCCGCACTGATTTTGCTTACGTTTGGCGAAAAGGGTGACTGGCTGGCAATGATCTGTAATAGTTTCCGTAATTTCGGAAGATACTGCAAATCAATTTGATTGAGATAAGTTACATCAATTTCAAGGGCAAGATTGATGTGCTTCAACAGCGTTTCGCTATAATAGCTTTTATTGTCCAGAAAATACGGGTAAAAACCATCTTTCAGATAATCATTGAAGAAAGCCAGTGGTTTCACGGCCTGAACAATTTCCTGTGCAATGTTGATGTGATTGGTCAGTATTTCCTGAAGCGTGTACTGTTTGAAATTCTGATTCGTTTGATAATTCAGGTATTCGCGGAACGAAAGGCCTTCAAGATGATAGATTTTGGCAATTTCCTTCAGCTCGTTGTTCTCTTCCAGGACCCTGAGAACAGGCGAGGCAGAGAAGATGA
>Ga0302293_10000956_pt1 | contig 14791 bp, 10 predicted proteins | sample III_Fen_N2_2_FD_198758 | JGI IMG/M metagenome (GOLD analysis project Ga0302293, IMG submission 198758) | Peat permafrost microbial communities from Stordalen Mire near Abisko, Sweden - III_Fen_N2_2 | ecosystem: Environmental > Terrestrial > Soil > Wetlands > Permafrost | place: Sweden: Abisko...
TTTTTGAAAGACCACTTTAAAAATTAAAGTGGTCTTTCAATATTTTCGAATAGTGGCGATGGTTAAGGCTGCATCGCTCCAAACAATACCAGCCATGCGAGAATAGACTTGGCAACCAGACTAAGCACGATGTACGTGCGTTCTCCGTAAAGATAGTCCTTCCATTTACCAATTTTCTTATACTGCAGTATCATGTTGATCGGGAATGAATTGAACGCTACAAAGTATGTGCCGATAATCGCCCAAACAAACCAAGGCACCGAACTGTAATTGCCCGTGCCGGTCATGTAGAGGATGATCACCACCCAGGGAGCTAGCCCAGCGATGGAACCCCACACAAATGGTCCCCAGTTTACTTGACCGTCTGCATGGTTTGAATTGAGCTGCTCCATCAAAAGGCCGAACAGGTTCATGGAAGCATTGACAACAAAGATTAGAACGAGTGAAGCGATATCGTAAATTCCGAACAAAGTAGAGATAAGCACGATCATGATCGATGAACTCAGCGCGTATTCAAACCAACGGAATTTGTTGATGCCTTTTTGAAGATCTGCATTGTAAATTGCATTGAGCTTATTTGGTATGGAAATCAGCGCATGCGCCGCCGCTGATATCAACAGAAACGATGCAACAAGCACACCGAAAGGTAAGTTGAAAAGAAAGCGCTCAGCAGTCACCAACGACTGCTTACTCACATCGTATGTAATGTAAAACTGTTTGATATGTGGCGTGAATGTTGAAATCTTCTGAATGACGCTAGTGGCGAGTATCAGCATGAGGATTCCCTGAACCAAGTGCAGTAAGCCCATGATCAGATTAAACCTTCGGAGTTTTTGAAATTTTGAATCCATAATTTCCCACCTCGCTTTACCTCATTATATTTTATACGATGCGCAGTGTCAAGATAAGATAGCACTGGCTGAAAGATCCAACCGTTGGAATATTCTTCACTAGTTAATGACCTGTCGTGAAATGCAGTGGATATTATGTCAACGAAACACCGCGGTTTTAAGTGTTTTAGTGGCAAGTCCTTTGCTAGCCATGATATGTTTGGTATGCGGCTTTTGCGAGTTCATTGAACGAAGCGTAGCTTGAGAAGAAGCAAGAGCTTTTGTAAGAGATTAACATATGGAAATGCCTTACCCGTTGACAGAACTTATAAAGCTGGATATACTTCTTCTATACAACCATTGAAAATGAAACCCAAGCCAAAGGAAATGCGAGAAGTGATTCCCTTTCTTATGGCAATGGATTAAAACGACTACAGCTTGAACACTTGCCATATGTATTGCCGATGTACGCCTGTATCTCATTCAAACAGGAGTGTTTAAGCATACAGATGCATATGATGAAGTAACACTTCGGAGCCAACTTTCTGTTTCATCGGTTCGACAACAAACCATTTGTCAGTGGAAATTTCCCCGTGTACGTGATTTGTAACATGATAAACGACACACTTGGACCGATAATTGTGAAAGGAAGGTTCCTATGAAGGTCAAAACAAAATCCTGGGTCAATTTGGGGCTATATCTGCTAACGCTTGTGATCAACACGCTGGGTGCAATGGGGTTTATAAACGGGATGTCTCAAAAAGCGGTATCGGACGCTTATCCAACGCTGATCACACCAAGCCCCGCGACCTTCGCCATCTGGGGTGTCATCTATATCTTGCTGCTCATTTCCCTTATCTACATGATTGTCAAACATAACGAGGATAGAACGGCAAAACTGATCAACACAATCAGCCTGCCTTTTTGGGTATCCTGCGCGGCGAATATCCTGTGGATCATTACCTTCTCCTATGAATGGATTGGTATTTCCACCCTGCTGATATTAGTGTTCGTCATAAGCCTGGCTATTATCAACGGTAGACTCAAAACCCCTGATGGGCTTGGGCAAAAGGTCAATGCGATGGCGTTTGGGATCTACAATGGCTGGCTGATCATCGCGACGGTGGTCAATGTATCGGCTTTCCTAGTGAAGTTGCAATGGAATGGTTTCGGTTTGAGCCCTGATACCTGGGCATTGATCATCCTCATTGTTGCATTGCTGCTAACTTGCCTCATTCAGATGCGGCTGCGCAATGCTGCACTCACGCTGCCTCTTGCATGGGGTTACTATGGCATCTGGCAGCAGCATCAGGCTCAAGGTATCTTTGCCGGACAGTATCCAGCAATCGTGACGGCGACGGTCATCATTGGAATAATCTATCTTATCATTGCGGTTTTCGTCTTTATCCAAAATGGGTTCTGCTTGCTGCCAAAGAACAAAGTGCAAAAATAGCAGCCAAGCGATCCGCCAAGTGCATGGGTATATCTGGATTCTAGCAAGCTTTGAAAACCAATCCTAAAACCAATACACAAACCCGCTAAATCGATAAAACCCATATAAATCGAAACTTTCTACCAATAAATAAAGGATGCCAATCTTGTATTGAGATTGACGTCCTTTTATAGTGGCTTAGAAAAGCGGTACGTGAAGGTCATGGTTCAACTAAAAAAACTAAACGTCGAGCGTACAGGTAAGGTAAATCGCGAACGAGAGCTACTGGGATTCATCGACGCGCTATTTACTAGCTCGCTCGTGCTGAATGTTTGGGATAAGCAGCTATGAAGGCTGCATGTGGTGAAAGGGACTGTTTAAGGGGGATAGGGGCATTGAGTTCGAGTTTAAGTGTAGGATGAATATCATGTTGCATGCTTCAAGCCAAAGCAAGTGATAATAGGTTCTTCGGGCTGCAAAACACAACATGGATATGGATGCGTTGTGACGGTCAACGATTCGCTCCTATCTGTTACGTATTACGACTGCGGTTTGGCCTGTATTTCCCGTATGGCTGTACTCAAAAGTATTTGGAATCGCGCATGTTCCTTTCTAACTACTTCCGCATCGTTTGTCTGTAAAGCCTTTTGAAGCCTCTCGGCACATTCAGCCAGTCTTTTTGCGCCAATGCTGCCTGAGCTGCTTTTAACTTTATGTACGGTTAACGTCGCATCTGTGAAAGCCCCCGCGTCGATTTGCCCTTGTAGCACCTGTCCGGTTCGTTCGTTTTCGTTGAAATACTCCTGCAAAATGGCTGCGTATGTGCTCTCGTCAATGCCGAGCTGTTGGATTGCCTTTGCCCGGTCAATCACCGGCGCTTCATCAAGAGGTACAAGAGGTAAAATGGCACTCGATGGTGGAAGCTCGGTCGACGCTTCCTGTTCCATGGTTTCTGGGGTTCCCTGCGGGGCTATTGTGCCATTGGGTTTCGACACAGCCAGGTTGTTTCCATGGCAAGGTTTCCCTTTTAGAACCTCCAGAATGGTGCGAATGAACGCTTCAGGCTCAAATGGCTTGCTGACGTAATAATTGATGCCGTGACTCCTGCACTTTTCCTCCACACCCACAATTGCATCCGCAGTCATCGCTATTATCGGAATCTCGGTATCGATCTTGCGGATCCATTCTGTTGTCGTATAGCCATCCATTACCGGCATATGGATATCCATCAGGATAAGATCTATTTCTGGCCGATGGCCCTCAAAGAAAGTATAGCCTTCTTTGCCGTTATCGGCTTTTGAAACAGTAAAGCCCGCTCCTTCCAAAATGCTCTTGGCGATAAACTGGTTCGTCTTGTTATCCTCTACCAACAAAATGTGATAGGGAAAAGGTGCAACAAGAGACTCCGTGCCCGTTACCTCCATATTCATCTTTGGTGGATTAATCTGGAACAATTCAACAATGCCGTTATACAACGTTGATGGAATAATAGGCTTTGAAAGGCCAAAGTCGATTCCAATGGTAGCGATATCCTCCAATAAATCCTCACGGGTCATCGGGACCATTAGCATACATTTTGATGAACGTTGGAAGTAGATGGATTTTCGTACTTTTTCGAGAAATGCGATACCGCCGTCCTGCGGGGTCATATAATCCACAATCAGCAGATTATAAGATGCTTCGCCATCAATCGCCGCTTTGCGCATAATTTGGATAGCTTCCGTTTCATCAACGGTGAGGACATGCTTGATTCCAAAGGCTTTCAAACAATCCCCCAACATGTTGCGGGAGTTTTCGCTCGCATCCAGCACCAGCGCATGGATGGTGCTAAAGCAGTCTGTCGCCATTTTTTTCGAATCGGCTTGTTCCTGATTGATATCAGCCTCCATCGGGAGTTGAACTGTAAAGGTGGAACCCTTGTCTACCGTGCTTTGTACTTGAATATTTCCGCCCATCAACTCTGTGAGGCTCTTGACAATCGAAAGCCCAAGCCCTGTGCCGCCAAACCGACGACTGATGCTGGAGTCGCCCTGATCAAAGGGTACAAACAATCGCTGAGTTTGTTCCTCGTTCATCCCAATCCCTGTATCCTGTATGCTGAAGGTCACAAGATATTTGGAGTTTGTCAGGCTGAGCGCTTTCACAGTAAGCGAAACGCTGCCTTGTGCGGTAAACTTGACCGCGTTGTTCACAAGGTTTAGCAGGATCTGCTCAATGCGTGTCGGGTCGCCCACAAACAACGACTGCATATCAGGTTCCTTGCGGATAAAAAACTCAATGGATTTGTCCTCCACTTTTACAGAAATAATGTTGGTAATCCTCTGCAGCACCTTGTCTAGGTTAAAGGAGATTTTCTCAATCTCAATTTTACCCGACTCGATTTTTGAAAAATCCAGAATATCGTTGATAATACTCAGCATGTTGCGTGCAGATTGGTTCAGCTTTTCCAGATAGCTATTCTGAGTATTCGTTAAGCCGGTTTTCTTAATGAGATAAGCCATTCCCATGATTGCACTTAAAGGGGTTCGAATTTCATGAGACATGCGGGCCAGAAAGAGCGATTTTACCTGATTGGCCTGTTCTGCCTCGATTTTAGCTTCGTGCATCTCTACCTGTGCCTTTTTGCGGCGGGATATCTCTTTCCTGAGCCGAACAATCCAAAAGAGGGATACCGTCCAAATTAACGCTACCAAGCCACCGATGATGAAAATGGTCTGAATCACAGCAGAATAGTCTGTCTCCGACTGGATGGCAATCCATTTATTGCTGATAGCGATTTTCTCTTCCTGATCGATACTACTGAGTGCCTTATTGATGATGCCGACCAAAATCGGCCAATCGTTACGCACTGCGAAATAAAGTTGCTGCGGCTCCTGCGAATCGATCGTGATATACCGGAGGTTTGTGATGCCATACTTTTTGATAAGATAGCTGGAAGTGCTCAAATTGCCCACAAAAGCAATCTCCGTACCATCTGATACGGATTGAAGCGCCTCTTCAACAGTGGTGTATAGGGCGAGAGATATCGTGGAATAATCCATAAGAAAACTGTGGTGGGAACTATTTACCTGCACCGCAACACGCTTGCCCTTCAGGTCATCAAACGAGTTGATCTGTTTGGTGTTTTCGTTGATAAAAATAACTCTTTGAAACGTGTAGTAGCCCTGAGAAAATAGGAAGTATTTATCTCTTTCCGCTGTGCGGGAGACGCATGGCAAAACGTCTAATTTCTTTCCGACCGCTTTTTCATAGGCTTGAGTCCATGTCAAGCCGTTGGCTACCGTCATTTTTAAGCCCGTTGCTTTGGATATAAGCGCAATATAGTCTGCGGCGATGCCCTTATAAACTCCATCCGTATCGAAAAACTCGTAAGGGACAAACGTCGGATCAACGCCCAAGTGGATTTCGGGATGCTCCGCCATGAAATTCAACTCTTCCTGGCTCCATACGATCCTTTCAGATGCTTTCGCTCCAGGCATTAGGATCGATATTGAAACCAGATAAAGAAGCGCTAATAACAGAAGGCGTAAGCATATGGTTCCTTTTGCCTTCATATTCATTACCTCTATGCCCGTTGAGTAAAGCGCTCGGCGATGGACTGAATCTCGGTTTCGATTTCAAAAAAAGCGTCCACCAGACCAGGATCAAAGTGCTTCCCGCGCTCGCCGCCAATGATTTCCATCGCTGTCTGATGGGGGAATGCCGGTTTATATACCCGCTGGCTGACCAACGCATCATAAACATCAATGATCGCCATCAAACGCCCGGATAACGGGATGCTCTTTCCGGAGAGGCCGGAAGGGTACCCGCTACCGTCAAATTTCTCATGATGCGTGCCAACGATCTCCAATGCGGTACGGATGAAGGACAACGTAGTGCTGCCGTGCCCTGCCAGTTTAAGAGCATCTACGCCGTAGGTGGTATGCTTTTTCATAATCTCAAACTCTTCCGGCGTGAGCTTGCCCGGTTTGAGCAGAATATGATCTGGAATGCCCACTTTGCCGATATCGTGCAGAGGCGCGGTACTGAAAAGCTCACTGATATAGGCATCGGTCAAGACGTCATTGAAAGGTGGGACCGTACGAAGGTGTTCACATAGTGCCTTCATCATCCATTGGGTTCGTCTTGTATGGTTGCTGGATTCTATATCACGAATCTCCAACAAACCAACCAAAGCTTGGATAGTCACATCACGCGTCAGGTTGAGTTCCCGGGTTCGTTCCTGAACAGCATTTTCCAGAATGAAGTTGTGCTGCTCCAAGGCCTTCTGGGTGCTCTTGAGGCTGCTGTGCAAATCGATTCTTTTTAGAAGTGATCGTAGATTCAGTGGCTTGCGGATATAGTCCACAGCGCCAAGCTCCAAGCCCCTGATTTCGTTATCAATTTCATCATAATTGGTTAAAATCAATGTGGCGATGCCGTGATATTTCGGGTTTTTATGAATGGCCTCCAGTACCTCAAAACCGTTCATACGCGGCATATTGATATCCAGAATCATTATATCAATGTCTTGTTCCCGCTCAAGCATCTCCATCGCCTCAACGCCATCGCAAGCGGTGCGCAGGTCATAATCCTTGAGCATATTGCTTAACATCATCGAATCTGTTTTCGAGTCATCAACAATTAACAGTTTCATTTTCCAGCCTACTTTCCTCACATTGGCGTCGATTTGTCAATCGCTCTTTAGGATGCGGTTTCCCTCGGTTTCGATCTGTGTCAAAAAATCATCTACGGACATTTCCCCGCTCATCACTTTGTGCAATCCAGGGCCATACAGATCGTCCTTAATAATCTGCCATGCAGGCACCGGAACGTCGATGCTGGGATTTTGAAATCCTTCAATAAATTTAATGTAGTCTGGATAAGCCTGAAAGGTTTCATTGTTGACCATATCTTTACGAATGGGTGTCCGGAAGGGGTAATAAGCATCATGCTCCGGGCTATATTCGCCAAGAAGAATTTGCTCCTGTGCCTCGGGGGAAATGAGATAGCGAATCAACGCAAATGCACGATTTAGCTGCGTCTCGTCCAACCCTGTAGGCACGGCCAGCATCATGGGGCCAACCTCCGCACAAAGGCTGATATCCGCCATGGAAATCACCCCGACATCGAAAGGATCGCCGTTCTTCTGAATATCCGTTACCCCCCAGATTCCTTGAATTTCAAAGGCGACCTCCTGATTGCGGAAATGATCCATCACTTCCGTACCGGTATCCTCAAGCCACGTTGCCTGAGCGTGCGCACCCAGTACGTTTTTGTAGAAATTGATAGCGGCTCGGCTTTGTTCGCTGTTGATGGTAACGGTGGTGCCATCGCTGCTCACGAGGCTGGCGCCAAACCCGTACAGGAACTGGTTCACCATCCATGAAATATCGTTACTGTTGGCACCAACCAGCCCGAATCCCTTTGCATCCGTATTTTTTTCCACCTGCTCCAAAGCATGAACCAGTGCTGGCAGACTGTTGATAGATGCCGCCTCTACGCTCGCGTTCTGTAGCAGCGTTTTATTATATAACAGGCACATTGCGTGACCCAGCCACGGAATACCGTAGGTAACGCCGTTGATGCCCCCAAGATCCCAAACCTGCGGATAAAAGACAGTCTTTTCAACCTGAAACGCTTCCGTAATATCCCATAGATAGCCCTTTGCGCCGAAATATTTTACATAACGGTAGGGAAGGACATACAGGATAGGCGCCTTGCTGTCCAGCAACGTCTGAATGTTACTAAAATCTTCGTCGCCACCGATCATGACGACAGCATCGGAATTTTTCGCGTTATAGGTATTTACTATTCTTTGGACTGCTTCACCACGCCCAGAATAATCCGGCCAGATAATTCGAAAGGAAAGACTGGCATCAGTCGACTGAACCGCATTCGTTGGTTGTGCTGAATCGTTCGGTTTTGATCTAGGAGAAATAACCTGAGTACAGGAACATAAGCACAACAATACAGAGAGAGTCAGAATCAAGAGCTCGATTCTTTTACCACCCATCGGTCAACCTCACTGTGCGCGATTGCTTGCGGTCGGTCGGTTAATGAAACATTTTCGCGTTTTTACTATCTAGTGTAATCATACAACAAACCGAAAAGGAAGGCAATAAATAAGTTCTTGTGGAGACTAAGGCCTATGGGTTACTGAGGCGACTCGAACGTCTTTAGTCGTGTGATTATGTTATTATCACAACGTATGCTATCAATAGTTGATATGCTGTATTTCTCAGTTATTTGTTTCATTGTGCACCAAGCCAAGCACCAGCTGGAGCTGTTGGGTAAGAGTGTCAAGCACATGGGAATATTTGGCTTCCAGCAAGCCTAATATAATCAGTTTCAGAGCCATTATACAAATGCTCTTTATCGATGACACCCTTATAAATCGGCCATTTCCATCTATTCCAAAAGGACGCCAACCTCGTATCGAGATTGGCATCCTTTTTGGATAATGTGATATTTTCGATAAATCGGGGATTGTTGCACGCTGAAAAGGTGAATCGTGTAAGGATGTGACCCTATACCGACACAGTCGCGTGTTACTCCTTATAGAGCTTGCATTGCTGGTGCCAAGGGGTTTTATAATGCATCACTACCCGCTTTTGGCTTCGCATTCTCGCCAACGGGTGTCTCTTGATCCTCAGCAGTTTCTTCTTCCCTGAGTTTCGGGTAGGAAATGGATAAGACCAGACGGTCTGGTTCTGTCAGGCTGGTGATGCCCTTTGGTAGCTTCAAGTCAGCAATGGAAACCTGATCTCCCGGTTCCATGTCGCTCAAATCAATATCAATGGAAGTGGGAAAGGCGCCCGGTAGTCCCTTGATCTGAATGGATTCAAGCTGTTGTAGCAATTCAAAGCCTTTATGGAGAAGTTCTTCACGCCCTTTGAGATGAAGGGGGATATCCGCTGTGGTTTCCTCAGTAAGTGATACCAACTGAAAAGTCACATGCAGCCACTCCCTAGACACCGGGGCATGTTGAATTTCACGAACCATCGCCGTATAAGCTGTTTTTTTGTCAGCTTGAAGCGTATATATGCTTGCCATCCCATGCTCGTTGAGTGCTTTGCTGAAATCATCTTTCCTTACAGAAAAACTAATAGCTTCACGACCTCTTTGTGATATGGAACCTGGCAGAAAGCCTTCCTTCCTCAGTTTGTTCATGGCTCCTTTGCTGCCTTTGTCCCTTTTCGTAATCATCAGCTTTATGGATTCGTTCATTCTTCTACCTCCTGTATTTTCATTCAGATAATATTCCCCGAATGAATGCTCCTTGCAGATAACCAATTGGATCCCTGTTCTTTTGCTTGGTTATAGTCCTTATTATACTCCATTATGCAAAAATAGGCAAAATTGCTTTGGTATATATATAATTCCATCAAATGGGCTGTATTTTTTGTTTTAGATGGGACTCCAGTCTTTGGTAAAAGTCAGAGACGAAACGCCAACCTCCTATTGAGATTGGCGTCCTTTCATTAATTGAAATGCGTTTACTATGGATACAATCTCCGGTGTGTACCCTCTGAAACGGAGAAGTATGTAAACCTTCACCAACAAAGCCTCAACACAAATAGCAAATGGTTTCATGCTCGTAGAGGAAGGTCACCAACATCAGCGATCAAGCAATGTGTGCGAAATAACGAATTTATCTGCTTGAAGATGCAAAGGAAAAGCTGGAAGGATGGCGAAGTGATTACAACGGGTACCATCCACACAGCGCACTAATATACCTGCCGCCAGCCGAATTTGCCAGAAACCATGAGGCTTATTGGCACCGGTGACTTTGATTTTTCTCATTGAAATTGAACCACTTTTCGGGGGATATCAGGATGGGTCTAGACACTACTACTTTATGAGGATGAGGTCTTACTTATGGCTTGTACAACTATTCTCGTTGGGAAAAAAGCATCCTATGACGGTTCTACAATGATCGCACGAAACGATGATTCTGGTTCTGGGCATTTTACTGCCAAAAAATTCGTAACGATCCATCCCGGGGAGCAGTCTGCAACCTACAAATCTGTACTTTCCCATGTAACTATCGAACTGCCCCCAAATCCCATGCGTATTACAGCAGTACCGAATGCTGTAGAAGGCAAAGGCGTTTGGGCTGCGAGCGGTGTGAATGAGGCAAATGTCGGCATGACGGCCACGGAAACCATTACTTCCAATCCGAGAGTGCTCGGAGCCGACCCCTTGGTCGAGTATCTTCCGGAGCAGGATGGACGGCCTGAAATTGTCGGTGGCATAGGGGAAGAGGATATCGTTTATGTTGTGCTCCCTTACATTCACAGTGCCCGTGAAGGTATTGAGAGGCTGGGTGACCTACTGGAAAAGTACGGTACCTATGAGATGAACGGCATTGCCTTTCAGGATGTCCATGAAATCTGGTGGCTGGAGACCATAGGCGGCCATCACTGGATCGCCAAAAGGGTGCCGGATGATGTGTATGTCGTGATGCCCAATCAGCTGGGCCTTGACCAGTTTGATCTGGATGATGCACTTACCGAAAAGAAAAACCATATGTGCTCCTCTGATATGCGGAAGTTCATTGAGGAGAACCATTTGGACCTATCGCTAAACGGAGGGCTTAATCCTAGAGATGCTTTTGGAAGTCACGATGATTCAGACCATGTTTACAATACGCCTCGCGCCTGGTTCATGCTGCGGTATTTTAACCCCCGCACAAAAGTTTGGGACGGTGCTGATGCTGATTTTACGCCGCTTTCCGATGATCTGCCCTGGTGCATGGTGCCGGAGAAGAAAATTACACCGGAGGATGTAAAATACGCACTTTCCTCTCATTATCAGGGAACGCCATATGATCCCTTTGATAGCCATAACGGTCAAACCACGAAAGGCATCTTTCGCTCAATCGGCATCAATCGAAACGACTTTATTGCTTTGATCCAAATGCGTCCCTACGTCCCGGAGGAGTTCTGCGTTGTGGAATGGATTGCTTTTGCATCCAATGCCTTTAATGTGCAGACACCTTTTTATGCCAATGTATCCGCAACACCGAATTATCTTGCCAATACAACAAAGGAGATTTCGACCGATAATCTCTACTGGTCAAGCCGCATGATTGCCGCTATGGCGGATGCATCTTACGGAAAATCTGTATTTCATATTGAGCGATATCAGTTTACCGTACTCTCCAAAGGACGTGCGTTGATCGGTCAATATGACAAGATGCTCAGGCAGGAAGAGGATATTGCAAAACGGGCTGCCCTTCGTGAACAGGCCAATCAGGAAATTGCAGACATGCTAAAAAAAGAAACCGCCGTTATATTGGACAAGGTTCTCTTCGAACTGAGCTGTCAGATGAAGAACGCCTATTCCAGATCGGACGCCTGATTGTTAAACTACTCGCTGAATAAGGTAGGCTGATTGTAAAGAGAGAAATAGACTGCCAAAAGAAGTAAGGAAAAGAATCCCAAATGCATCATGGGATCCTCTACTGCCCGAGCAAAAAATAGAGCTCCGTCCATAAAGGATGGAGCTCTATTATATCGGTTAATGGATCAGGCAGTTTCCACGTTTTTTTACCCCGGCATTTATTTGCTACAGATCGAGCGTCTCCCACGCGGCCTTGAGCGCAGCAATTACTTCATCGCTGTCCATGTTAAAACCTTTGGCTTTCATAAGAGCGATCGCGTGTTTCAATTTCTCAACGCCGGTATAACGTCCAAGTTCGGACTCTGCATATTTTACAGCCATATCCGCGATAGCAACAAGGTTATGTGTCTTGAGCCAAGGTATGGCGACAGTGAGGAACCACGGGTATCCGTATTTTTGAGAGCCCAAGCACCGATTGCGACAATAGCACCGATAATCCATACAACGATCTGCGTCACAAGCGTGCCCCAGTAGATGACGGGACTGGAATCCATTGCGATCACGCATTGTTCGTGCGATTGAAGTGATGATGCTGTGTATACAGGCAGCACTGGTTTAACTGGATGACAACATGATCACCCTTGAAAAAACGAATAATTGCTTTTCCCTTCCTCTTTCACGCGATACATTGCCTCATCCGCTTTTTTCAGAAGAATCTTGATATCGGTTCCATCATTGGGAAACAATGCAATACCAATGCTAACCGATACATGAATGCTCTGCTGATCGATCAAGAATGGAAGTGATATACTGCTCATGATTTTCTCAATAACGGTAATGACATCTTGCTTAGTGTGTACATCCCAAATAAGCAATACAAACTCGTCTCCGCCAAAACGTGCGAAAGTATCGACCTTGCGTAACAAGTTCATACCTCTTGTGGCGATTTCAACTAGAACCATGTCGCCAACATAATGCCCATATTCATCATTGATTGTTTTAAAAGCATCCAAGTCCATGGAGAGGATGGCTAAGTTTTTTTCTTCACGTTGGGCATTTGCTGCTGCGACTTCAAATCGGTCGAAAAACAGCATACGATTAGCTAAGCCTGTTAATCCATCATGCATGGCTAAATCGTGTAGCCTCTCACGCATAAGACTTTGATCTGTAATATCACCAACCGTTGATAGAATGCAGGGTTCTCCATTGACTTCCAAAATCGAAGCAGACATTAATCCAAACATGCGAGTGCCGTTTTTATTGCGAAAGTGCATTTCATAACCGCGCACATCATGTCCATTGGACAATTCGTCTACGATATATTGGCGGTCCTGTTCCCGAAACCAAATATTGAGTCCCAATGTTGTATTTCCAATGGCTTCCTGCTTTTGGTATCCCGAAAGATGTTCAAAACTATCATTGACCTCGATAATTTCTCCATTGGACAATTTTGTGAGGAGAATGGCATATGGAGCTAATTGGAATGTAGACTGGTATTTTTCTTTTTGACATTGAACATCCTCAAGTAAACGTCTGTTAATCAGCAAAACCAGACTCATCGATACAAAAACACTCAGCACAAGAAAGATAGCGATAAATAGGGCATCCAGATAAGCGGATTTGAAAAAATCACTCGTTTGCAAAGGAAAGACAATAAGCAACACAATCCTAGTAAAACTGGCTATCACATAGGCACAAAATACAGCACTAAGTAATCTCGCCATCTTTCGAAAGGACGGTTCAATTTTCCAAATCAACAATCGGCTAATTTGGGCGGTAACCAACAAAATCATCAATGATATAACGATTTCTCTTACACCGAGGTTTGGCTGGATTAGGCTCAAATATATCAAAGCACAACAGTAAAAAAGCATCAGTATGTAAATATAAATGTGTTTGTTCGAAACACGAAAGAACTTTTCAAGACCATAGAGCACGCACACCGCTCCCGCAATGATTAGGCTATTGGATAAAACCATCGTGATGAAATCCGGCAGTATTCCACGACATAGAATAAATAGGAAGCCAACTGACTGTAAAATCATGTCGATGAGCAAGAAGATCAATCCGGAAAAAACATGTTTATTTTGGTGCCAAACGACTGCAAGAACACAAACGTTAACCAGATTGATCATGAAGTTACACAACACCAACGTTTTGATATCAAAATTCATATGATACCTCACACTCTTCACGCTTCACCGAAGAACGCAACCCGTTAAATACATGCTAAAACAGAAAATCCCAAGGGACTGGGCAGTGCCAGTACCTGCTGTACGCAGCAGACAGTTTATCGCAGTGCAATTCATCTGGTTCGCTAAGGATTGGTGTGAGTTTGACAAACTATATCATGAAAGACCTGTACAATTTGTGGATCAAACTGCGTCCCACTGTTTTTCAGTATTTCCTCCATTGCTTCTTCGTGCGACATGGCTTTTCGATATACCCGATCCTGCGTCATCGCATCGTAGGCATCCACAACCGTAAGTATCCTGGAGAGCAAAGGAATGTTAGTTCCTGAAAGCTTTTGGGGGTACCCTTTGCCGTCCCATCGTTCATGATGGCAGAGAATGCTCTCTGCGATAGGAATGAGGTCAGGAGACGATATGGCAATCCGATAGCCGATCTCAGGATGCCGTTTCATCTCGACCCATTCATCTTCACTCAGTTTACCTGGCTTTGTCAATATCTGGTCACTGATGCCGACCTTTCCAATATCATGCAACGTTGCTAGCAGTTCCAAGCGATCCTGTTCTATTTGAGGAAGCATGAGCTTTCTAGCGATCGCCTTTGCCAGATTTCCCAGCCGTTCGGCATGCTCTTCCGTTTCCTGGCTCTTCTCGAACATGGTCGCCTTTATGGATGAGATGATTGCGCTATGAGAACTGGTGTGTTCAAGAAGTTTACGCTGGTACATATACTCCTCGGCAATTTTCATGATTTGCCCAATGTCTTCATCCATCGCTTGTTTGGTGGCGAAACCCAAAGAAATACTGTGTGTGTACTTTTCATGTGATAATGCATTAAATGAAAAGATGGCTGCATGGATTTTCTCCAGAGAATTCAATGCTGTTGTAATATCGGTATTGGGCATCAGAATACCAAATTCATCGCCTCCGATCCTTGCGACGATATCCTCGTTTCGGCAGCAACTCCGGATAATGTTTGCACACGCAATAATCAGCTTGTCGCCTTCCGTGTG
>Ga0302293_10000963_pt1 | contig 14730 bp, 10 predicted proteins | sample III_Fen_N2_2_FD_198758 | JGI IMG/M metagenome (GOLD analysis project Ga0302293, IMG submission 198758) | Peat permafrost microbial communities from Stordalen Mire near Abisko, Sweden - III_Fen_N2_2 | ecosystem: Environmental > Terrestrial > Soil > Wetlands > Permafrost | place: Sweden: Abisko...
GCACGCCTTTAAACGGTGTGATTGGTATGACTCGGTTATTGCTAGGAACGCATCTCGATGAAGATCAAAGAGGTCTTACCGAAGTTGCCCATGCGAGTGCAGAGTCGCTGTTGCAAGTGATCAGTGATGTCCTCGACTTTTCTAAGATCGAAGCGCATCGAATTGAGCTAGAGTGTATTCCCTTCGATCCCTGCAGTCTGATTGAAGAAACGCTTGAAATTGTTGCTTTGCGCGCACAAGATAAAGGGCTTGAACTGGTAACCTTTATTCCATGGAACTTTCCCAAGGTCTTGCATGGCGACCCTGGTCGTTTGCGGCAAATTATTTTGAATTTGTTAGGAAATGCTTTAAAGTTTACTCACCACGGCTGCATTACCTTAACCGCAAGTATTCATCTAGCGGGCAATACTCAGCAGATTTTGCATGTGGCTGTTTCTGATACAGGAGTAGGGATTCCACCCGATCGCATCAAAGATTTATTTGATCCATTTACGCAGTTAGATAGCTCGGTAGCTCGCAATTATGGTGGTACAGGGCTTGGATTATCTATTTCTAGACAATTGGTATCGTTAATGCAGGGCTCGATCCAAGCTCAAAGTAAGCTTAAAGAAGGTTCAACGTTTGAATTCCAAATTCCTTTTGAAACAGAAATAACTCAACAACAAGAATTGCGCTTGCATGATTTGATTTTACAGGGTGAGCGCACAGTGGTGCTTGGGTCTAGAATCCCCACTCGCACAATGGTTCGCAAGCTTTTAGAAGACTGGGGCTCCGATGTGATTGAGTGCGAAGATCCGGCAGAGTTGCTTGCGCTCTTGCACGATTCCCGCGCGGGTCAAAGTCCGCCGTTGCTGATCATTGATGATGCGAAACCTGATGGCGATTCTACAGGGTTCTATGCGCAGTTGCGGCACCAAGCGGCCTTGCATAATCTAGGGATCGTTTTATTAGTCAACTTGGTTGCAGGCCCTGCAGATGCAAAGGCTGGAACTATTGAAAACCCAGTGCTGGTGCGCAAGCCTGTGCGCCGCTATGCGTTGCAACGAGCTATTGCTCAAGCGCTTTCTCATGAGCGAATTCAAGCCATGCGTTCAACTAAGACAGAAGAGTTTTGCTTGAGCGAGCCTCTGCGAATCTTAGTGGCAGAAGATAATGCCGTAAACCAAATTGTTGCCCGCAAAATGCTTGAACGCCTTGGACACCATGTGACAGTAACCTCGGATGGGCAAGCTGCTTTGGACATGTTGCGCGCGGAGCCGTTTTCCATGGTACTTATGGATTGTTTTATGCCTGTGATGGATGGGTTTGGAGCAGCTCGTGCAATACGTGCTGGCAAGGCCGGTGAAGTGAATCGCAGTATTCCCATCATAGCGGTAACAGCTGATGCAATGCAGGAATCTTGTGACCTTTGCAGAGAAGTGGGCATGGATGACTATATCCGCAAACCCATCGATTACGACTGCCTGCGTGATGTGATCGAAAAATATTCAAAAGCTGTTAACGCTAACTAAGTGAGCGTTGGCTTTGCTTCGTTTTCGCGGACTTATTTAATCCAAAATTCCATGGAATGCTTTTGCAAACTATCGAAGCCCGAGGCCTCAAAGGCAAGCCATTCAAAATCGAGCGTCATGCTTGTCTTTTGGTATCCGAGGCGCATCCATAAAGAATCAGGAGCCACATAGCTTGCAGGGCGTAGTGGATGCTCTTTGGAACGTTGTACGCAAAGCAGGCAGGCATGGTTGAACTTACGCCGATGCAATTCTTGTTCGGCAAGTTGCATAAGCTCTTGGCCAATTTTGCGGCCACGGTATGCGGGTTGAACAATCACTTCACCTAGGTAGCAGAACTGCGCAGGGTCTAATCCATGCTGTGCAAACAAAGACGCTGGCGATCCTTTGGCAATAGACTTATCTGCGAGCAACGGCGAGGCTGTAACTATGCCTATGGGGTTTCCATTCTCAAACGCCACGCTAATAAACGCATTTGAGCTGTGCACAAAAGTTTGCATGTATTTGCGCTCGTGCTCAATGCGACCAGAGTATAAATAGGGAAAATGCTTAAACGTTTCAATGCGCCATTCACCAATGAGATCAACCCACACTTCTAGCGCTTGGCCTGCAATAATTTGGTAGTTCACACTCATAGTGAAAACATATACAAAGCGATCCAGTGAATGGATGCCAAAAAGTTTTATACCTCAGGCAAGTCAACGCAAAGAACATAAGCGGTTTGTTTCTGATCCATAAACCAGCGCGAAAATGTGCGGCAAGGGCGGCCCGTGGCTTGTGAAATATACGGCAAACTTAGATAGGAACCTAAGCGCGGCAGATTCACAAAGTAATCCTTGAGAGAATGGTCTTCTCCCTTATCTGCGGGTTTAAAAAGTAACGACTTAGATAGATGCATTTTCGCAGACAAATGAGTTTTTGAGACCTGCTCTCCCCAAGAGTCTAAAACATAAAGGCACTCGAATTTGGATAACCGTTGTGCATAGCGAGCTAAAATAGAATCGAATTTATCGTGCCTGTATTTGAATAATGATTTACATGCTCGTTCACATAAGGCGTTTAATGTTTCTCGAATTTCATGGGTTCGTCGCAGCTGATTTGCCCGGTGTACACGAAAGGATCTGCGTACTATTTCTGCCTTGCCAAACCAGTGTTTATCTGGTGGTGGAGTTCTGCGAGGTTCAATAAAATAATAGCCTTGAAATAAATCGATGCCTTGTTCTAGAAGTGCAAAAACCTCTTCCCATAATTCTACGCCTTCCGCAATTACGCAGGCTCCACACTCCTGTCCAAACTTGGCCATAGACTTAATAAGGGATTGTTTTTTTGGATCGAGATGCACATTCATAATCAGTTCTCGATCGAGCTTAATCAAGTCTGGAGTAAGAGCTAAGATGCGATCAAGATTGGAATGTTCCTTCCCAAGATCATCGATGGCAATTAAAAAGCCATGAGTGCGGCAGGCTTTCACAAAGTCTTGCAAGATCGTTGGACTTGGAGTGCGGTTTTCACAAATCTCAATGATGATTTGCTGAGGTGGGACATGGTACAGCTGAACAAGATCCATCAAATAGGGAACGGTGTGTGGACCAATACAAGAGGCATCTAGGTTCAGACTTAGTGCAACTGTTTTTGAACGAGCAGCCCAACCGCGTAGGCCAGCAGAAACGAATTGTCGATCAAGTTCGTGCAATAGTCCTTGTTCGCGTGCTGCTTCAATCATGGGAAGAGGTGAAATCAAATTTCCTTGTGCAGAAATTCCTCGACCTAAGGCTTCTTCGAAAATGGTGCGCCCTTTGCTCACGGAAATCACCGGTTGGTACATCGACTGTACTGAGCCGGTTGCCAAGATGCCTTGAAGATCCAAAGATTCCATTCGATCATGATACTAAATCTTTTCCATAACCTTTAGAATTTTTATGGAAGAAATAATGTTGATTGACGACATCTATTATCGCTTTTTATGGGCGAATATAATACTCTTCGGACGAACCCCCTTGGGTTGTTTGTGTTGGTGTGATTCTAAGCGAAAGTACTAGGCGTAAGCTCTGAAGAATATGCATATGACCTCATACCATAAAAGGTATCAAGCAGATTGGCTATGTATGGGTTCAGGGAAAATGATTTTGCACTCCATTGGTGCACACGCAGTTTCAAACAGATTCACAAAGAAAGGGAGCAACTTTTATATTAGGAGTATGACAAAGCAACAGCCAAATACAGATCTGCGCTTGCTCGATTATCTTGACTATCGCAAGTACTTGCAGGACTGGATGGAGTTTCAAAAGAAATTTCGGCGGGGCTTTAGTCTGCGCAATTTTTCGAAGCGCATTGATCTTGCAAGTCCAAGTTTTTTCAGTGCTCTGCTCAAAGGGAAAAAGAACTTAAGCGATGAGTTACGCCTCAAACTTGTTGCTGCACTTAGCTTGCAAGGCCCTGAAGAAACTTACTTCCATTGGTTGGTTCAGTTCAATCAAGCGAAAGATATGAACAGTAAAAACTATTGTTTCCGTCAGTTACAGAAATACCGTGGATCACGTGCACGCCTTGTCGCAGAAGGGCAATATCGCTTTTATGAAAAATGGTATTTCGCGGCGGTGTGGAACTATTTTGGTATCCATAAGGGCAAGTCAAGTTCTTTGCAAATTGCTGAATCCATAATTCCCCATATCACTCCCGCTCAAGTGGAAGAAGCTATTGCGACCTTGCTGGAATTACAGTTACTTCGCCGCATTGCCAACGGATATGAGACTTGTGAAACGCATTTGACCACAGAGCCCGAAGTGGCTTCGCTTGCGGTAAAGAATCATATTGTGGATTTAAATCGCATTGCAGGCGAGCTTCTGGATCAAGTTCCTGCAACGGAGCGCCAGTACAATACCTTAATGTTCCAAGTGTCCAAGCAAGGCTTTGAAACCATTAAGGATCGCATTCGGCAATTTCAAGAAGAGCTACGAGATATTCTTGATCATGACCAGAACGAAGATCGTGTTTATACATTGTCTATGAGTCTGTTTCCTAATTGTATGTTTCCCACATCGAAGAGCAAGACATGAATGGCACACACAAGGAATATTCACAGAACCTCATACAAGCAGCTTTGCTTGCGTTTGTTTTGTTATTCCTTGGCCTAACAGGCTGCGCGGGCGGAAGTGTAGGCACAGATAATCCAACCTTTGCCGTAGTCACAAAAGATGGTTCACAAGCGAGCGTAGCCGATACTGTGACTGTGCGGGTATGGTACAAGAATCAGAACCCTATTTTATCGCCGAAACCCATTTGGGATACTGTGATTTCTAGTGCAAAGCCTTTCATATTAAAATCAAAACAGTGGGGTCTTGCTGACACCAGCTGGAATATTGAAGCTTTCTCGAAAAATGGAAGCATGGACTTGGTGAGCGATGTCCGTGAAGATTCCAAAGGCAATCTTGTGCGTAATGGGGTGCTTCTTCCTGATACGTTGCTATTTGATCTGAAGTCGCGAGGCTCCGTATTGCTTTATACATACACCGTTGTATCTACGGGAGTATCGGTAATAAAGCAAGATACCTTGGTGATTGATTCAACGTCAAAGCTTACTGCACCAAGCAATACGTATGTTGGAACAACAGCTGCGGCTCCCGCTTATTTAGTCATCTTGGGCAGCTCAATCATTATTCCATTTACTGGACACGACCACCCCGATGGTTCACACTTTGATTTGCCTGCCGGTACTTACACCATGCAGACCATGGATGCAAAAGGAACGTTGTTGGATCAATGGCAAGTAACGGTGACGCCATAAGGCTCTGCAAGGTAGCGACCAGCAGCACCACTTTCTGTTTTGCGCTTTGCACTAGCGATGCTTTTCATTTGTGGTAAGCCTACAACGCACCCCTCAAGTATTCTTTCCTATCTACCTTTGTTCCATGACTGTTTATGCGAAATGGGTAGAAGAAAATTGGACGCGCTTTGTGGGCTCGGGGCGTTGGCTCTTGGGCAATGGACCTAACTGGGTGCAGCCGGCAGAATGGGATGCGCGGCCTTATCGAGTCTTGATTGCGCGCCTGTCACCTTGGCAAGATGTTTTGCAGTCTTCCACGCATCGTTTGCTTTATGCCATTTTGCGCAAGCAGCCCTGTCTGTTCCCTGATATGGCTTTTATTCCGCCCTTGCGCGATACCAAAACATTCCGTAATGCGAATGTGCCTTGGTGGCTTTCGGTGGGCACGCATCGGCATCCCAAGGATTTTGACTGCATCGCAATATCCAATGCGTTGGTGCAGGAATTTATTAACCTCGCTCCTGCCCTAGAAGCAAGCGGAATTCCTATCAGCAAGCAAGTTCGCATGGCCGATTCTAGCATTCCCCTGCTGATATTAGGTGGCGCCAATAGTTTGCATTCTTCGTTGCTTTGGAATGAAGATCCTTTGGTCGATGCAATTTTTGTTGGCGAAGATCCTGAATGGATTGAAACGATTTTTACGCTTTGTGCAGAAGCAAAAAGGAAAAAGCAAAGCAAGGCGCAGACCTTGAAAACACTGGTTGCACAGGTTCCTGGCTTCTTTTTACCCGAAGCAATTGCACTAGGAAAAACAACGGTGGAAAAGGTGCACGCAAGTGTTCCTTCCATCAACCAGCATAAGGTTTTTGAACCCATGATGCCAGCCGAAGAAATTGCGGGAGTATCGGCTTTGCATATTTCAGAAGGGTGTCCGTCGTTCTGCTCGTTCTGTGCGGAAAGCTATGCTCGTAAGCCCTATCGCGAGGTTCCTCAAGGCTTGGCGGTTGAACAGGCATTAGAAATGAAGACTGCTCTTGGTCTAGAAGAAATTGAATTGTTCAGCTTCAACTTCAATAATTACGAAGCCATTCACACGCTAATTCCCGATTTACTTACGCGCTTTGGTAGAGTAGGGCTTAAGAGCCAGCGTTTCGACGCTCTTGCTGAAGATCCTGCCCTTGTCAAATTGATGCGAGTCGCAAATAAGTCAAGCCTAACTTGTGGCCTAGAAGGAATCTCTAATCGCGTGCGATCCTATATGCAGAAAGGCCTCGATGAGGTACAGCTGCGCAGAGCTTTAGAAGCGATGTTGAAAGAACCCTTGCGCGAATTGAAGATATTTTTGATTGCAACGGGGCTTGAACAAGCGGAAGACTTCGAGGAATTCAAAGGCTTCATGCAATGGTTTCGGCACTTGTATGATCGCACTCAGCGCCGCCCGCGTGTGACATTTTCAGCGACTCCCTTAGTGCGCTTTCCGTGGACTCCGCTTGAATATGAAGATGCTCCCACCGCAGAGCAATGTGGACGCCATGTGCGCGCGATCAAGGATTGCGTAGCGCGGTCAGGCTTTGAATTCCGTGAAGCCGCGAGTGTGTGGGAATCGGAAGTCTCGCAGATTTTAGTGCGTGCTCGTGATGTTCGTGTTTTGCAAGCCTGCATTTCAGCGCAGCAAAGAACAGGGTTCTTGTATGCAGAGGCCGTCGATGATGCTTTTGGACTAGCCTTGCGCGAAGAGCTGGCGAAGCTTGGAATCGATGTGTACCAAGCCTTGCGCGGGCATGACTATGCTGCTGAGGTGCCTTGGAGGTTTGTCTCGCCAGGAATTTCTCGCGGATTTTTAGAAAAGATCCACCAACAAAGTGTACAGGCTTTGCAAGCCGAAATTTGTTTGGGCTCCTTTGACAAAATGGGCAAGTGCCTTGTTTGCGATGCTTGCACCCCTGCCGAACGCAAGGTGATTACACACAAACGAACAAAGCTAAATCAGGCACAAAACGTACCCATCCGAGTTGAATTGGAAGTGCAAATTCCTGTACGGCTATCCGAGCGCTGTGCTCGTTGGCCCTTGAAAATGCTAAGCGCGTGGCTTGTGCATGGCTTGTGTACAGTAATTCCTGAATTTGCAAATGAATTCATTCGGCATAGTAAATGGGGTATGGAACGAAAACTCGACGTGGAATATTGTCTCGTCACTGGAGAAACAGAGATTCCGTTAATGGTTTCGCAAGCCGGCCAAGATCTCGTTGCGGCTTTTATCCGTGATTCTACGCTTTTGCAGAAATTAAATGGTGAGCTCCATCCTTGGATTGAGTGTCTGGGAAATGTAACGCCGATGAAAACTGAATTTGTTTTTACTCGGAGAGGCTTTTTTTCGCCTAGCGCATGGCTTGTTAGCAAAGGACTCAAGCATACTTTACGCAAAGAAGCAACACGTCAAGTTTTTGAATTTTCTAAGGATGCGCTTAAAAAACGCATGATTCAGTCCATGTGGATTGAGTCTGTTGATGGAATTCAGCGCATGACACTGACCCCTTTAGAAAAATTTCCACTCATAGAGTTTGTCCAAAATTCAGCGGTTTTTGAGCATGCAGATGAGTGGCGAAAAATTGAGTTAACAAGTTTTTACAAACGCTTTTGAAATCTCGACAATACATTGGTCTCAACGTAGTTCGGGGATTGGGCTACTCAAGGAGAACCTATGAAGTTTGGCCTGCACATCCCCATTGCCATTCTGTGCCTCACAGGATTTGCATCTGCTGAGACCCCTGCCTTTGTGCCGACTCCTGTTCCAACAGCAGACCAAGCTCCTACAGCTCCTGTTGCGGCGGCTCCTGTGCCAGTCTTTGAATCTCAAACTCCGTTTGCTGTGGTGGTGCCTGCTGCGGTGCCCACGGCCCCTACTGTTGCAAAGGTTTCTGCAGATCCTAAAACAGCATTTCAACAACGCGAGCAAATCTTAAACGACAGTATTGCGGCGCTTGAGGCTTCGATTACGGTGGTGCGTTCCAGTGTTGAATCACAAATGCCTGTGTTACGCCCCAAAGATGAGTTTGAAACGACCGATGCGTTCAATGCTCGCAAAGCCGCTTGGGAGAAAGAGCGCGATGCGAAGGCCGTTGCTCAAATTGCTCCGATGCAAAAGCGTGAGCAAGAGGTGAAGACTGCTTTAGACGCATTGCATAAGAGTGCCGTGGACTTGCAGGGATCTCTAGAAATCACATCGATCCCCAAAGGTGCGAAGATTCTTGTGGATGGAAAAGAGCTGGGCAAAACTCCTATGACTCTAGAGCACCAATGGGCTGGCAAGCCAGTAATTACCTTGAGTCTCGAAGGCTTTATGGATTATGTTGCCACCCCTGAAATTAAGGGTGGAAAGTCTGCGGATTTAGAGGCCACCTTACAAGAGAGAGGACTTTTTTCACCCGTAGATGAAGTGAACCTAAGCGCTGTGCTTGCAAAAGACACGGTCTCTGTTGTTGTTTTTCAAAGTCGCATTGCCCGCTTACAGGCGCGTGTCGCCCAGGTAGATCAAGAGATCCAACCCATGTTAAGTGAATTGCCTGTGAAATTCCCACTGGCTCCCAAAGGTGAATTTGAAACACAAGATGCATTCAATAAGCGCCATAATGAATGGAGTAATGCTGGTCAAAAACGCTATGCTGAACTGCAAGAAAAGCATAAAGTGTATCGTACGCGTTTGCTTCGTGCCATTGAGGTCTTGCAAGATTACATCTTGGTTGCGGCCGGTCAACCCAAGCCCCACGTAGTCAACGTTTCCAACATGGTGTTGGCTACCTATAATGCCGATCAAGCTCAGTATCCGTTCTCGGTTGAAAATCAAGAAGATGGTTTTGCTTTTCGTTGGGATGGCTCCATGAAAATCAGTATTGAAGAAGCCAAAGCCATGAACAAGCAAACGACGGGCTTTGAGATTCAAGCCATGTATTACGATATCCCTGTAAGCCTGAATGGATCGTTGGTGTATCCTGCGTTTCAATCTTTGCAGGTATCGAAAGCAGGTAAAAATTTTGCTACCGAAGGTGTGTTCCGCTTGCCGGCACAGTGGTTGAGTAATGCAGACGTAGTCAGTGCTGTGGCTCGTGCAGACTCGCTGCGTAAGGGCTTAGTCAAGACTCGTAATTTAACCCCCGACTATGTTTTGGATTTCAAGGGTACGCAGACGCACAGCTATGGTCGCCTGTGGTTGAATATTGCGCGAGGCGTGGTTCTTGCTTCGAGTGCTGCCGCATTTACATACGGATACATGTTGAATCGAGATGGTGATCGTTTAACGAAAAACTTTGCACCGATCAACAGCGCTCAAGCTGCAGTAGATCTCGCAGCCATTCATAAAAAGGATAAGGATCGTGACCACGCTGTGATTGCGGGTGGAATTCTTGCATTAGTAGGCGTTGTTTCTTTTGCCTTCTAACGAGTAACGAATTTCTCCTATTACACACAACGTGACGATATGAATTTGGGCTTTCGCGCCCGTTGTATTTACGTCAACAGAGGTAACTATGAATTTGAAACAAAAGGTTTTTGGCTTGGGTGTGAGTGTGAGTGTATCGCTTGCCGTTTTGGCGTGTGGCAATCACAATCCCGATAGTATTTTTAACCCTGAAAGCAAGTCGTATGATTCGACGATTGCGAATGACTTGAGCGACACAGCTCAAGCTTTGAAGCCTTATTTAAGCGCGACTTGCGATGCAAAGTGTGCGAATGATTCTTTGCGAATGCACACCACGCCTGTTGTGTCGTCGTCAGTTAACGCCTCGTCGGGAGCCCTTTTATCTTCTGGGATTGCAGGCTCCTCCGTGGTTTTGCAAAGCTCGGGAACAAGCGTTGCTGCGAGCTCATCGTCAGCTATGGTTTCGCTAGCCTGCGCTGCTGATTCTGTGCTGATTCAAGTCGTTGGTGGACATTTTAAAACGAGCAACGCCGCGCAAATGTGCGGTGAGGTTTCTTTCTTGTACACGATCGATGCGGATTCCATTACAGGGAAATGCTTTGATCATTGGAGTGCCGCCGTGAACGATTTGCAGTTGGTGGGTTCTTTCACAAGCAAAGAAATCAAAGTTGGCGTGATCGACACGAGCAGTAAGGCTCAAGTGCTGACCGCAAACTTCAATACCTGCGGTGTTTCTTCTTCTACAATATCGGTGTCTTCTGGTTCCTTATCATCGACGATAGTAAGCTCAAGCTCTACGCAAGTGCTCTCTTCTTCAAGCGCGGTGGTCAGTTCAAGTAGCGCGCTCGTAACCAACTTTGGCGATACCGCAATGACCGATGGCCGCGATGGCAGTCATTACAAGACAATCAAGGTTGGTTCACTTGTGTGGATGAAACAAAGTCTGCAGTATTTGCCTGCAGGCTCCTCTGCGCCTTGTGCGACGATCACAGGGAACACAATCGCAGCCTCGACAGATCCTATGGCTTGTGCTACGTATGGTCGCTATTACAGCTGGGCAGAGGCGATGAATGTTGCTGCATTCTACAATACCACCGCGTATTCTGGAACCGTCTCGCAAGGTGTTTGCCCTGCTGGCTGGCGCTTGCCGACCTCTGCAGAGCTACGCGCGGTATGGTCGAGTATCTCTTTGGATACAACATCCGTATATCAGAATAATGGATTCCGTGGCGATGTAATCAATACCGGTCTCTATTGGACTCAGGATGTTTACGGAACGGCCACCGATAAAGATTACTGCAACGATAAAACGACAAGTAGTTGCGGTGTGGCATGGGTCTATCACCATACAGCGGATGCAACCACAAACTTCCAGTATAACCAAGGCAATAATAAGACGGATGGCATTCCTGTCCGCTGTGTTCGTTAAAACTTGGTAACTGTTTTAGAAAGGGCTGCCTCTGGTGGCTCTTTTCTTTTGCCTTTGTTGCGACAGCTCCCAATATTTTTTGTTCACAAATTTTTTGCATGTTTTATGGATGTGTTGTGGTTTTGTCCATGTTTTTGCTGCTTTAATCGGCTCTACTGTTCACCTTATTCTGGAAAATCTTATTTTTGAAATATGCTCCCATCGATCTTTGATTTCTTGGATTACCGCACTTGGTTGCGTGATGCTTTCGCAGCGCAGAAGCGAACTGACCGTACCTTTGGTTATCGCAAGATTGCTCCCGCACTCGGCTTAAAGTCACCAGGTCATATCACGTGGATCTTACAGGGAAAAAGGAACCTCACCAGTAAAAGTGCGCAGAGTCTTTGTGATGTATTTCACATGGGGCCTTCTGAATTGCAATGGCTTGAATTGCTGATTGCCCATAATGATTGTCACGAGCCTTTGGAGCGCTTACGTTTGTTCAAGCGCATCGCCGGTGGATTACATGGGAAGCGGCGAATTCTAGAACAAGCACAAGCAGCTTATTGGTCGCATTGGCAGTTTCCAGTGATTCGCGAACTGGCAGCAATAGCTCCCGAGCTTACCCTTGATCCAGATGCGTTAGGAAAACGTGTGTGGCCTGCGATTAGTCGCAAGGAAGCAGAACAAGCTTTGCATACCTTAGAACACATCGGCCTTCTTGCAAGGCAACCGAATGGAACCTTAGCCCGCAAAGATAAGGTGCTGAGCGCTGGCGATGACTGGACAGCCGAAGCGGTTCGTAGTTTTCAAGCGAGCTTACTTGTTCTCGCGCAACAGGCTTTGGCTGAAATTCCCAAGGAGAATCGCGACATTTCTACCGTGACATTTAGCGTATCAAAAAAGACTCTCGCAGCAATTCAGAAACGGGCTCGCGAGTTTCGCCAAGAGGTAATTGCTTTGGCGCGAACCGATCGCGAACCCGAAGGCGTGTACCATTTAGCCCTTCAACTTTTTCCGGCATCCAAATGAAAATAACACCGTTCATTGCACTCTTTTGGATTGGCACCCTTCTGCTGTCTTGTAGTGGTGCGCAAAGTGCTGGCACTCAAGGGGGCGGAGCCACTGAGACTTCGAACGGCCTTTCTGCGCGCATCATTTTAGCAGATGGGACTCCTGCGGCATTTATGCAAGTACACCTGATTCCTGCCGAGCAGTGGTTTACTGCTGTTAACTCCAGTAAACAAATTCCAGAGATCTTGCTCACCACCGATGGGAAAGGAGCATTGCTCTTAGACTCTTTGCCTGCAGGCAATTGGAATATGCAGGTTACTAGTTCGAATCAAGGGCTTGTGAAATTTCGTATTAATTCAGGCCAGAACCTTGGTGATATAAGGCTCGAAGCTATGAAGACGCTGAGGCTACGAGCTTTAGGTGCGAGTCAGGTTCGTGCTGCGGGAACGTTGTTTAAATCGGATTCTACGCAAACGAATGGATTTTTGGAAATGCAAGTTCCACAAGGGAACTACACGCTGCTAGCGCAAGGTCCTTCTTCCTCTTGGAATATGGCCGGTCATGTTACGGCAAGCAATTCAATGGATACTCAAGGTATTGCGCTAAGGTATTCTGATTCGACGCTGTTGATCGATGACTTTGCGGACAACGATACGGTATCGGATATTTCGGCTGTGCTTGGTTGTGGCGATTGGTATCACAACTCGTCAAATAATGGGCTCTTCCAATTTTCTGTTGCCAACGGAATGATCAACATGACTTTTTCTGATACGAGCACTGCCCGTTATGCCGTCACAGGGCTTTCTTTTTACCAGAAGGGATATCGCGACGTTGACTTTTCTTCACTGCGCGAAATGTGTATCCGAGCGCGAGGGCAAGGGGTTCTTTACCTCAAAGCTGAGCGCATGATTTCCATGACGCAACCCGGTTTTGCTGTGATAGACCATTGGGCATTGGACACCAACTGGTCTACCTTCTGTTTGGTGCCGAATCAAGTAGACTCGACGCAGTGGCAAACTATGCGTGGGCATGTTAATAATTTGACTGTGGCTCTTGTTCAAGGCTCTTGGATGCAGCTAGATAGCCTGATGTTGCATGGATTGGGAATGTTACACTATGTGCAGTGACACTGCTTTTTAAACGCCTCTTAAATGACAGCAAGTGTCATTAACTGTGTCGATTCAATTAAAATGTGGGTACGCTATATCCCTTTAAATGTCATGGATAGAATCGATTTTGGTGAATTGGTTGGCGATGGTTTGGGTACGAAAATCTTCGTTTGTATGCAAGAATGTCTGGGATTTTAATAATGAGGTTAGTAGATTCACTCCATGATAAATCAAACAGTTGAAACATCTTTCCGCGTGCTTCTTTTTCTTGCTGGGCAAGAGGGTAAGCAGTTGGTCTCTCTTCAAGACATCCACGAGGTTGTGGGCGGCTCGGCAACTTACCTTGCGAAGGTGACTGCTGTGCTTTCTCGAGCAGGTCTTTTGAAGTCTCAGCGTGGTGCCACGGGTGGTTTGCAATTGGGCAAAGAAGCAAAAAAAATCACCATGCTTGAAGTTGTGGAAGCCGCGCAAGGTGGTTCATTCCAACCGTTTGAACTGCAGCGTTGCACAACGGGCAAGGGCAAATGGTGCAATTACCATCGTGCATCTTCAAACCTAAATGAATTGGTGACCAATGCAATGCGCAAGCTTACGTTGGCGGAGTTGTTGGTAACTGAATCTAAGCCTACTGCTGGCTGTGTGCTGAAGGGCGTGCCCAAAAAGAGCAAGAAGTAAGCATCAATATTTTTTGAAATTAGGCCTGCCCCAAGGGTGGGTCTTTTTTCATGCATCGCGCAAAAAAAAGCCCGAAGCGTTTGCTTCGGGCTTCTCAATCCCCATATTACAATGGGACCCAATTGAGGAGAACCTTTATAATCTATCCTATTCTCGGCAAAAACGCAAATTTCTTGTAAGTCGCTTGAACTAGAATTTTGCTGTTGAGTCCAAAAAGTCAAAGAAAACAATGCCGGGAATTTTTGCCTTTTTGCTTTGTAGATATTCGCCGAGATCTTGTTCTGCGGTTTGCTTGGAAATGAGTGAGGCGTTGCGGAAGCGCAATGATGCTCCATGTTTCGCAATAAGGATGCCGGTGTGAAAAACACAGATTGAAGGTGATGTGCTCATGAAGCCAATTCCCATAAGGGTATCTGGACCATCCCATTTTTTCGATAGCGCAATTGCTTTGTCTATGGAAAGGTATGGAATTTTTGTGGTGGGGTTAGCACTTGGGTAATGGATTCCTTTGGCGGCAAAAAATTTCTTTTTATCCATGATGCGTTCAATCATCGTATCTCCAGGCATGCGAGTAAGTCGAACCCATTCGGGTGATTTCCCAATCCAATCTTCGACGAAGTAGTGCTTGCGATTTTCAAAAGCAATATGCCCGCTGACATAGCGGATTTGTTGGAGTGTACTGAATATGCTGTCTGGATTTTTTGCGGCGGCAAGAGCAAGGACGTGCTCTATATAGGTAACGCAATCAAACTGAGCTAGGTTCATGAGAGGTTTAGGATCTACTTTGCCGAGAGCGCCTTCGCCTGTGGGGCCAAGTAAATAGGGGCGTCCCAGCAGAC
>Ga0302293_10000964_pt1 | contig 14724 bp, 15 predicted proteins | sample III_Fen_N2_2_FD_198758 | JGI IMG/M metagenome (GOLD analysis project Ga0302293, IMG submission 198758) | Peat permafrost microbial communities from Stordalen Mire near Abisko, Sweden - III_Fen_N2_2 | ecosystem: Environmental > Terrestrial > Soil > Wetlands > Permafrost | place: Sweden: Abisko...
AGGGCCGTGCCGATAATTCCGACGGGAACATTTACCAAAAAAATGCTTCTCCATCCAAACGCGCTGACCAGAAATCCGCCTGCGACGGGGCCGACGCAGCAGGCAAAGGCGACTGCGACCGCGATAATGCCAAAAGCCTTTCCCCTTTTTTCGGCGGGAACATTTGCGGTTATAATCGCCGAATTCGATGAAAACATCATTGCGGCCCCGATAGCCTGCAGGACGCGGAAACCGATGAGCGAGGCTATTGAAGTCGAAAGGCCGCACAAAAGCGAACCGGCGGTGAATACCGAAAATCCCAGGATGTAAATTTTCCGGTGTCCATGAATATCGGCAAGCCTGCCGAACGTGAGGAGTAAACTGCTTATCACGAGAAGATATCCTGTGATAACCCACTCAACGGTCGATAGCGATATGCCAAAACTATTCTTGATGGCCGTAGAGGCGACGGTAACCGCGCTTGTGTCGAGAGCTGACATAAATGTTCCGACTGCGAGGCTCGCGAGTAGTAAAGTTATTCCGTTCTTTTCTGCCGATTTCATACTGGCTCCCTTGTATATACTCTCATGTAATATGAGTTATTGCTCACAATCTATATACTTCAGTTCGAAATGTCAAGATAATATGAGTGAATACTCATCATTTATTGACAAAATTTACTTTAGTGACATACAATCGACTTGATATGACGGAGAAAAAAATAGTCAGAGAACCGAAACAAAAAAGAAGTTCCGAAACCTGCGAGCGGATTCGGCTCGCCGCATTGACGCTTTTTTGCAGGGACGGTTACTACCGGACAACGACGAACGCGATAGCGAAGGAAGCAGGCGTGCCGATCGGGAGCCTGTATTCTTACTTTGCCGATAAAGACGCGCTTTTTTTGGATATCCTTGCCGACTATCACAAAATGTTCGTTCGCGCAAACGATGAAATACTGTCACAGGAAGACTTGTTTCGAACGAATAAACGCGCTTGGACGCGCGCGCTGATCGAGAGCCTGATAAGCGTCCACGAAAAATCGCGCGACCTGAACCGTGAGATAAAAATACTTGCGCTCTCCCGTCCGGACATCGCCGACTATTGCAGGCAGAACGCGACTTTTACCCAAAAATTGACCCGTGATTATTTAATTCGTTTCCGGGAAGACTTTAATATACAGGATATCGAAGCGGCGGCCGTCGTCGCATTTACTTTTATAACGTCAATCGTGGACTATGTCGTATTCGACAATCCCGAAGCCGATCGGACTCTCATCGTTGATACAGCGGTTGAATGGCTGTATCGCGCTTTGGGCGAGCGGAAATAACCTGGAAGACCGCGAACGACTAAGCGATCCCATCCCTGATACGCACGCTGATGACCGTTGACAGAGCGTTCAAAAATTCAGCGTTGAGGTTTTCTCTTTTATAAGTGAACAAGACAAACAGGCCACTGTCGTTCTTGATCGTCACATGGGATGCGTCGACGATAAATTCGTCGATCAAATCGTTTAATTCTATCGAGTGATCGGTTTGGATGAAATCTCCGCCGGGATAATCAAAGGTATCGTTTTTTGACTGGCCGATCAGATTGCGCGATTTGCCTTCGCTCATGATATGAATCGAGCAGTATTCGAAATTGAACAGACGCACCAATTCCCGCGCGATCGCCGAGAGCGAGAAATTTTCGTCGTTCAGCACGAGCAGCCATGAGGCAAGTTTATGCAGCTTGCTTCCGTTATGCTTCATTGCGCGCAATTCGGACTTTCTTTCCGATGCGGATGTGCTCAGGTAGCCGACAAACAGCGATGTGACCACAAAAGCAAAAAATGTTATCCAGTCCGATAGCGCATTGATCGTAAAAGTCCCGACTGGCGAAAGATAGAAATAATTGAAACTTAAGGCCGATCCGATACAGATTAAAATTTCGGTATATATGTGGCAAAAGTAACTTGACAGAACGATTACCAGCAGAAATATAAATGCCACCGTGGACGAATTCATGACGGATGAATTTCGATGGGTGAGCAAAACTGCCAGGAAAAGTATCGTTGAGGTGCAAGCCAACAGCGCTAATTGCTTGATGAAGAAGCGTGCTTTTTTCGAATGTTTGGTCATATGATACCTCTATAACGGTAGTATGCATAATAATAACCGCTTAACAATCACAATTCCGAGGATCTTGATGGAATCTTTATATGGTATTTTTAATTTTTCCGTCCCCTTAACGATTGTTATTTCGGTAACGCGTTTCGTTTGACAAACTCGGGGTCAGACATTGATAATCAGTTACTGACGTTTGGATTATTAAGGAGTCGCCGTGATGAGACGAAATGCGCTAATGATACATGTTTTGGTTTTTTCGCTGATATTTTTAATATCTTGCGTGAAAGCCAAACAACAGGATGACGCGAAGAAACTTACCGGTTCGACGGCTTCGATGCTCCTCGGCGACTGGGTTTCGGCGGACGATCCGGGAGCTGGCCTGTCAATTTCCGATACAGAGTTCGTTCAGACCTACGACGGGAAAGCGATGGAGCGGGGTATATACGTTATCGCAGACGCCGTGGCGAAAGCAAAAAACGACGCCGCGAATCCTTCGGGAAAATATGTTACCGTTTTTGACGATGACGAGTCGTTCGCGTATTATATCGTCGACATAAGCGGAGAGAAGCTATCGCTCGGCTACGTTGATCGCGGGAATACCCTGAATTATACCAGAGCCGATTCTTCTCAAATGCTCCAGGCCGACCGGAAGAAATAATTTTTTTTGAGCCCCGCCAGCCCGAGCCGATTTTTCTATTCCCACCTGAAAAGAAGGGACGCTATGGCAAGAAATACGGCCGTCATAACGCCAAGCACCAGAAGTTCCGGAGCGATGGCCGCGAGGTTTGCGCCTTCGAGCATTATCTTGCGCGCCGCGTTGTTAAAATGCGTAAGGGGGAAAATTTGCCCGATGGTGCGCAGGATTTGAGGGCTTCCCTCAAGAGAATAAAACGCGCCCGAAAACGCCAGCATCGGAAAAGTTACGAGATTCAGCAAACCGCTCGCGAGCTCTTCGTTTTTTATGCGCGCGGCGAATACGAGACCGAGGGAAATCATGCACAGACTTCCGAGTATCATCAGCAAAATCAGATTGAGATAATTTCCGAGCATCATAAAATGAAGGAATATATTCGTGCCGGTGAATACGAAAATAGAAGTAAATAATACGATGCATAGTCTGCTGAGCGTCTGGGCCGCAAGAAAATTAAATGCGTTTATCGGCGTTGCCTTGAGCCGCTTGAGCACGCCGTTCTTGCGGTAGCGCACTATGACGAAACCCACGCCAAAAAGGCTGCTGAACATCATATTCATCCCGATGACGCCGGGAACGAACCAGTCTACGTACCGTATGCCTTTACCGCTCGTTTTCACGACGGCAAAGTCCCGAGTTTGCGCGGTAAAAAGCTGTTCAAGCACGAGGCTTTTATCGGATTCGCTGTTGAACGTCGCGGTGTTTTTGGTGAAGTCTATAATCATGTCTATCTGCTGCCTTGAAAGAAGGTCTTCCACGTGCTGCACGTCCGCGCTCGTCTCATTATCGTAAGCGATAAACTGAATTTGTTTTGTCTGCATAAAGGGGAGCGATGCGTCGGCTGTGCCGATAACCCCGACTTTGAACATGGCGGTTCCCGTTCCCGAAAAGGCAAACGCGAAGCCGAAAACCAAAAATACCGGGAACAGAAGGCTCCAGTAAAACGAGCCCTTGTCGCGGACGAATTCCATGGTGCGGGCTTTGAACATGGCGGCGAATTGTTTGAGGATCATGATTTTTTTCCTTTAGACACGGAGTGAGCTTCCGGTGAGTTTGATGAAAAGATCTTCGAGATTGGGCTTGTGAATCGAAAGACCTTCCAGACTGATTTTGGCCTCAAGTAAATCCTTGATGCTTTGGTCCAGCGTGTTAGTCTGTAGTTCAAGCTGGTCTCCGCAAATTTCCGCGCTACCCGGAATGCCGCCGACTCCCGGTTTGCATTCCCGGCACGGGAGGCTGATAAGGACTCCGTCAAAATGCTTTTTCAAAAGGAATTCGGGCGTATCGATTTCCAGAATTTTTCCCCTGTCCATGATCGCGATGGTATCGCACAGCAATTGCGCCTCGTCCATATAATGCGTCGTCAAAACGACCGTCGTCGATTCGGCTTTTATAAGCCTGATGAGATCCCAGAAGTTGCGCCGGGCCTGCGGATCAAGGCCGGTCGTCGGTTCGTCGAGAAAGACGATTTCCGGCTTCGGGATGATCGCGAGGCCGAGAAGCATCCTTTGGCGCTGTCCGCCGGAAAGTTTTTGGTTATCGCGGTCGAGTATGTCCCCAAGGGAGCAAAGCGAGATTACTTCGTCGATAGGCCGAGGGTTGGGGTAAAATGAGGAAAAGAGAGCGAGCGTTTCCTTGACGGTAATAAATTCAGGGAGGGCCGTGCTCTGGAACTGAATGCCGACCTTTTGCTTGAACGTATGGTCAAGCGGTTTACCGTGGAACAGGATAACTCCTGAATCCGGGGAAGTGATGCCTTCCATCATTTCTATCGTGGTGGTCTTTCCTGCGCCGTTTGGACCGAGAAGTCCAAAGCAGGAACCTTCTTTGATGGCAAAATCAACGCCGTCTACCGCCTGGACGGATCCGAATTTTTTTGAAAGGTTTTGTACCGATATAATATCTGACATAATCAAAAAATACGCTTTTTGGCACCGCGTTTCAAGAAAAATCGCCATCTGCACATATTAATTTAATAGCTATTACTCATATTCAAATGTAAAATGAAATAAAACGAACTTTATGGTAATTTAGGAGAATTATTATGCGATCAAACAAAAACAATATTCGCGCAAGCATCGGGCTTTCTACCAAAATAGTCGCCGTTATTTCCTTGATTATTTTCGTTATGGTAGGGTGCCTCACGATTATCAGCATTCAGTCATCAAAAAAACTCGCTGTCGATCTGATACGCATAACTACGACCGAAAAACTTCATGGGGATCTTTTTTCGTCATTTGAGCTTCTGGAAAAAATTCACGGCAGCGTGTCGCTTCAGGGCGGACAACTGGTAGACGGAACCGGTAATCCTTTGGCGAATAATTATAAGCTTGTCGACACGATTACGGACAAACTTGGAGCCGTCGCAACGGTCTTTAACGTCGACGGCGACGATTATACCCGGGTGATAACCAGCATTAAAAACGCGGAAGGCGCCCGGGTTATAGGCACAAAACTCGGGAAGGAAAGCGCCGCCTATCCTTCCATGCGCGAGGGCAAGGATTATTTTGGAGTGGCAAAGATACTGGGAAAAAGCTACTATACGGCCTATTCGCCGCTAAAGTCAAAAAACGGGGATATTATCGGGATTCTGTTCATTGGAGTCTCATTCGATCAGGCCGATACCGTGGCGAATACCTCTATTTTCGGGATAACGGTTTCCATTATATTGGCGGCTTTAGGCCTGTTTGCCCTTACGATAATCGGTATTATCGTTTTTTCGCGAATGCAAATAATCAAGCCATTGAAAACCGCAGTGCAATACATCGGTAAGCTGTCGAAGGGGGATCTATCCCTTTCGCCCCCTCCCGCGTTGCTTAAACGGGGAGATGAGCTCAGCTCCTTGGGCTCAGCCATAGGCAGCCTGTCCGCGGAGCTCCGCAATATAGTGTCCGGCGTATATGAATCCATCGATCAAGTCGCAAGCAGCAGTGTGCAGCTCAGTACCACGGCCGGCATGCTTTCCCAAGGAGCCACCGAACAGGCATCATCCGTCGAGGAAATTTCCTCATCGATGGAGGAAATGATGTCCACGATCAGGATGAACGCCGATAACGCGAAGACGACGGAATTAATCGCGCGAAAATCGGCAAAATCGGCCGAGGAAGGCGGGTATGCCGTCGGACAGACGGTTAATGCGATGAAGGATATTGCGGCAAAAATTACTATTATTGAGGAAATAGCGCGTTCAACCAATATGCTCGCGCTGAACGCGTCGATTGAGGCTGCCCGCGCCGGAGAATACGGAAAGGGGTTCTCGGTCGTAGCGTCCGAAGTTGGCAAGCTTGCCGAACGGAGCCAGAAAGAATCTGCCGAGATCAACAAATTGTCGCATGAGAGCCTGATCGTTGCCGAAGGCGCCAGGTCGACTATAGCCGAAATGGTACCCGAAATAAAGCACACTGCGGAACTGGTTCAGGAAATCAGCGCGTCCTGCAACGAGCAAAACACCGGTGCCGAACAGATAAACGAATCAATCATACAGCTGGACCTGGTGGTGCAGCAAAATGCCTCCAGCTCTGAGGAATCCGCTTCGATGGCAGAAGAGCTCGCAGGCCAGGTGGACCAAATCCGCGACATGATTCAGTTCTTTGTTCTTGAATAAATCCTGGATGCAAGACAACCCGTTCTTTACCTGATACAATTCGCTTAATCGCATTACCGAGGTTGTATCGTGCAAAAAAGCCTGTCGCGCATTTTTTATGGCTGTTTCCTTTTTTTCTTCCATACTGGAATCTCGGCCCAATCCGTACCGCTTGATGACGCGATAGCCCAGTCCGCCAATAAAATGGGGAACAATCTCGCGTCCGGATCGCGGGTTGCCGTAGTCAATTGCGTTTCCCGTTCCGCGAAGCTTTCCTCGTACGTCCTGCAGGAAATGGTCGTCAATTTGGTCGATACCGGAAAATTCACCGTGGTCGAGCGGGAAGATCTGGATATAGTCAACAAGGAACTGCAGTATCAGCTTTCCGGCGACGTAAGCGACGAATCCGCGCAGGCAATCGGAAAGATACTCGGCGCACAGGTAATTATCACCTGCGCTCTGGACGATACGTCCGTATTGCGGGTCAAGGCGATCGCGGTCGAGACTGCCCGCATACTCGCAGCCTTTTCAGTTACGGTTCAGCCGGGCGGCAAACTCGAAACTCTCACCACGAGTATCGTCCTGGTGAAAGACTGCGAGATCACCGGTGCCGATGCCTCACTTGCCCCTGCTATCAATAATATTATGGTTTCAACAGTATCCGGCGCCAGGGATTTCTGTGCCGTAACGATGGAGTCGCGCACGACGGCGCGGACGGCACAAATAGCACAAGGCGAAAAAACGGCGGATCAATCGGGAATAACCGACGCCGAGACGATTCTTTCGGGACGCTTAACCCTTGAAGGCGGCCTTTTCTATTTTTCCCTGAGCCGGGTTAGCGCCGCGACGGGTACCGTAATCTCGGGCAGTACCGAAACGTACCGCTCGTCCGGTACGATGATTGAGGGAATAAGCGGTCAGGTAAAGCGATGCCTCGGGATTCAGGTTATTGACGACGACCGGAAAGTGATCACCGTGAGCAGCATGACCGAGCTCATTCAGGCAATTGGAAGCGACAGGATAATCCATCTTGCGCCGGGTCAATACGACTTGAGCAAAGGATATCAGGTGAAGAACGCAAGCATTTCCTGGGTTGACGAATACGACGGTCCGTGCCCCGTCGTAAAATCAGTATCGAACATGGCGCTTGTCGGAGACGGAAACGAAACGGTCATGATCCGCCCGCAATATGGCTGGGTCATGTCCTTCGATACGTGTTCGGGGATCAGGATATCGAATTTGATATTCGGGCACACGACGCCCGGCCAATGCCTCGGAGGAGTCTTAAGATTTAAAAATTGCGACGATACCGAGATACGGTCCAGCGAATTGTACGGAAGCGGAACCTACGGGCTCGGCCTTGAACGCGCGAGCGCCTTTCTGATGGAGGACTGCAACGTTCACGATTGCACCTACGGACTCGCGACGCTCGAAAGCAGCAGCGACGTGACTTTCAACAATACGGCGTTTCGGCACACGGGAGAGTTCGAGCTTATCAGCGTCGTCTCATCCGATCATATAGCATGGAATGATTGCGACTTTGAGGATAACTGGGGCTCGGCATTATTTACCGTGGACGATGATAGCAGGGACGTCCGGCTCGCGCGCTGCGGATTTAAGAATAACCGCGTGCGCAGTTTTGCGTCGGGAAATGAAAATCTCATTCTCGAGAACGCACGGTTCGACGGAAACGGTTTCGCGGTTCCAAAAAAGAAATAAAAAGAAATTCAATCTTTCGGTTCAAAGGAGTATTGCTTGAAAAAGAAAATTGACTTGCTATCCGGTTACAAAAAAAGCATCTATTACATTTTTTCCTATTTTTTGATTTGCGCTTTTGCCGGATGGATTTTCGAAACGACGTTCGTGCTGATAACCACGGGACATTTCACGAACAGGGGTTTGTTTTTGGCAAAGGAAAATTTCGGGTTTTATTTTAAAAACCTAAAATCTATTCCTGTTATCAGGTCTATCCCCGTCGTATTGGGCTTACCCATTATCGGTATTTATGGATTTGGCGGGTGTTTTATCGTTTTTTCGTTCAGCAGGCTCGTTAAAAAGCCAATCCTGCTTTTTTTTATCGGTATGGTTTCTATGACGATATTGGAATATATTTCCGGTGCTTTCTGCGTATATATCATGCATAAAACATATTGGGACTACAGCAAAGAGTTTCTGAATTTTCAAGGTATTGTATGCTTGAGTTCTTCCCTCGCATGGGGTGCGCTGTCGGTTTTCACTATTTTGTTTCTTAAGTCAAAGCTTGCGCTAATATATACCCATGAGCGAAAAATAAAAAACTATAAAAAAATAATAATCGCGGTAATGATTTATACGGCTATCTGCATTGTTTGCAAATATCTAATTTTTAAGTAACGGTGATCCTATCGGTATTCGTATGCGCCGATATCGGGCGCTCCGCCCGCGGGAACCGCATTGCCCAAAATATCGACGGTAGCCACGCCCGTGCCGGTGACGACGCCCGCGTCAATAGCCGCGCTTCCCGACGCAAGGCGGAAATCGTAATTTAACGCATTTGCGAAACCCGGATTTCCGGCATGGGTTGCGTCAAACAATCTGTCCGTCGATCCAAGAACAAAGCCGGCTTTGTCGTTGCTCGGAATTGCGCCGTCGGTCATCCAGTACATGTTGTGGTCATGAATCAGACTTCCCCCGAGCACGTTTTTGAAGGCAACTACGCGGTAATTGGTGACGAACAAATTGTTCCTAATCGCGATTTTATTTTTTGCGGGATCGGGATTGTGCGCGCTTGTCCCGTCAACCAACAGCCCGATAAGTCCCCATCCAACCTTTCGGTCGTTTTTGTTCGGCACGAAGGTATTGTTTTCGATCGCGACTTCATACGTCGGAGTGATGGTCCATACCGGGTGTTCGCAATCGTCAAAATGAAACTCAAGCGCTTCGTTCGGTCCATTGAGGTACACGTTGTAATCAATCTTCATGCCAGTCGCGTTCCCGTAAGCTTCCATAAAATTGAGGCAGGCGCAAATTACGTTATGGTGTATTCGGATATTATTCGAAACGAAATTATATCCAAGGTCAGACCGATAGTTGTAATACTCCAAAGCCCCTCCATCCACACCGAGATCGCCGACGGCCGAACGGGCCTGGCAGTTTTCGATGCGGTTCCATCCTATCTCCAGATCGTTGCCCTCAAAGCAAATCCCTATGCCGCTCATGCCTCCGGCAGACCCGATGTCATGAATGAAATTGCCGATAATCTTTTGACGGTCTCCCGCGAGCGAAACTCCCGTATTGCAGCGGACTGCTTCGCAGCCTGCGATGACGATATCATGCGTAGTAATGCCCATTGAGATTCCGGCGCATTGCGAGGTTTCCTGAACCCTGATGTCGAGAATGCGGATGAAGCCCGCAGTGCCACCGATCGCAATCCCCGCGAATTCTTTGTTCTTGTCCCAAAGAGCCCTCGGTTCGGAAATAGTCGGCGCATTCCCGGTTCCGTATGCCTGAAAGGTGATCGGATTGGCCGCCGTACCCGAATAATTATAGTCAAGCATCAGGCTTTGATTTTTCCAGACCGAGCCGCGGGCGAGATGAATAACGTCGCCGGGTTTTAAAACGGCACTGTGCAGCTTGTCCAAGGTTTTCCATGGCTTAGCGGCGCTCTTGCCGTCATTGCCGTCAGAACCGGCGTTGGCGTCAACCCACCAGTCGGTGGAAGCTGATGGCGCGGCAACAGTGACGCGGTAGCTCTCGGCTGCCGTTACAGGGGACGCCATGGGAAAGCCCGCGGGGAGCGAGACGCCGAGCAGGGGAGGGCTGAGCGATACTGCGGGATTTGCGGGCGGTGCAATTTCGCTTTCTGAGTTCCCCGTCATTTTGCAGGAAGTTATCGACATGGAAAACAAAATACATACAAGACCGACGCAGGACATTGGTGCGCTTTTCATAAGGCAATCTATCATGCATGGCGCTACCTGACAATCGGGAAAAGGGGTATATGCTTGCTATTTGCTTCCGTCGGTTACCCTGAATGAAATCTTGATCCCGAGGCTCGTGTAGCCCAGAGGATTGACAGACAAAGCGTCGAGTTTTATCAGATTGCGAATTTCTTCATGGGCAATATAAATACCGATACCCGGATTTTTTTCACCCTGCAGTATTACGGAAAATTCTGCGCCGTAGTTATAGCAGGCCCCGGCATCGCCTTCGATCTTGCCGCCGCCAAGGCCAGCCTTTCCCAAAAGGGCAAATCGCAGGAAATCGAATACGTTGCAGCCTATGCCCAGCTGAATGCCTCCTCCTCCGAGATATGCATCGTTGGTTAAAAGAAAATCCCCATACCCGCCGAAGCGAAGAATGCCTTTCGTTGCGTACATGCTTATTTGAGCCAAACCGCCCCGTTCGGCCCCCTGAAAATTATACTGGGAATTTGCATAGGCGAATCCGACTTGGAGGACTTTTTCCTGCGCGAATAACGCCGCCGCTCCGGGGAGAATCAAAATAAAAAACACGGATAAAAAAATCTTTTTCATTTCAGCGGCTCCCTTTAGCCTTGATGATATCTCGTGCGGCATTTGGCGATCAGTGACAGAAAATCGTTGATTCCGAAATGCCCGTATACCTCATCAAGCGTGCCCACGAAGCCGGGTTTCTGGAGATACGGCTTCCATTTATTTCCAAAGAACGATTTGTTGTAAAGCTTTCGCGTACTTCCGAAAGTAAAATGTACCTGTCCTTTAGCCTTGCTGAATTCGTCAAGCGAACTCTTAATTTCCGCTTTTGCCTCGAGATCTTTAATCTCCAGAAAGAACTCGTACGGACGCTTTTCTTCATATCTGATAAAATGTCTTTCATCCTTCAGCTCGATGATAAACAAAAAAGGCGTATCGGAATCGCCCTTGACCACGCGCGTGATTTCCATCCTGTCCGCTGCGGAAAGCGCCCTTGCCAACAATTGTTTAAACATTTCAAGTTCATCCATTTAATACTCCTATTTTCGGTAGCGGCACAAAAAAGTTTCGATCAATTCCTTTTTCACGGGCTCGATCGTTTTCGGATCCAGATATCCCTGATACATCGCGGGCCAGACGAATGCCCCGCCGACCATCGCGCCGAAGATTTTCGCCGCCATCGAGGGATTTTCGCAAGAAAGCCTTTTGTCGTCAACCGCATCCTGAATCCATGTCGCCAGTGCGTCAGAGGAACCTCCATGCCGTTCCATGGCTACCTTTGCCATTTCCGGGCGTACGAGAAAAACGCCCAAAAGCGCTTTTGTAAAACCGCTCCACTTTTGGTCGTTTACGATGGCTAGTTCCGCGTCGGCGAAATCCGAAAGCTGGTCTTCAAGCGCACGAGTCGTATCGTAAGGGATGAGTTTAAGCGAATACATTGCTTCGCCGTATTGCTCTATAACTGCCTGAAATAAACCATTTTTGTTCGGAAAATGATTGTATACCGTTCGTTTGGAAGCGCCGGCGATTTCCGCTATTCGGTCCATGCTTGTTTTTTCATAGCCTTTTTCCTGAAATTCGAGAATTGCGGCATCGATTATGGATTGCCGTTTAGCGCTGATATCCCGTTTTGCGGGTTTCTGTTCCATTTTTTCCATCATATATATTGATTCTCCTTTATTATTAATTATTACACTACACAGTGTAGTGTAATTAGTTGACATAAAAGTAAACTACACCGTATAGTATCACATATTGGAGGCTTGTATGATAAAGGACAGAACGATTGCGCGTATTGCAGGTTTGCTTTTTTTAACAACGACTTTGGCGGGGATGATCGATTCTTTGGTCGCCATGCCTTTATTGACTGCGCCGGTTACCGACATATTCGCGCATAAAACACCAATCATGCTCGGTGTATTTATGATTCTGTATATGTCGTTTGGCGTAGCGTGTATTGCCCTGTTTCTGTATCCAATTCTGAAAAGGCAAAACGAGCTGATTGCCTCGGCGTATCGAAGCTTCCGCATGGTCGAATGCGTTTTTTTGATAGTCGGGGCCGTTGTTTCCCTGTTTATACTGGCTCTGAGCCGGCAATCGACGCAAGCCGATATCAACGCCTTGCCGATTTATCAATCGATGGCCAGTCTGGCTTTCGGTATCAGGATGTCGTGCTATCAAATTGCGATGGTCATTCTGGGTCTCAACAGCCTTTCCCTGTGCGCGCTTTTTTTCAAAACCAAACTTTTGCCCCGATGGATATCCGCGACAGGTTTTCTCGGTTACCTGTTGCTGCTCGCAAGCGCCGTGCTTGATCTCTGCGGCTTCATCGACACGACCGGCGCTGGTGGCCTGCTGTATATTCCCGGCGGCGTATTCGAGGTCGTGCTGCTGCCTGCCTGGCTGATCTTCAGGGGTATTAAATCTCCTTCCTGAAAATAACGCAATCCCAATTTGGCCGAAGTACCGGATCCAGATATCCGTCCTGAACGAACGAATAGCCTTCCTCGCGAAACATATCGATCAGGTTTTCTTTGGTGTATTGCACTATCGTTCGTTCGACCGTCTCGCCGTTGATTGTATGAAGCTGCGTTATCACGCCCTGACCGACACGATAGATAACCAGAAACACTCCGTCCTGTTTCAGGATATTGCAGATGTTTCTCAGCAGTTTTTGCAAATCCGTCTCGTTCAGGTGAATGATTGACGAGCATGAAAATATTCCGTCGAACTTTCCCAGCGATTCGTCGATATCGTCGTAGCTCATCAGGCGAAAATCGATGGTAGCGTTTTTCTCTTTCGCGATTTTGATGGACTCGGCGCTGTAGTCGATACCCGTAACCCGAACTCCCTCGGCAGAAAGTCTCATGCTTTCCTGCCCGGGTCCGCAACCCAAGTCAAGCACGCGCGCATCGGGAGTCGGCAAAAGACTTACGAATTCCTTTATTGATGGCAGCATCATTTCATTGGGATACCATTCGGCGGCGTACTTCCGCGCGCTCAAATCATAAAACTTTTGATTCCCGTCCATAATTTCAAATATTCTCCAGGTTTCCGCCGTCGCGGGATTAAAAAAAAACTGCCTGATCGGAGGGATCAGGCAGCATGAAAAACCTTTTTTTTGCTTCAAACAATCGGCTCTTTCAGGCCAGAAAGTTTACCTTGTTGCCCAGCGAAGGATCGGTGATTGCGGTAAGCGAATCCATCATTTTGGCGATTTGCGAGCCCTGTTCCTTCGTTCCGTCTATCGCCATTTTTTGCACCTGTACTGCGACGTTCTGCTGTACCTTGTCCTGTGCCATGGCCGTTGAAAGCGCTGTTATATCCATGAAAAAAGTATATATCTAAAATGTCGGGAAAGCAAGCGGGAAGGGGAAGCGTGGTATGATCCGTAAATTGGCGATAACCTTCTTTCCGTTGGCGCGCACACGCGGCTCCCCCTCGTTCCGAAATCCTCGGGCGTCGGATAAACCGCATCTTGCGGTTTTTGGCTTTCTTAACCAGACGGGCGACGATTCGTTCACCTTACCGGCAGAGACAGCTTCGGGCACGCTTCTTACGACAATGAAGTTGTTGAGTCTATTTACCGTGACCGAACCGGATGCCATTCCGCGGAACATTACGGATTCCGTGCTCGACCAGTGGTGCACGAAAAACAACATAGATTTCGTGATTTTCGGAACGGTAACCAAAACTCAGGATAACAAACAAAGCTATCAGCTTGATTATTTCAGCCGCTCGGCAAAAAAGATTACTGATCGCAAGAACGAAACGGTTCTTGACGTTTTTTCTGTCGTCGACACGCTCACCGGCGATATGCTCGGCTCGATAGTCAACAACAAGATAAGCTTCGGTTCCCTTGAATTCGCAAACAAGGGAAAGCCGGGCGATTACGATATTTATCTCGATTCTGTTTTTATTCAGACGAGCCCAAATCACTTTGAACGCGTTCCTTCCGGCGACCATATGGTTAGTGTCGTGCAAAAGGCGACAGGAAAGGATATCCTGTCGCAAAAAGTGACGATCGTGAAGGGTAAAACAGAAAAAGTCGAGTTTGCCTTCAAGGACGAGCCAACTGTAGTTGCTCAGGATCAACCGAAGGGAAAGGCACGTTTTGAAAGCGATAAACAAGGAAAAATTTATATAGATCAGGAGTTGATCGGGGATATCGGTCCTGATGCGCCGCTTGTATCGGATACATTGCAGACCGGCTCGATCAATGTCCGTTTTGTCGCGCAGGATGAATCGGTCGAGACAAAAACTATTACTGTAACGGACAAGGCTTACGTGACTTCAATTTTCGGGGTACCGGTAAATACAGAACCGAAGATCGATGATCCAGCGCAAATCCTGGCAAATGTCAGCGATATTAATTTGTTGATAAAAAAAAGCTTATCCAACAATTACGATATAATAATAGATGAATCACGTATA
>Ga0302293_10000966_pt1 | contig 14703 bp, 11 predicted proteins | sample III_Fen_N2_2_FD_198758 | JGI IMG/M metagenome (GOLD analysis project Ga0302293, IMG submission 198758) | Peat permafrost microbial communities from Stordalen Mire near Abisko, Sweden - III_Fen_N2_2 | ecosystem: Environmental > Terrestrial > Soil > Wetlands > Permafrost | place: Sweden: Abisko...
GTTGATAAATCATCATTTAAGAAACTTGGTCTCTATATTGGTACAACCACATTTCGGGCAGATAATACAGTATTTAAAGCACTTTTAACGAATAGAAAGATGCGTGGTATAACCACGATGTTTAGCGAATAGAAAGGTAGCAATTCTCTACAAAAAGATCCGGCACGCCCACCGCGCGTTCGTGATATTTCACACCAAACTACGAGGCAACGTGCCGGAACCAAAGTGAATTATAGCCCTACTGTACAAAAACGCAATATGTGTTTTGTTATAGCGGGTATATGATTTTGAACATCCTGTGTCTTTTTAGTCGACTTGTTGTGTCCAGCCGCGCGTATCGGGCAGTTTTCCGGTCTGAATGCCGGTGATCGTGTCGTAAATTCTCTGCGAATGCACGCCCACTTCGCGGTTGTTGATCACGTATTCTTCGCCGAGATAGCGCAGCGTACCCATCGGGGAAATGACCGCCGCAGTCCCGCTGGCAAAGGCCTCTTTGAGTGCGCCCTCTTTCGCCGCCATCGTCACCTCGTCGATGGAGAGCCTGCGTTCGATCGCGGGGACGCCCCATTCGCGGAGCAGCGTCAGTACGCTGTCGCGCGTGATGCCGGGCAGGATCGTGCCCGCCAGCGGAGCCGTGATCACCTCGTCGCCGATGACGAAGAACGCGTTGGAGGAGCCGACCTCCTCGATGTACCTGTGCTCGATTGCGTCGAGCCAGAGCACGTCGTTGCAGTCGCACTCATGCGCCTTTTGCGAGGCGCGGAGGCTGCCCGCGTAGTTGCCGCCGACCTTGGCGTAGCCTGTGCCGCCATGCGCCGCGCGGATATATTCGTCCTCCACGAAAATGCGCGTGGTGGAGAGCTTGCCGCGGTTTGCCGCATAGTACGGGCCGGACGGGCAAAGGATGATCATAAAGCGGTAGTGCTTCGCTGCTTTGACGCCCAGCGCGGGATCGTCCGCAATGATAAACGGGCGGATGTAGAGCGACGTACCCGGCGAATCCGGCACCCAGTCCTTATCCTCATGCACGGTGGCTTTGACGGCGGAGACAAAGAGCTCCTCGTCCATCTGCGGCATGCAGATGCGCTCGTTGGTGCGGTTGAGGCGGCGCGCATTCATCTCAGGGCGGAAGAGCAGTATGCGACCGTCCTCGGTCTTGTACGCCTTCATGCCCTCAAACATCATCTGCGCATAATGCAATACGCTCGAAGCCGGGCTGATGAGGATATCGCCGTAGGGAATAACGCGCCCGTCATGCCAGCCCTGACCCTCGTCATAGTCCATCACAAACATGTGGTCGGTAAACTGCTTGCCAAACACCAGCTCGCTGGAGTTGGGTTTCGGCTTTGGGTTCGGATTTCTCGTCACCGGAAACGTGTAACTCATCTCATGTCTCCTCTGTTCATTCTCATATATTTACTGCCTGTCGCGTGTGTGGCTGATCGCACCATACAGCTCCGGCCTGCGGTCTTGGGGGATTTTTTATTTCTCTACGTCAGTCTTGCTTAGAGCGTTATACAGCTCCGGCCTGCGGTCTGAAAATACGGGTAAGTCCTGACGGACTTTCTCTTGCGCAGAGAAATCAATCTCCGCAGTAATGATTTTCTCTTTGTGCCCTGCTTTCGCAAGCATGTTTCCCAGCGGGTCTACAATTGTGCTCTTTCCGCCAAACTTTGTGCCGAATGCCTCGCCGCAGCCGTTGCAGAGCGCGGCGAACACCTGATTCTCAATCGCCCGCGCGCGCAAGAGCGTAATCATCTGCTCTGTCCTTGATTCCGGCCACTCAGCGGGAATGAAGAGCCCCTTTGCGCCGCTAAGTGCAAGTGCGCGGGATAGTTCCGGAAAGCGCAAATCATAGCAAATCAGTACGCCGCAGGTCACCCCGTCCAGCGGGAACGTCACGATCTTGTCTCCCACTGCATACGCCTCCCCCTCGCCCATCGGGGAAAAGAGGTGCGTCTTGTCGTATTCCGCAATGCAACTCCCCGCGCGGTCAAAGACATAAGCAGTGTTGTAAAGCGCGTCTCCCCTGCGCGTGAGCACGCTGCCGGCGACGATGTTGATCCCGTATGCTTTGGCAATCCCGCCGCAGAGTGCTTTGGTGCGCGCACCGTCGGTGTCTGCCAACGTTGAATCGATCTTCCCCGGCGCAAATCCGGTGTTCCATAGCTCGGGCAGCAGAATGACATCCGGCTTGCGTTTCGCGGCTTTTGTCAGCAACTCTTCTGCCTTGGCGAAATTCTTTTCCGGCTCGGCGGCGCGGACATTCATCTGAATACACGAAATCTTCACGCGCTGCCCCTCCTGAAATGATTTGGTTACTTTCGCAAAAAAACGATCCGTCGACTCCATTATATACTCTTTTTTATGTGCAAAAACACCGTTTCATGATGTTTCTGAACAATTTGAAAATCGTTATAAAAAAACACCCGCCACAAGATACTATCTTGAGACGGGTGATCGGAATCGATCGTTTCCCGCGGTACCACTCAAATTGCGCAGATATCTGCACCACTTAGCAGGCTCTGACAAGCCCTCAGCCTTGACGCGGCGTCTACGGAACACTTTACTCGGACGCGGATTTGCGGTCTTTTCAAATCTTCAGCTCGGAAGGGATGGGATACTGAATCAGCACACCGCCGGGTTTCCACCCTCTCCGGCTCTCTAAACGCGGTCTGTTCATCCGTCTTCGTCATCGCTTTTATTTATGAAATTTCCTGCATAATACCAGCATTTCCGGCGTTTGTCAACGAATTTTTATGCCTTATGCAATGCAATTTTCAAACCAAAGCAGCTTGCCCAACAGTCGCCCCGCTCCTGTCGTTTATCCTGCCCTGCGCGGGTGCAGCAGCTCTTTTGGCGCGTCTGCCGTCTGCCGCATTGAGTGCTCCCGTCCCAGCGTGAGTGCGCACAGATTTTTCTCGGTCAGGTGTTTTTTTTGCGCCGGAATGACTTGCGAGAGCACCTGCGTGAGTTCCGCTTGCGTCAGTGGCAGGCAGTCCTGCAAAAACGCGCCGAGCAGAATCATATTTGAAAATCCTTCCAGCCCGGCATCCGCCGCGATGCGCGTCGCGCCGATCGCGCGATATCGCACATCTTTGCGCGCAGGCGCCTCATGAATCAGAGAAGAGTCGTAGATGATTTCGCCGCCCGCCTGCACGCGCGGCTGGTACGCCAAAAACGAAGGCAGGTTCATGGCAATCAGCACATCCGGCTCACGAATGATGGGCGAGCCAATCGGCTCATCGCTGAGGATGACCGCGCAGTTTGCCGTACCGCCGCGCATCTCCGGCCCGTAAGACGGCAGCCAGGTCACTTGTTTGCCCAGCAAAGCACCCACATAGGCGAGCCATTTGCCGAAAAAGAGTACACCCTGCCCGCCGAATCCGGCGACGAGAATGCGCTGTGTCCCTTTGTGTTCCTCTCGCATCAGTCTGCCTCCTTTGTGCTCTTGTCTTTGTAAACACCAAGCGGATAATACGGAATCATCGACTGATCCACCCACGCGAGTGCGTCTTTCGGCGTCATGCCCCAGTTGGTCGGGCACGTGGAGAGCACCTCGACAAGCGAGAAACCCCGGCCTTCCACCTGATTGCGAAACGCCTTTTCGATTGCTTTTTTCGCTGTACGCACGTTCTTCACCGAGTTTGCCGCAACGCGGGCGATGTACGCCGGCCCGTCCAGCTGCGCGAGCATTTCGCAAACTTTTACGGGCAAGCCGCAAAGCGCTTCGTCCCGTCCATAAGGCGAGGTCTGCGTCACCTGTCCCGGCAAGGATGTCGGCGCCATCTGACCGCCGGTCATGCCATAAACCGCATTGTTGACGAATATAATCGTGATGTTTTCGTTTCTCGCCGCGGCGTGCACCGCCTCTGCCATGCCGATGCTGGCGAGATCGCCGTCCCCCTGATAAGTAAACACGATAGTTTCGGGATTCGCCCGCTTCAGCCCCGTGGCTACTGCTGGCGCGCGCCCGTGCGCGGCAACGGTCATATCGAGATTGAAGTAATTGTAAGCAAGCACCGAACAGCCGACCGGCGCGATTCCGATGGTGCGCCCCTCGATCCCCAGCGCGTCGATCGCCTCCGCCACGAGGCGGTGGATGATGCCGTGCGTGCAACCGGGGCAATAATGTGTTGGCGTCGTCGTGAGCGCATGCGGGCGATTTGCAACGATCATACCGCTTCTCCTTTATTCGCGTGCTCGATTGCCAGCAGCACCTGCTCCGGCGTGGGAATGATGCCACCGACGCGGGAAACCAGCGAAACCGGGCGTGTGCAGCGAATCGCGAGTTCGATATCCTGTATCATCTGTCCCATGGACATCTCCACCGACAGAAAGTGCTTTACGCTGCCAGCAGCCTGTTTGAGCGCTTCTGTTGGAAACGGCCAGAGCGTGATCGGGCGGATCAACCCTGCGCGGATGCCCTTTGCGCGGGCGGCGGCGACCGCGTTTTTCGATACGCGCGCCGAGATGCCGTAGGCGACCACGCAGATGTCCGCATCTTCCATGCAATATGCTTCGTGCGTCGCTTCCACGCGCTGAACAATCTGATACCGCTCGAAACGCGAAAGATTCTTTTGCTCCAACTCCGCCGGCGCGAGATATAGCGAAGTTATCACGTTCTTTTCCCGCTCACAGCGCGTTCCCGTCAGCGCCCAGGGCTTTTCATATTCGGTTGGCGTGGCGCTTTCCAGAACGACCTGTTCCATCATTTGTCCGATGGTACCGTCGGACAGGATCATCGCAGTCATGCTGTATCGATCCGCAAGTTCAAAGCCGCGTATCGTTAAGTCTGCCATCTCCTGCACGCTTGCAGGCGCAAGCACGATGTTGCGAAAGTCCCCGTGCCCGCCGCCGCGCGTCGCCTGAAAATAATCCGCTTGCGCGGGCTGAATGCCGCCGAGTCCCGGTCCGGCACGCTGCACATTCACCACAAACGCGGGTAGGTCGCTCCCCGCTAAGTAGGATAGCCCCTCGCTTTTGAGTGAGATGCCCGGGCTGGAGGAGCTCGTCATTGCCCGCTTCCCTGCGCAGCTTGCGCCGTAGACCATATGAATCGCGGCAATTTCGCTCTCCGCCTGTAAAAACACGCCGCCGACCTGCGGCATTCTTTTTGCCAAATATGCACCAATCTCAGTTTGCGGCGTGATGGGATAGCCAAAATAGTGCCTGCATCCCGCCAGAATCGCCGCCTCTGCCAGCGCCTCGTTGCCTTTCATGAGTACTGTTTCTGCCATCTTATCCCTCCTATCGCTCCAGCGAAATTGCGCAGTCCGGGCACATTATCGCGCAAGAGCCGCAACCGCTGCAGCGGGATTCGTCCGTCATCTGCGCGGGCGAGTGCCCTTTGTGGTTGATCGCCTCCGGATCGATGCGGAGGATTTTCTGCGGGCAGGCGTCCACACACAGTCCGCAACCCTTGCAATTTTCAGCCTCTATGGTTAATTTCGCCATGAATTTTTTTTATCTCCTGTTGTGTCTCTGTTTTGAGATTGCTGTTGTTCCTGCGCTTCTACGGCATGATACAACTGCTGTATCAACGATTCTTCAACTAGTTAGTACTGCTAACTATATGGGTAAAAAAATACGATGTTTCATACTTCGACCCAGTCTCTTACTTCCGCCATTCGTTAGTAGTCCTAACCATTATAGCCATCTATGCCTTTTTTCGCAACCACAGAAATCGATAGAAAAAGAGAAGCGGGTATTTCCGCTCCTCTGTATTCGCTTTTGTCAGTTTCAATCAACAGAATCAATAGTTCTCAATCGCCACACGCTCGACGCGGTCGGAGATATCTTTGCCGAGAAAGAGCGCGGCAGTCGCGGCAAAATCTTCCGCACTATCGCTGGCGTAATAACGCCGGAATCCCGCGCGATCAGGGTCATTCAGCTGATCCTGTTCGTTCAGCAACGCCGCCGCGGCACGCGCCGCCTCCTCGCCGGTGTCGATGAGGGTCACGCCCTGACCCATATAGTCCGAAATAACGTCCATCAGCAGCGGATAATGCGTGCAGCCGAGTACCAGCGTGTCTACGCCAGCCGCCTTGACAGGGGCAAGGTATTCCTCCACCACGCGTTCGGTGACCAAATCTCCGCGCCGCACTCTGCCGTCCTCCACAAGCGGAACGAGCAGCGGACAGGCTTTTGCGATGAGTTGCGCCTCCGGCAACAACGCGCGGATCGCCGCCTCATATGCCCCGCTTCGGATGGTCGCCTTTGTGCCGATCACGCCGATGTTGCCCGTCTTCGTAACATTGGCTGCCGCTTTTGCCGCGGGTTGCACCACGCCGAGGATGGGCAATTCATTTTCTCGCTTCAGTACATCCAGCGCGGTGGTAGACACTGTGCCGCAGGCAATGACGATCGCCTTGAGGTCATAGCTGCGCAAAAAAGCGACATCCTGCCGCGCATAGCGCACGATGGTCTCCACCGAACGCCCGCCGTATGGCACACGCCCCGTATCTCCGAAATAGACGATGTCCTCGCCGGGCAGCAGGCGGATCATCTGGCGCACGCAGGTCAGCCCGCCCATGCCGGAATCGAACACGCCGATGGGTCTTTTATCCATTGCTCTACCTCAAACATAAAAAACGGACAAGTGCGGCTTGCCCGTTCGGAATTGAGTCGGAAACTCGCTCCAGTATTATATCACATTTTTGAAATTTTACATCCAGTTGACTGTATTACGCCCGCAGTAGCGGCAGCATCCCCGTCAGGCGATTGATCTTCTTTTTGTCGCCAAAGAGCGCGATGCCGTAGTATGCAAGTTCCCGCTCCGGTGTTTCGGCGGCTTTTTTCGCGAAGTCCGCATAGACGTTGATCTTCTGGGCCACGTCGGAGAAATCCACCACCGTAAGCGCGGAAAACTCCGGCTCAAACAAACGCAGGCGCAGGTCTTTGAGCAGCGCTTCGTCTCCCTTGAGCATCGAAATCGGGTACATGCTAATTCCGGTGTGCGTTTGATCTGAGGCGTCTATCACGTCTGTTCCGACGATCTGCGGTTGCAGTTTTCCAATCGAGATGCCGAGCATTGCGGCGGTATTGGCGATGAATCCAAGCGGCAGTGCGCTGTCGATGACCATCACGCATTTTTGTTCCGGTTGATTCATGTTTCCCGTTTTGCTTCCTTATCCTCTGCACGTTTTTCGGCGAACACGCGGCGGTATTGTCCCGGCGTGAGGCCGATGAAGCGCTTGAATGCGTTGCTGAAGTGGCTCTGGTCGGAAAACCCTGCGCTCAGCGCCGCTTCCGCTGGTGCGATCCCCTGCCGCAGTAGAGATTTTGCGCGGTCAATGCGCAGCGTTTCAAGATAACTATACGGCGTGATGCCCGTTTCCTTTGTAAACGCGCGGAGCAGGTGATACTTGCTCAACCCCGCGATTTCGCTCAGTGTGTCCAGCGAAATTTGCTCTGTCGCGTGCACAGCGAGATAGTCGCAAACCGCGCGCACTTCGGCGCGCAACTCCGCCACTGGCTCCCGTCCGCCCAATTGCGCATAGTCCCGCAGAAGTTGCTCGAGTAGAAAATAGAAACGTTCTTCTTTTTGCACGCCGCGCTCTCCGCGCAGAATCATGCTGTGTAGCTCACGCAGCTCGGGGATAAACTCGCTTTGATACACGACCGGCTGCTCAAAGAGCGGCTGACAGTCTATGCCGAATATTTCCCATACGGCTTTTGCCATCACATCCGGCAAAATGTTAATGCAGCGATAGTCCAGCGGCTGGTCGTCGCGCGATTCACAGGAGTGGTTCTCGCCGGGATTGAACAGAAGCAGGTTGCCCGGCACGATAAAATGGCAGGTTTTGCGCACTTTGAGGTTTCTGTTTCCGCGCTCAATAAACCCGATCACGTAATGCTCGTGAAAGTGGTTCGGAAACGCCTGCATCACGCTTTGAAACTGATAGGCTTCTACCTTCAGTTCAGGATCAAACAACGCAATGCGCTTTTCGCCCTTGGTAGCCTGTTTCATTGCCATAGAATACCTCAAACGCTCAATGTAAATCTTGTAGGATATTGCGGCCTTTTATATCCTAAAACATTATAGGAAACTTCAAGATATGTGCAGTACTGCCTTTTTGTCCAGCTTAAAAGCAGCACATAACTTATCTCTTAAATCGTGTCCGCAACTATTATTTGACAAGAATTCTGCTATAGAATATCGAAGTATTGATGCCGCAAATGCATTCTTCGATTCATTCAGTTGCTTATAATACTCAATGTAGTCTTGAAAAGTCACTCTATTTATAATATTTAGTTCGATTTCAGTTAATATGAGTTTGCCTGAAATCGAGTCGTTTTTTGTTAGAACCTCCTTGTCGACCTCGTATAGTAAATCATTACCCAACAATCTGGCTATGCTAAACAAGATGCCTTGAGTAAACATCGCAATTGAGCTCATGACCATAAAGCTAACCTTACTTGCAATATCAGCTTCTAAGATTTCCTTCTTATTCTTACGAACATATTCCACATAACTTTCAATGAGGCCCTCTTCAAAAAACCCCAACGTATCCATTAGCATTTGAATGGTTCTTAGTCCAAGTGAATGTGTTTCATTTATAATCTCTTCTTTTTTAGTTCCAGTTATTTTCCCTGGATAGTTGTATACAATCTGTCCAAGCACATTAATGGTTTTTAATGCATTGAAAAACTGAGTGATCTTTAGTTCAGATGAGGTTTCTTCAAAACAGCTTTCATCTACAACACGTTCACTTCCGTCATTAATTCCAAGGCCATCTCTTCTCACTAACTCTTCGTGTTTTTGATTTTTTACATCTTCTTCATTTCCAACGGGTTTCATTCTTAATTGATTCTCGACAAGAGTATTAAGTCGTTCCACCACTTCTTTGTGTTGATCAAATTTAAACTCATCGACATCATCATACATACAATACGCATTTAATAATAGTTCCTCAATTACTGATTCTTCATTTGTAAAATGGCAAACAAAAAGCATAATGTTTCCGTACGCCTCAACATATAAGCGACTACTAATATATTCTATCTGCTTTTTTACGTCTGGTTTTGCTATGTTTTGCGCGAAGAATTTCCCAACAAAATAGTAATAGAAGTAAGTATAAGTAAACTGATAATTGTTAAGCTTATCAAAGCTAAAGATTCGTGCATTACACAGACTGCTTAGCGCAATATTATTGTCAAGTGTAATTCGAAATTTAACTTTGAAATCATCAATTAGCTTTTCTAATTCGCTTCGTGCAATTATTAGTTTCTTCTTTTGATAAAGCATATAAGCCAAGTGTGTCGATAATTCCATTAAAAGTTCTCGATAGTTTTCAGGGATTCTTTCGAAATTTTTTCGAATTAGACTTTCATAAATATATCCGAATTTACTTGCTTGAGAACCAATTGCAGCTACACTCTCAATGTTCTGCAAAGTGCCAAGAATGTTGAAAGGTGAAGCCGGTAAGAGGCCGGACCCATCGCCAAGAATTCTATCAACAACTTCTCTTGCTCTATTAACCTTTGTATCGACTTCAGCCCCCTGTGCCTCAACACTTGACTCGTCCAGTACGTACCACTTCCTAATAAGTTCATTTCTTTTAACATTACCTAGAGGAAGAATTCTCATCATAACAAGCGAGTATTCCTTGAGTTCACGCCACAAATATGGAAAGCTCATTGAGGAAGATGTCAAATATAGCGCACACCCAAAGTAGTCTTGAATAGCATCAAAGAGTACTTTTCGTTTCTCCTCCCCAATGTCCATACAATCAAAATCATCAATAATGATTGTTCTATTTTCTTTCGGTAATTGCCTGAAATGTTCAGCTTTGTTTGTCTCATACTGATCTAGAAAGCTTCTTTCAAACCGCTTCTTGATGCTTTCAATCTCGAACTTGTTAATAGATCTCCAGTCAAACCAAATAGAAATGTTTCCACTTGCGTATTGATGTTTAAAAAACATCTTTGCCAATGACGTTTTACCATGTAATGTTCCGCCGTCAATAATTACTGTTTTCTGCTTCGACAGGTAATCAGGTACATCATTGTTGATCCTTACTTTTACTTTGTTTTTGGTTTGATCCATTTCATATAATTCGAGTGTTGGCCAACAATACAAGTCATCAAGATATATTATCTCTTTTTTTGGGTGCTGCAATGCAAGTCCCAGATCATTAAGATAAGTCACTGAGCTTTTTTTAAGTCTGAAAAGCCTATTGTCTCTATCATTCTTTTTTAATTCTTGGTTGTGTGACTCATTGACCAAATCAAAGGCATTATCCTTTTCGCTCCACAAATACTCAAAAATACTTATATTCGAAAGCTGGTTAGATAATTTGTATACGGCAAACCCTCCTTCATATCCTTCATTTCTATTTTGAAACTCATGCCCTTTTAGTTTCCTAAAACTCCATTGATTCCCAGAGCTGCTTTCGTCATCAATTACGTGTTCATGTCCGAATATTGATAGATCAATGCAACTTCTGTAATATTTTTGTAATAGAGCACTGTTATCTGGGTTTAACCAATGAAATGGATGGTGTTGTAGTGAAATATTGAAATCTGCGTCTTTTGAGTTAGGATCAGGAAGAAACTCTACGGGAATAGATAACTCTCCATACTTCTCTTGCTTAGTAGATAACCATGCGGAATTTATTAGAATTATCCCAATTGACTTGTTTTCAAATTTTAGAACATATTTATGACCTAAATGATTTTTAATGTTAGTTTTCATCTCATCTGAGAACTGCTCATAGTTAAACTGGGGTTTGCATATAATATCTATAATTTCTTGTTCAACACACGGAGCGTTTTGATTAATTGTTTGCATCAATCTTTGGCGAACAATATCATTCAGGGAAAAATCACAATCATGATTCCCAGGGGTCGCAAAAAAACACATACTAACATTTTCATGTTGGCTTTTTATGTGTTCGTAAAATTCGTTAACTATTTTTTTCGCTATAGTGTACTCTTTTGTATTTCCTGTATCAGCAATATCACCTGTTATCATAAATAAAACTGTATCATTTTTTGAGATTATGCTACTACATGCATTGTAAAATGGTTGTTTTTTCGTGTTTATAATATCTGCGTTTTTTTCTAAATTGATATGAAGATCGGATAAGTGCACAATAACCAAAGACATAGTCGACTCCTCCAATTTGCGTTCTTGATTATATAATATAATACAGCCCATCTTAGTGAAAGAGGGCTGTATTATATTTTTTTGTATGTATTACCCAATCAGCGGGAAAAGTGACTTCACCGTCGGGTAGATCTTCACGAATTTCTGATACTGCGCTTCGTAGCGAGCAGCGATTTCGGGGTCGGGCTTGACGGTCGCGTTCACATGCACCATCTTTGCCGCAATCTCCTCGACAGAGGCGTATTCGCCGCAGGCAACCGCCGCGAGCATTGCGCCGCCGAGGCCGGGGCCTTCTTCGGAAGTGATGGTGTCGATCTCCAGATTGAGAATGTTGGCAAACATCTTCTTCCAGAGCTTGCTCTTGGCGCCGCCGCCGCACATCTTGGTGCGGTCGATCTGGATGCCGAGCGACTTTGCAACCTCTACCGAATCACGAATCGCAAACGCTACGCCTTCCAGAACCGCCTGCGTCATATCCGTGCGGTTGGTGTCCATCGTCATGCCGATAAACGTGCCGCGCGCGGCTGGGTCGTTGTGCGGGGAACGCTCGCCCATCAGATACGGCAGAAAGTAAACGTGGTTTGTGCCGAGCTTGTCGTCCGTAATCGGCGCTTCCAGCCCTTTATAATCTTTGCTGTCGAGGATGTCTTCCATCCACCACTTGCTGCAAGAGCCCGCGGAGAGCATGCACCCCATGAGGTGGTAGTTGCCGTCCGCGTGATCAAAGGAATGCAGCGCGTTGTGGCTATCTACGCTAAACGCGCAGTTGCTGATAAACACCGTGCCCGACGTACCAATCGAGATATTGCACCTGCCCTCGCCAACAGTGCCCGTGCCGATTGCGGCAGCGGCGTTGTCGCCCGCGCCCGCACAGACCAGCACCCTCTCCGGCAGCCCGAGCGCCTTGGCAGCATCCGCTGTCAGTGTGCCGACAGCATCATAGCTTTCAAAAAGTTTTGGCATTTGCGCCTCGGTGATGCCGCAGATGTCCAGCATCGGCTGCGACCAGCGGCGGTTTTTCACATCGAGCAGCAGCATGCCGGACGCATCCGAAAAGTCGGTGCTGTGCACGCCGGTGAGCAGGTATGTGATGTAATCCTTCGGCAGCATGATCTTGGCGATCTTCTTGAAATTCTCCGGTTCGTTGTTGCGCATCCAGAGAAGCTTCGGCGCGGTAAACCCGGCAAAGGCGATGTTGCCCGTCCATTCGGAGAGCTTATCTTTGCCGATTTCGTTGTTCAGATAGTCGGTTTCTTTCGCGGTGCGCCCGTCGTTCCATAGGATAGCGGGGCGAATGACCGCGTCGTTTTGATCCAGTACCACGAGTCCGTGCATCTGCCCGCCAACGCCGATTCCCGCGATCTTCGAGCGGTCGATGTCTCGCGTGAGCTCAGGGATGCATTCAAACACCGCCTTTTGCCAGTCCTCCGGCTTTTGCTGCGACCAGCCGGGATGCGGAAACTCGAGCGGATACTCACGAGAGGCGATGTTAAGCACTGCGCCTTCGCTGTCCATAAGCAGTGTTTTGAGTGCGGATGTGCCAAGATCGATGCCGATGTAATACATACTTTCACCTCATGCAAAATTTGGGCGGCGTTACCGCCGCCCTAGTGTTATTTGTAACTCGAATTAGCTGAAAAGCACGCTGTTGACGACGCTCTCCAGATATTCCTGCTTGCCGCTGCCGGGTAGCGCCGGCGCTTTGGCGGATGCCGCCTTTGCCGCGCATTCTTCCAGCGTCGCTTCGCCGCTGGCGATACGTGCGCCGATGCCCGCTTTGTAGCTTGCGTAACGCTCTGCGATGAACAAGTCGATACGCCCGTCTTCAATCAGCGCTGCCGCCTTGATCAGCCCCAGCGCAAAGGTGTCCATACCAAGGACAAATGCCTCAAACATGTCTTCATAGGTGTAGCTGGGGCGGCGGGTTTTCGCGTCGAAGTTGAAGCCGCCGGTCAGCCCGTCGGACTTGAGCACTTCGTACATGCACATCGTCGCCTCGTATACGTCGAATGGGAATTCGTCTGTATCCCAACCAAGCAGTAGATCGCCCTGGTTGGCGTCGATGCTGCCGAGCATGCCGTTGACGCGGCTCACGCGCAGGTCATGCTGGAAGGTATGCCCAGCCAACGTTGCGTGGTTGGCTTCAATGTTGAGTTTGAAATCTTTGTCCAGGCCGTTTGCGCGGAGGAAGCCGATCGCAGTCGAAGCATCGTAGTCATACTGGTGCTTCATCGGCTCTTTGGGCTTGGGCTCGATGTAGAAATCGCCTTTGAAGCCGATGCTACGACCGTAGTTGACCGCCATATGCATCAGGTGCGCGATATTGTCCTGCTCGAATTTCATGTCGGTGTTCAACAGAGTTTCATAGCCCTCGCGACCGCCCCAGAAGACATAGCCGCGACCGCCGAGCTTTACCGTCATCTCCAGCGCTTTTTTCACCTGCGCCGCCGCAAAGCAAAACACTTCAGCGGAGTTGGAGCTGCCCGCGCCGTTCATGAAACGGGGGTTGCTAAACATATTCGCCGTACCCCAGAGGCACTGGATGCCGGAGGTTTTCATTTTTTCGAGCATGTAGTCGGTGATTTCATCCAATCTACGGTTGGTTTCGTTGATGTCGTCCGCTTCAGGCACGAGGTCTACATCATGGAAGCAAAAGTAGCGGATGCCAACCTTCTGCATGAATTCAAAGCCAGCGTCTACCTTCGCTTTGGCGTGCGCCATCGTGCCGCTGCTGGCACCAAAGGTCTTGTCTACCGTTGCATCACCAAACATATCTTTGCCGGCGTTGCAGAGGTTATGCCACCAAGCCATGGCAAACGGCAGGTGCTCGCGCATGGGTTTACCGTGCACGATGCGCTCCGCATCGTAAAATTTGAACGCAAGCGCGTTTTTGCTTGCGGGACCTTCATAGTGAATCTGGGGGATGCCCGTGAAGAGTTCAGCCATCGTATTTTGTATCCTTTCATACTGGTAGTTCATGATTCATTAACTAAATTTTTAAACATAACTAAGTTTAGAACCGTGATTAATTTAGCTTAATTATATGATACTAGATTATTCGCTTTTGTCAAGATACAATGTATGCTTGAAAGCAGAAAAAGGGAATCCTTCATAAATAACTTTACTTCTTAACTTAAAACTTGTATAATGTAATTAATTTAGTACAAAAATAAGGAACAAAACATGGCAGACGTAACCGCTCGAGACCTCGCCAATATGCTTGGCATCTCCACCGCCGCCGTTTCCATGGCACTGAACGGAAAACCGGGCGTCAGTTCCGAAACGCGCACCAAAGTGCTCGCTGCGGCAACGAAGCTTGGTTATGTTACCCCGAAATCACGCCAAAGTGAACGGCAGGCAAAAAACATCGTAAGCTTCGTGATCTATGTTGGCGTCGGCGTTGCGGAGCAGACGACGTTTTCAACTTTTGTTATGCGCGGGGCGGAAGCTGCCGCTAAGGAATTGGGTTATCGCATCCTGGTGCATTACTTTTATGATGACCAGCCCTGGGATGATCAGATCAAGCGTATCCTCTCGGACACCTGCGGCGTGGTCATGCTCGGTACAGATATCACCCTACCGCATAGAGA
>Ga0302293_10000967_pt1 | contig 14700 bp, 9 predicted proteins | sample III_Fen_N2_2_FD_198758 | JGI IMG/M metagenome (GOLD analysis project Ga0302293, IMG submission 198758) | Peat permafrost microbial communities from Stordalen Mire near Abisko, Sweden - III_Fen_N2_2 | ecosystem: Environmental > Terrestrial > Soil > Wetlands > Permafrost | place: Sweden: Abisko...
GAAACTTCGGGTAAAAATTGTGTGGTGGTTGGTCGAAGTAATATTGTGGGTACACCTTTGAGTTTGTTGCTGGGTCGTAATACCGATATGGGAAATTGTACCGTAACATTGGTGCATTCGCGTTCGGAAAACATCCGTGAAATTTGCAACCAAGCCGATATTTTGGTGGCTGCTGTTGGGGTTCCGGGGTTTATTACTGCTGATATGGTAAAAGAAGGTGCCGTTGTAGTTGACGTAGGAACAACACGTGTTACCGATCCTTCACGTGAACGTGGATGGCGTTTGGCGGGCGATGTAGCGTTTGATGAAGTTGCTCCGAAATGTTCCTACATTACACCTGTTCCTGGTGGAGTAGGACCGATGACCATAGCGTCATTGATGATAAATACCTTAAAAGCAATGGAGCTAAAAGGAAAATAAGCTATATTTGAAAAACGATTTTACAAGATAAAGATGAGAAAATTACATGTTTTTGCTTCAGCGTTGATAGTTGCCATTTTGTTGGCTTCTTGTGGTGTTGCCGGTAACGGTTTTGGTGGTTCATCCATTCAAAAACGAAAGTATACGAAAGGTTTTTACCACAATAAGAATCACGGTTTCAAAACTTCTGATGATAAAGTAGCCAAAGGTGAATTAATGCCTCAGGAAGAAGAAGCAAATGAAACTTCTGTTGCGTCTTTAGAGAAAAAAACGGTGCAAACAACGGTTCTTCAGTCTGATAAAACAATCAAAAGTGATCAAACTCAGCAACCACAACGTTCCGATGAAAAATCAACTCAAAAGAAGAAAGTAACTTCTACCAAGAAAGAAGTAAAATCAACGCCTGTGCGTCAACGCAAACAACGTGAGCATGAGTATTATGTTCCGATGAAAGAAAAAGCTTCCATGCAAAAGATGGCTGCTCAAGGTTCTTCAGGTGGAGCAATGTTGGTGTTGTTGGTTATTTTGGCAATTATTATTCCACCGCTTGCAGTAGGGATTTTTGAAGGAATTACAACACGTTTTTGGATCGATTTGATTTTAGCCATTGTTGGTTTCGGAATCGGTTTCGCTTTGTTTGGCGGAGGATTGGCTTGGTTGTGTGGTTTGGCTGCTGTGATCTACGCACTGCTGATTGTACTAGAAGTAATCTAGAACGATTAAGATATTTTGAAAATGAAAGGAGTCTGAAAAGACTCCTTTTTTTTGTACTATTAATAATCTGTATTTTAAAGCTTACACTGTTTCTTAATCGGAATTGTTAAGCTTCAAAATCTCATAATGAACAATCTTGGGAAATACCGTATTCACATTGATAGAAAAGACTACCCGAGCAATAGGATTCATTTGTTGATCAGTAAATAGGATAACTGATTGCATGAGATCATCAGCAGATTCTTCTTGTTCGATAACAGCTTCACATGAACCGATTTTCTGAAGTATTTCTTGAATTGCTGTTAAATCAGAAAGAGCCGTTTTGAAAAGTTTCGGATCATCAAAGTTGACCCCAATTTCAGCTACCGTTCCGCGCAATAGGTCATTGGAAGCTCTGTTTACAATGTATTCGCCCATTTTCACCTTATCAGCGTATTCACTCTCAATGGCTTGTTCTTTCGACTTTCGGTACTCTTTCATAAACTCATCCACATCTGTCAATGGCCTGCTAGTCAAATGCGGACAAAAGCTTAGTGCATTGTAAACTACTGCTTGAGCAATTTTCCAATCAATCACCGTCATACTTGAATCGGGATATTTTTCGCGCATTTTGAGTTCTGCTTCCACAAACCATTTGTGTTTGTTGTACAAAATCCGGTCATCGCAATTGGTGATCACCAACTTCCAATCTTCCGATTCGATGTACTTGAATTCGTCTTTGGCACAAGCACAAAATGACGATTGTAAATCGGAGATTTCGTCTTTATCTGTTTTATAAAAATCAGCATTGTTTTCACAAGAAGTGATGAGGATGGCCGAAACAAATACGGCAAATAGGTGTTTAATTGTCATGCTCTAGAGTCTTTCCAGCGGTGTTTTTACTCCATCAACCAGAGAATAACACGCCAATTTATCTTTAAATACGGATGATTTGAAAATGGAGCTATTGAGTAACATTCGCACACATTCTTGAATTCCTTCTGCAATAGACGGATGCGGGTGAATCAATTCGGCAATTACATGAATTGGCATATCCAATTTTATAAGCAAACCAATTGCTTGAATGGCAGTTGAAGCATGTTCGCCAACGGCACGCATTCCCAAAATTTTCATTTCTGAATCGTTGGTGACAATGATTTTAAAGAATCCTTGTGTTTTACGCATGGCAATGGCGCGGGCAATCACCGAGTAATCGATTTTTACGATTTTCACGGGAATGTTTTTCTCGAGGCAATATTGCTCATTAAAACCTACGGCCGCCACTTCGGGTTGTAAGAACATTATGGTGCAGATATTGTCGTAATTCAAGCGTTCATTGACACTACCGAAAGCTAATTCCACGGCATGTCGCGCTTCAATTTCGCCCATGTTTACCAACGCAATTCTACCGGAAACATCGCCTACAGCATAGATATGAGGAATATTTGTAATGGTATCATCGTCTCCGATATGAACTCCTCTTTTCGACATCATCACTCCGGCAGCTTCCAAGTTCAATTGCTCTACATTTGGAATTCGACCGATAGACAACAACGCTTTTTCAACCTGAATGGTTTCGCGTTTCCCATCAGGATATGAGAGTTCGTATTCCACATGATCACCGCGGTTTTCTAGACGTTCCAATTGAGCATTGTGATGAATAGTGACTCCCTTTTTTTCTAAGTTTTCACTAACAATAGTCGAAATATCAGAATCTTCAAAAGGCAAAATGCGATCTTGCCGATCAATGATGTATACTTTGGTTTTTCCTAAATTGGAAAAAATAGTAGCGTATTCACAACCGATAACGCCGGCACCAACAATCACAAGGCTTTTCGGGTAGTCGGTAAGGTGTTCAATGCCATCACTGGTAAAAATGGTTCGTTCATCAACGTTAACATTTTCCATTTTTCGGGGTCTGCTTCCGGTAGCTACAATAATGCGCTCACCGTACACGATCCGTTTTTCGCCGTCGTGTAGAATCTCAATTTCGTGATCGTTAATGAATCGTCCTATTCCACGGTGGTAGGTGAGTAGCTTCTTCATTGTTTCGGTTTGAAGCAATTTCAGGTGACAGGAATATTGAAATTTCCGTTCAAAAACAGCTTCATCAACCGTAGCGCTTACATCCGACCAGTTGAGATAGAATTTCTCACGGCCTTTGCCTTGTATTGTATCATTTACACTGGCTACTTTTTGAGAAATTTCCCACAGCGTTTTAGATGACAGTGCGCCATTGTATACTCCAGCTCCGCCAACGCGTTCTCGTTCAATTAAACAAACACGCTTTCCATAATCTATAGCCCGCATAGCGGCTGCATAACCTGCCGGACCTCCTCCAATGACCACCAAGTCAAAACGTTCTTCTGTCATATTCAACGAATATAGTAAGATCATGCTAATTGCGTGCCAACAACTATTAATTTTACAGTATGAAATATGCATCCCTTTTACAGCAAGCACTAGCAGATAAAGAAGTGTATCAAAAGTTGATTCAGCGATTGAAAAAAGTCAATCCAAGAAAATTGGATGAACTTTTTCACCAAGAGCATACGCAAGTATTTAAAAAAATCGATTGTCTCACGTGCGCTAACTGTTGTAAAACCACAAGTCCTATTTTCAGAGATATTGATATTCGTAGATTATCCAAACGATTGCGTCTTTCAGAAGCAACTTTCATTGCTCAATACCTTCGCATGGATTCGGATGGAGATTACGTATTAACCACAGCACCCTGCCCGTTTTTAGGAGCAGATAATTACTGTGGAGTTTATGAAGATCGACCTTTAGCTTGCCGTGAATACCCGCATACGGATCGTAAAAACATGTATCAGATTTTGGATCTCACACGCAAAAACATGGAAGTATGCCCTGCAGTGAGTCAAATAATGCAAACTATTTCAAAAAAAACAGTCTGAAATTTACAACCATTTTGTAAATTTCACGTCAAAGAGGGGACTCTAAGATTGCGCGATGTTAAAAAAAACTACTCTTACCATATTGCTACTGAGCGTTTTTAGTACGACAATACTAGCTCAACGGGGCAAAAACGGTAGTTATACCGTAATTACAGCCAATACTCAAATCAACGCATATACTTCCGTTACAGCTAATGCAGCTGTAAATGCTACTGCAATTACGGTGGCTAGCAATACACTTACCAGTGGCGTACTAACGACTGCACTTGCTCCGGGTGATTTGATCATGATTATTCAAATGCAAGGAGCAACCATGGATGTGGATGTTACACCAGGAGCACCGGTTGCTTCCGGAGGATGGGGAGGTAATTATACAGTTCCCAACGGTCACCAATTGGATTGGGGAACTTATCAAAGTTTATGGGGGAATGTAACAGCTTATAATAATGCCGGTAAATACGAATTGGTTGAAGTGAAATCCATTGTAGGTGGAACTACCATCAACTTAATGTGCGGTTTAGTGAATGCCTATACTGCTTCTGGACATGTGCAAGTAGTGAGAGTACCTCGATTTGTTGATCTTACTGTAAATACAGCTACTTCAATTGTACCGGCACTTTGGAACGGTTCGACTGGTGGAGTGGTTGCTTTGGAAATAAACGGAAACTTAACGCTTTCGGGAACAGGAATGATTTCAGCTTCTGCAACCGGTTTTCGCGGTGGAGTTTGCGACTTACAGACCTTAGGATCACCACCAAGTGCTGCGGCAAACAAAGGTTATTGTGCGTCGGCATCAGCTCAAGAAGGTGCCGAAAAAGGTGAAGGAATTGCTGGCTTTTATACGGAATACGATGCGTTGTATTCGCGTTATTGTAAATCGGCTCCCGCAAATGGCGGTGGTGGAGGTAACAATCACAATGCCGGTGGAGGCGGTGGTTCCAATATCGGAACAGGAACCTATACCGGAAATGGAATTCCGGTTTCAGGTTATACTACAGCCTGGAATTTGGAAGCTGCAGGTTTTGCAACATCAACCAGTTCTGGTGGTGGGAGAGGAGGATATTCGTACTCTACCAGCGATCAAAATGAAACAACTTTAGGTCCTAATAATACTCCCTGGTCTGGTGATTACAGAAGAAACGAGGGCGGTTTTGGTGGTTTTCCGTTAACTTATTCCAGCGCTCGCTTATTTATGGGCGGCGGCGGTGGTGCAGGTGATGCCAATAGCAATCCGACCCAAGGTGGAGCAGGAGGTACCGGGGGCGGTATTGTGTTTATGACTGTTTATGGAACAATCTCTGGAACAGGAACTGTTGAAAGTAATGGTGGTAACGGACAAAGTTCTAACCCTGCTAGTCAAGTAGCTGGAATTGGACAAAAATTTGGGAATGATGGAGCAGGTGGTGCTGGTGGAGGCGGTGCAATTGCTATTTCGAATGGAACTGCTATTCCTGCAGGTATTACTCTATCAGCCAGAGGTGGAAATGGTGGTAATCATTCACTTTCACTAGGATCCTTTGCAACAAGTGAAGGAGATGGTCCTGGTGGAGGCGGTGCGGGTGGTCACATTGCATTTACTTCAGGAACACCAACACAATCTGTAAATGGTGGAAATAACGGCGTAACAAATTCGGCACAGATCAATCTTTTTCCGCCGAATGGCGCTACAATGGGAGCGGCAGGAATTTCCAGCTTACCGCAAACTTTTTACAACATTACTTCACCGAACGTATCCATTTGCCCGAATACCTCAACAACACTTACAGCTTCCGTTACTGGAACAGTGCCTGGAACGCTAACGTGGTATTCAACACAATTTGGTAATACTGTACTAGGAACAGGAGCCACCTATACAACACCTTCATTATCTTCAACAACAACGTATTATGTAGGTACTTGCCCGGGAACATTTCGTTTACCGGTTGTAGTAACCGTAACTGGAGCACCTACTATTTCAGGTGTATTGACTATCCCTGTTGGTGGATCAACAACGCTTACCGGTTCGGGAACTCCAAATGGCGCAACTCCTTGGGTATCCGGAACACCTGCTGTCGGAACAATTACTTCAGGAGGTGTAGTTACTGGTATTTCGGTTGGGACTACAACGGTAACGTACATGAATTCCAGCGGTTGTATAGTTACAGCTATCGTGAATGTGATTGCGCCACTACCAATCGAATTAATGTATTTCACTGCTTCACTGAATGAATTTCAAAAAGTTGATCTTTTGTGGGCTACTCAAACAGAAATCGACAATGATTATTTTATCGTTCAACGAAGCATTGATTTGATCAATTGGCAGAATATTGCTGTAGTTCAAGGTGCAGAAACGTCGCAAATTCTCCATGAATATCGAACCTTAGATGCTGAACCGTTAGTTGGAGTCAATTATTACCGACTCAAACAAGTTGATTTGGATGGTGCGTTTAAATTATCCGATATTCAGGCGGTTGTAATTGCTGATGACCAAAATATCGTTGGTTACCCGAATCCTGCAAGTGATTGTTTCCATATTATCGGACATCAAGTGGCAAATCAACAGATTGTGTTGACCAATCATCTTGGGCAGCAACTATTCTGCGAAACGTCTACTGTTTCTGAAGATCATTTGCTGATTGATACACGTGATTTAGCAACAGGTATTTACTACGTTAAGATCGTGAAAAACGGCAAAAACGAAGTGCTGAAAGTTACTGTGAGCAATCATTAATCTGCAATTTCTGTTATTGATATTTCTAACGGTTTAACAGCATCTTGTTTGATATCGGTTGAATTGTGGTCAACCGTTGATCATATTTCACAAGAAATGTGAACGGAAAAAACCAACCTTTTCGTATTTTGTGCGTCAAAGTTTCGAACTAGTATAGAACCATGTCAAAAAACAGTGCTCTCCTCCTTTTGTTTTTTTGCTGTTTCGCTCTTCATTTATCGGCGCAACGAGCCAAGAATGGGAGCTATACAGTAACTGTTGCCAATACTCAAGTCAATGCATATACTGCAGTAACAGCCAATGTTGCTGTGAACGCTACAAGTATTACGGTTGCAAGCAACACACTTACAAGTGGCGTTTTATCCACGCCTCTTACTCAGGGTGATTTGATCATGATTATTCAAATGCAAGGTGCCACCATGGACGTGGATGTAACACCTACGGCAAGTTGGGGAGGTCATTACACTGTTCCCAATGGACATCAAGGCGATTGGGGATCTTATCAGGACTTGTGGGGGAATGTCACGAACTATAACAATGCAGGAAAGTACGAATTGATTGAAGTGAAATCTGTTACAGGAGGAACAACGATTAATTTAATGTGCGGTCTTCAAAATTCCTATACTGCTTCCGGACATGTACAAGTAGTGCGCGTACCTCGTTTTTCAAATCTTACGGTAAATACGGCAACTTCTGTTGTTCCAGCTCTTTGGGACGGAACAATAGGCGGAGTGGTAGCTCTTGAAATTGATGGAAATCTAACCCTTACCGGTACCGGCAAGATCTTGGCTACCGGATACGGTTTTCGCGGAGGTGTGTGCGATTTGCAAACAGCCGGGTCACCACCAAGCGCAGCTGCCAATGTAGGTTATTGTGCTTCTGATGCTGCAATGGAAGGTGCTGAAAAAGGGGAAGGAATTGGCGGATTTTATACTGAATACGATGCGTTGTATTCACGTTATTGTAAATCGGCTCCGGCAAATGGCGGAGGCGGAGGTGGAAATCACAACGCCGGTGGTGGTGGTGGTTCTAATATTGGCGCAGGGACATACACCGGAAAAGGAAATCCGACAGGTTATACAGCTATTTGGAATTTAGAATCGGCAGGTTTCGGTACATCGACAAGTTCTGGTGGCGGACGTGGAGGCTATTCTTATTCAACCAATAATCAGAATGAATCGGTTGTAGGACCTAACAATACTGCATGGTCAGGAGATTATAGAAGAAGTGAAGGTGGTTTGGGTGGTCATCCATTGACTTATTCCAATACACGATTGTTTATGGGCGGAGGCGGAGGCGCCGGTGATGCCAATTCAAACCCTACCCAAGGCGGTAATGGCGGTCGTGGTGGTGGAATCGTTTTTATGACGGTTTACGGAGCTATTTCAGGAACTGGAACCGTAGAAAGTAATGGTGCTGCAGGTCAGAATGCAAATCCTGCAGGTCAAACTGCCGCAGCAGCTTCGTCTCAAAAATACGGAAATGATGCCGCCGGAGGTGCCGGTGGAGGAGGTGCAATCGCCATTTCAAACGGTACAGCCATTCCGGCAAGTGTTGCGCTTTCTGCAAACGGAGGGGCTGGTGGAAATCAAGTTATTTCGTTCGGAACGTTTGCTTCTCCAGCAATGGAAGCTGATGGTCCAGGTGGAGGTGGTGCCGGTGGCCAAATTGCGTTTACTTCAGGTTCTCCTGTGCAAACGGTGACAGGAGGTGCTAATGGAGTAACCAACTCCACCCATATTGCTTTATTTCCACCGAATGGAGCTACAACTGGTGCTGCTGGAATTGCCAGCTTGCCTCAGACATTTTTTAACATTACATCTCCGAACGTTAATATCTGTACGAATACGTCAACAACGCTTACAGCAACAGTTATCGGGACATTACCCGGTGGCGCAACTTTGACTTGGTACTCTACTCAATTTGGGAGTACCGTATTGGGTTCCGGAGCGACTTATACAACACCGGTTTTATCAACTACTACTACCTATTACGTTGGAACATGTCCCGGAACGTTTAGAATTCCGGTAGTAGTTACTGTAGGAGCGCCAACTATTTCAGGTGTTCCGGTTATAACCAATGCTGGATGCTCCAGTCTAGGTTCAATAACAGGCTTAACCACATCAGGTGGTGCTGGTTCGAATGTGATTACTTGGAATGGAGTTGTGACACCCGGAATGAATTTGACGAATGCCGTCGCAGGAAACTATACAATCATTGTAACCGATGTTGCAGGCTGCACAGCTACTGCAGGGCCTTATACCATTGGTACGACTTCAGGACCAACCATTAATACCACGAATTTGGTGGTAACAAACGCCAACTGTTTAGGCAATAACGGTTCCATTACCGGAATTACTGCTACTGGAACAGGTTTGACTTATTCATGGACCAACACTCCTGCAACAACCTTAAATATTACCGGTTTAGCTGCCGGAAACTATACACTTACGGTAACGGATAATGCAGGTTGTACTGCGACTTCCGGACCATATACGATTACACAATCGGCCGGACCGACATTGAATGCTACTGCAATTGCCATTACCACGGCTTCCTGTGGAAATTCCAACGGTTCTATTACCGGGATTACTGCTACTGGAACCGGTTTATCCTATTCATGGAATGGAAATGCGACAATAGGCCCGGATTTGTTAAACGTCGTTTCAGGGAATTATACCCTTACAATTACTGACAATGTAGGCTGTACTGCTAGTGCAGGACCATTCAATGTGCCAAATGCGGCCGGTCCAACAATAGATGCGGCAAATATGGTGATTGTAGATGAGCATTGTGGAAGCGGTGACGGAAGCATTTCCGGAATCGTTGTTAACGGAGGAACTCCAACGATCAGTTATTCCTGGAACGGAGGCGCCTATAACACGTTGAACATTTCGAATCTTTCGGCCGGAAATTATACATTGACAGTAACTGATTTTAATGGCTGTACCGCCACTGCCGGACCATACCAAATTCAAAACTTATCAGGACCTGCGATTAATGCAGCTGGTATTTTGATTACAGCAGAATCATGCACAGGAAACGACGGAAGCATTACTGGAATTACTGCATCAGGAAACGGGTTGACATTTGATTGGAACGGATCTGCCACACCAACTGAGGATCTTAACAATGCTGCTGCCGGAAATTATACGCTGACAGTTTCAGATGCATTCGGATGTACAGCAACCTCCGGACCACATACTATTACAGGAGCTACCGTATTGACATTGGATGCTACCAATATGGTGATTACTCCAAGTGATTGTGATGTCAACAATGGTGCGATCACTGGCTTGGTTGTTTCCGGTGGAATTAATCCAGTGATCAGTTGGTCAAATGGACCGTCAACAGCTGATAATACAGGATTAGCTCCAGCATTATACACAATTACTATTTCAGACGCCCAGAATTGCGTGATAACAGCTAATTATACGGTCGGTATTTTGCCAAATCCAGTAATTGATCTCATCAATCCTGTAAATGCGACCTGTAATCAAGCCAATGCATCCATCGTAATTAATGCCTCAAGTGGAACGGGTTCGTACCATTATTCTATAGATAATGGATTGACTTACAGTGGAGTGAGTAATTTTAATAATCTTCCATCAGGTACCTATAACATCGTTGTTTTAGATGATTCAGGTTGTCAGGCAACCGGATCGGTTGTTATTAACGACTCACCGGTTCCTGTGATCAATTCCATTGTAACCATTGATCCTTCTTGTGGTAATACCGACGGATCAATTACAGTAAATGCTTCCGGTGGTTCGGGGACTTTGCAATACGATCTTAATAGTGCCGGTTTTGTAAGCGGAAACCAATTTAACAATCTTGGAGCCGGTTTGTATACAATTGTGGTTCAAGATAATTTAGGTTGTACAGTTCAACAAAATGCTACGTTGACCAATCAGAGTGGAACTTCGGTAAATGCCGGACCTGATTTGGTGGTTTGTGCTGGCGAATCGGTAACATTGAATGGTACAGGTGCGCAAACCTATGCCTGGGACAATGCTGTGGTGAATGGCGTTGCGTTTATTCCAGCTTCAACTACAACTTATACCGTTACCGGAACCGATGCTTTCGGTTGCACGAGTACGGATCAATTAACGGTAACCGTGAATGCAGGACTTACCATTTCGGTAGTTCCTAGCGTAACATCCGGTTGCGGACCGTTGACAGTGACTTTCCAGAATACAACGCCGAATAGCGGTGACTGCATTTGGCAATTCTCAAACGGAACCACGCTTTCCGGACCGGGAAATCAAACTGTAACTTTCAACCAAAGCGGTTGTGTGGATTTGACCTTGAGTGTTGTTGCTGTAAATGGTTGTGAAGGAACACAAACATTCACCGACATTATTTGCGTAGATCCTTCGCCGATCGCTTCATTTACGCCATCACCGGGTATCATGACAACAGGAGATACTTATTCTACCATGTTTAATTCCTCACTGAATGCCACCCAGTATTCATGGGATTTCGGAGACGGAAGTGCAGGTTCTACTCAAACATCGCCAACACATCAATTCCCGGATACCGGAGCAGGAAATTATACCGTGACTTTAACGGCTATCAGTGCTAACGGCTGTACGGATATTACTCAAGCCATCATTACCATCAATGAGGAATTGATTTATTACGTACCGAATTCATTCACTCCGAACGATGATGGTATCAACGATATTTTCTTGCCGATCTTTACCTCAGGATTTGAAGCGGATGATTATGAACTGAGTATTTTTAACCGTTGGGGAGAAATTGTGTTTGAAACAACGGATTATTTGAAAGGTTGGGACGGAACTTACGCAGGGAACGAAGTTCAAAACGGTGTTTATACGTATCGTATCGAGTTTAAGTATGCGGCAAATGATGGACGAGAAGTTGTGCACGGTCACGTAACACTAGAAAAGTAGTATCGAAAAGAACGTATTTTACAGGTTGAAACTTCCAAATAATCATTCTAGGATGCAAACCGTAACAAAGATACTGCCATTTGCACAATCGGATATTTCAGAATAAAATGTTATTGTACTTTTATAGGGTTACATTACACCATGCAGATCAGTATAGCTAACAATGAGACACGGCAATTATTAAATCATCGACTGGAACAGTTGAGCGATGACGGATTTAAGTCCGTTCAATTGGCACATTTTGGTGATTTGAATCAGGATTTAATCAACAGTTTGACAACAAACGTTGAAGAAATAATGATTTCTGCCGGTGACCGCAAACCACTCATCAAACGTGTTTTCTCTATTTTGATTGAAGGATTGCAAAATATCCTTATTCATGGTGAATCATTGGATGGTGGCCAACCGGCTTTATTGATCGTTGCTTCCAACGAAACGAAGTACCGTGTGGTTCTTGGCAATTTGGTATTGGCGGCCGATCGTGAAAAACTGATTTCTTATCTTGATAAGCTCAATGGAATGAATGACGAAGAAGTAAAGTCATTCTACCTGGAAGTATTGAATAACGGACTCATTTCCACAAAAGGAGGAGCAGGTTTGGGTTTCATTACCATGCGTATGAAATCAAAAGATCGTTTTCATTATACCTTTGATACGTGCGATGATGGTCAGTTGTTTTTCTCCATTTCTACCGATTTGGATAGGCTGGCTTAACAATTTCCGTTTTTTTCACCACAAAGACACAACCTTTTTTTGAAGGTTAGTTGTGTTAAGTTCACAAAAGGACTTTAGGTAGAACCTCTTTGTGGTCTTAAAAAGTCAAAATTGTCTATTTCCTTTATGCCTTTGTGGTGAAAAAAGTCTGATTAACTTTACCGCATGTCAATTTCAGTTGCGTACGCGCCCAATTATGTTCACCCTGTTCCTGCGGGACATCGTTTTCCAATGGAAAAATACCAATTGTTGTACGAGCAATTACTGTTGGAAGGTTTTATTCCCGAAAATCAATTCTTTGCTCCGGGTAAAATTGAACTGGAATTAGCGACACGTGTGCACAGTCCTGTTTATTTAGAGAAATTACTCACACTTCAATGCAGTTCGCGTGAGCAACGGGTTTCCGGGTTTGATCACTCACATACGCTTATAGAACGCGAACTTACCATAATGGAAGGAACCCGCATGTGCGCTGAACTTGCGATGGAAAACGGAGGAGTTGCCCTCAATATTGCAGGAGGAACGCATCATGCATATTCGGATAGAGGCGAAGGATTTTGTTTACTCAATGATCAAGCGATTGCAGCTCAGTGGTTGCTCGATCAAGGATTGGTTTCGCGCATTTTGATTGTTGATTTGGATGTACATCAAGGCAATGGAACGGCACAGATTTTCGATAATAACCCCAATGTGTTTACGTTTAGCATGCATGGCGATAACAATTATCCGTTGTACAAAGAGAAATCGGATTTAGACGTTGGTTTAGACGATGGCATTTTGGATATTGAATACCTGTATTTATTGAAATCGTCGATGGAGCAGATTCTGAAAGACTTTACACCTGAAATTATTTTCTTTCAAAGTGGGGTTGATATTATTAATTCAGACAAATTAGGACGTTTAGGAGTGACATTAAACGGTTGTCGAAAACGTGATGAGTTTGTCTTTGAAACGGCTAAATCACTCAATATTCCGGTAGTTTGTACCATGGGAGGAGGCTACAGCAAAGAAATCAAACACATTATTGAGGCGCACGCGAATACGTTTCGGATGGCAGCGAAGATTTTTGGTTAAATAGATTTTTGATGCTTAATGTTTGATTTTTGATGAAGATTTTCCAAATCTCTTAGATAACAGTAAACACGATTCGAATTATTCTGAATTCAGGATCAGGAATGTTCTATTTACCTTGGACACACATCAAAAATCAAGCATCCAACATCCAACATTCAACATCAAGCATTAAATCAATTTATTCTCCAACGCAAATTTCACCAACCCCACACTGTTTTTACTCCCTGTTTTAGCAATGAGGTTTTTGCGGTGTGTTTCTACGGTATTGGTACTTACGAAAATTTTATCGGCAATTTCTTGCGTGGTAAGTTCTTCGGCAATCAATTTCAGAATTTCGGTTTCGCGTGGCGTTAATTTCACAGGCGTATGCATGTTGGGCGATTGATGTCCCTTCATGATTGTGGAAGTTACCTCTTTGCTGAAATAATTTTCACCCGAAACAACGGTTTCAATGGCCAATTGCAATTCGATTTTATCGGTGTCTTTCTGTAAAAAGCCATTCACACCCAACTTTAAACCTTGATCAATACTGGTATAGTCGTTGTGCATTGAAAGTAGGATAATCCGCAATTGTGGGTTCAGTTTGCGTGCGCTCTCCAAGGTTTCAAAGCCATTCATACCGGGCATATTGATGTCTAACAACACCACATCGGCTTCCGGTAAATCGGCTAGAAACTGTTTTCCGTTGTTGAATTTTCCTACGACTTCAAATTCAGCAATCGAAGTGAGAAGCGAGTTGAGTCCTTCGTTGAATAATTGATGGTCGTCTACAATGGCTATTTTAATCATGTTGCATAGTGATTGGAACCGTTAATATAACAATAGTTCCGCGATTGGGTTGCGCATCTATTTCAATGGTTCCTTGCCATTTTTCGATGCGGTGACGAATATTGGTGATTCCCATACCGGGTTGATAAAGAGTGAGATCAAAACCTTTACCGTTATCCTCATAGATCACCGTTAGTTGTTCGTCTACGCAGGTGAGTTGGAGTGTGATTTCAGTCGCTTCGGCATGTTTGAGCGTATTACTGACTAATTCCTGAACTATCCGGTATATGGTCACGTGCAGCGAAGCCTGAATGTTCACCGTTTCCATAAACAAGCTCATGGTGATTTTCCCAGAGCGATCTAAAGTATTTTTGAGTTCGTTCAACGCCGCCGCCAAACCGTATTGTTCAATGTTTCCGCCCGACAAATCATGTGCAATGGTGCGCACCTCCGAAATGGCTGTATTCACCAAGACCACTTGTTGTTG
>Ga0302293_10000968_pt1 | contig 14690 bp, 11 predicted proteins | sample III_Fen_N2_2_FD_198758 | JGI IMG/M metagenome (GOLD analysis project Ga0302293, IMG submission 198758) | Peat permafrost microbial communities from Stordalen Mire near Abisko, Sweden - III_Fen_N2_2 | ecosystem: Environmental > Terrestrial > Soil > Wetlands > Permafrost | place: Sweden: Abisko...
AAATAATTCACAAAGTGCTTGATATTGAGTTTCTTGATATCTTTAAAAGCTAATGCTCGGGTAAAAATAAGGTGTTTTCAAATGACTTGAATTCTCACTGAACCGGAGATCGTTCATTAGAATTGATTTATAGGCAAATTTTCTATTGGCTGTATCAAATTATCAGATAAAACAATGGCTATATAGTTAAGATTTCAATCTTTGCAGTTCCTAATCAACTATCCAATGGTCTATAAATGGTGCAAATCTTCATGTGTTAAGGCAGGAAAACAAAAAGATGGTACTCAAAAGTATCTATGTAGGTCATGCAAAAAATATTAACAGCGATCGTACAACTATTTGGTTTATTATCCGTTAGTTCAAGATCAATTTCGGCGTTTTGAAGATATGGGAGTTGGAGTTAGCAAAGCAGCCAAGTTTCTTCGAATAAGTGTCAATACATTTCAGAAATGGGTGTTAAAAGCAGAGAACTTGAAACCTGTTATTCGATTTCCTCCTAATTGTACTTACGATATTGATGAAATTCAACCATTTATTGGAAAGCGAACAGACAAATACTGGGTATGTTATGGTTGGAATGTTGATTTACAAATGCCTATTGGGTTAAGTGTTGGGGGACGAATGAAAAGATTGAACCGACGAACGATTTGCTTCTCTAAATCATTGACTGTTTTGATTGCTGTATTGAAGATCTATTGTTGGTATTAAGTGGAGGGATGACTTCTTGATGTTTAATTGATCAGTGAAAGCTTTCCGCTCCCTCACTCCACATACTCCCACGCGCTCTGATAAACCCCGTTTTCCTCAATAAAATCGAGCAATTCTTGGTAGAAGTTATCGTTCCCCAAGGTTGCGCTGTCGCCTACGATGATGCACTGAAAGCGTGCGCGTGAGATTGCTACATTGGTGCGACGGTAGTCTTTTAAGAAACCGATGATCTGATCGCTGTTGCTGCGGGTGAGGCTGATGATAATGGTGTTTTCTTCGCGACCCTGAACCGAATCGATGGTAGAAATGGTGTAGGTCGGTAACGCGATTTTGAGCAACCCCAATTGAGCGTTGTAAGGCGATAAAATAATGGTGCCTGTGGGAGCAATCGAAAGGACTTCGATGAGTCGTTTCACAGTAGTTACTTCATCCGGATTGTAAATGCTGCCCGATGCTTCGTCTTGTTGCTCGCCTTCGCCAAAGCCGGCCATGTCTACAAAACGGATTTCTCCTGCTCGATCAAGATGAAACGTTTCAAGACGGTTGTCATAGAAAAATGGATTGATGCTGGCTACAATGGCCGGAGCCATGCGGTATTGTGTGTTCAGTAGAGTAGAAGGAAAGGAATTCATGGCGCGTTCCAGTAACGATTGTTCCAATCCGAGTTGTTTGGCGTGTTGTGAAAATACGGTTGGCGGCAACTGTTGCGGATCTCCACAAAGCACCAATCGTTTTCCGAAACTAGCCACCAGCCACGCCAAGGGTTCCAAACATTGTCCGGCTTCGTCCATGATCACCACGTCGGTTAAGAATGTTTTGGGAAGTTCATTGAACAAACCAACGGGCGTTCCGGCAATCACGGGAATGCTTTCCAACAACTGCTTTTTGGCATCCTGACCTACTTTTCTGATTTCTTTTCTGAGCGAAATACTCTCTTTTCGGGCATCCCGTTTTTCGTCGGCTGCTTCTTTGGTGTAATTGCGAATGTGTTTATTGGCAGTGTTCTCAGCTTTCCGGAGCGATGATTTTAAGTGATCCAGCAATTTTTTGTCTGAACCGTTTTCCAGATAACCGTCGATGGTAAATGCCGAAACGCGATCGCTCATTTTTTCTTCGTTTCCCAAACGCAGGATCGGGATGGACAAATCGAGCAATAAATGGCACAAGTTATCTACCGCAGCATTGCTCGGAGCGCTGATGATGATCTTTTTTCCACGGGCAATCAATTGCTGAATGCCAATGGAAAGTGTGAGGGTTTTTCCTGTTCCCGGAGGACCTTGAATCAACACCACAGGATCAGAACCAAGCAGTTGTCCGACCGCTAATTGTTGTGTAGGGTTCAATTTCTCATGGTCGAAAGCAACGGCTTCGGAAGGATTTTGTTGATCAAGAAATGCCAAAAATGCTTCCACTTGCGGATGTTCGTGCATGAGTTTGCATCCGAGTTCCATACAGCGCATGGTTTTATCATCGGGCACAAACTGAATGGTCACCGGTTCGTCTCGCAGGTTGGGAATATCGTCTGCCGAAAGCGAAAAGGTCCCGCGATTGTAATCCAGTTCCTGTAATCGACCTTCGCCCGACCAATTTCCTTGCACACAACGAACGGAACTACCTTTTCTGAAATACGATTCATTGATCGCGTACGAAGTCTGAAATCCGACGATCGTAAAACTTCCTGCGGTTTCCTGCGACAGAATCGAAACGGGAAATAACAGAATCCCCAATTTCCGCTGTTCAGCCTGCGAAAGGCTTTGCTGTTTTTCAAAAGCGTCGTTCAGTTCTTTTTTTTCGGCACTAACCGCCCGGAGTAATTGCTCAGCGAAATCCACAGCTATCGATTATCGTTACAAAAAAGTTAATTGACCACGTTTTGCTCGCTTCCGAATTTTCGATAGGAAACCATTACCATCAAGGTTGCTAAGAGGCACATCGTTCCGAAGGCAATTGCAATCAAATGCCATTCAAGCGTACCGGCAATCAGTTCTTTCGTCGCCAATACAATGTTCACCACCGGAACGAGCGATGTTACATAGTTGAGTTCCACTCCCGGAAAAAATCCGATCATGGCAGGTAGCACAATCACAATGTTCAACGGGGAAATGATGCTTTGGGCTTCTTTGAAACTTTTCGCCCGCACAGCAATCGGAATCATAATTCCGGCAAAGAAAACGGTTAACGGGAACAATAAACAATACAACAAAGCAATGAAACTTGGTGTAAGAATACCATGAATAACAGCCAAAAGCTCCTTGTCTTTGATCAAATCCATGACTTCGATGGAAAAGAAGAGTCCCAGCAACGAGAAGGTCGAGGCGGTTAACCCCGAAAGTACCACAACGCCCATTTTTCCGACAAGAATTTTCCATCGTGGAACAGGAGTGGTGAGCAGCGTTTCGATGGTGCCGCGTTCTTTTTCGCCAGTGAATAAATCGATGGCCGGATACATACAACCCAAAAACCCGAAGGCGATGAAAATGTAAGGAAGAATTCCACCGGCGAACTTGCCAATCATTTCTTTATCGGAAGCGATATTGCGGTAATCCAAGGCAATCGGAGTAAGGGTTTTTTCATCGATTTTCAGCTCGATGAGTCGTTCTTTTTTCAGTTTTTCACTGATGTAATTGAGGTAGGTTTCGGCTCGTTCTTGCATTCCAACCTCGGTGGCATCGTAGAAAATCTTTACGGGAACAGCTTCTTTTCGAGCCAGGTATTCATCTGCATTTTGGGGAATGTACAACCCAATTTGTAAGGAATCGGTTCGCAAAGCGGCAATCATGGCCATTGTGTCTTTTACCGGAATAATCTCTTTTTTGCCGAGTACAGCAGGAAGTGCTAATAATTCTTTTTCCAAGCGCGAAGTGTGTTGTGAACACAAACCGATGGTCACTTTTTTCTCGGCAGCTTCTTCCTGAAAACTGTTGGAAACTCCCATGAATACATTCATAATGATGGGGAAGATGAGCGTAGGAATGACAATCATCATCATTACCGTTCGGCGATCACGGAGTGTGTCTTTCAACTCCTTCTTAAAAATAGTTCCTATCATAAAGCGGTAGTTTTAGAGGCGTTGACAATGCGAATGAATTCTGCTGTAAGATTCGGTGCTTCCATCTGTGCGCGGAAAGCTTCCATGGTATCGTTGAACAGCAGTTTACCGTTGTAAATAATGCTGATATCGTCGCAAAGCAAATCTACTTCGCTCATAATATGGCTTGAGAAAATAACGGTTTTGCCTTCTTTTTTACAATCGTTGATCAATTGAATGATGTTTTCGGCTGTAATGACGTCCAAGCCACTGGTCGGTTCATCAAAAATCACCACTTGCGGATCGTGAATCATTGTGCGGCAAATTGAAACCTTTTGTTTCATTCCTGTACTCAACTTCCCAATGCGCTTGTTCTGAAAATCGTTCATGTCAAGCAAACCGTACAATTTCTCTTTGCGCTGTTGAATCACACTTTCTTCTATGCCATAGAGCTTTCCGAAATAAGTAATCAGTTCGTTGGGCGTCAATCGGGCATACAATCCGGCGGAACCAGTCAAAAAACCGATTTTTCTGCGCGCTTCTTCCGGGTGTTTAATCGCATCGATACTATCGATCTCAATTTTCCCAGAAGTGGGAGTGAAAATAGTAGATAACATGCGGAGTGTGGTGGTTTTACCGGCTCCGTTAGGTCCCAACAATGCCGATACGCGACCAGGTTGACAGTTAAAACTAAGATTGTCGACCGCTGTAACACTTGTGGCCGTTGTTCCCATTTCCTTGCGCTGTCTGGCGTTCAGGGAAAATGTTTTCGAGAGATGTTCTACGTGAATCATAGAGTGTATTTGTTGTGCTAAAAGTAGCAAGATGTTGTGAGTGGTGGAAGATTTTTTGGTAAAGATGAGTGTTTTAAGGGGGAAAGCGGTTTCTAAACATGCCTGAGGCAGTCACGCGGTTAGGAACGGATAAGGTTTTTTGCTGAAATCGGTTATTTTGCTAATTCAGCAATATAGGCTGATGTCTCAATAATAGCGACGTTTATTTTGGCGTCAGTTTTGAATCAAATATCACCCAATCCCAGTATTCATGGACCTATAAGTGTTTCTAACGGTTAGGAACGGTTAAAACGCTTAACTAAAATCGGCAATTTTACTAAATTAGGTTTTTACTTATTAAATTGATAATCAAATAATTAAAAATTATTTCAGCAAAAAAATCTAAATTATCTTGTTTAATTAACACTGTTAAGTAAATTTGTACCGTTAATTCATCCAAATGGGTATCAGCGAACGAAAAGAACGAGATCGAGAAGACTTGCGCAAAAGCATCCTGAATGCAGCGCGCGAGGTATTCCTTGAAAAAGGATTCGACCAGACTTCTATTCGCAGTATTGCTCAGCGAATTGAGTACAGCCCAACGACTATTTACCTTTATTTCAAAGATAAAAACGACATCTTTTACGCCCTTCACATGGATGGCTTTAATTTGTTGAATACACACATGGCTCCTTTGAATGCTGTGAGTGATCCGTTCGAACGATTAAAGGCAATGGGGCGGATTTACATCCGTTTTGCAGAAGAAAATCCGGATTATTACGACTTGATGTTCGTGCAAAAAGCCCCCATGGATTCTTTGGAAGAGGAGGAGTCTTGGATGGAAGGGAAAACTGCATTTGACGGACTTCGAGTAACCATTCAAGAGTGCATGGATTCTGGGAAATTGGCGTTTACCGATGCTGAAATCGGGGCTTTCGTCATCTGGTCAGCTATGCATGGAATGTGCTCGCTCTTCGACCGCGGGCGTTGCAAAATTCTCGACGAAAAAAACCGTGAACATATCGTGGAATTGTCCTTCGAGCAATTTGTTGGTATGCTCGAAAATCATAGAAACTAATTTTTTTGCCCTAAACTTAACAGTGTTCAGTAAATTAACAATGATAATATGAAACAATTAAAACTTATCTTTTTTAGTATCCTCGGTTTGATTGTGGTGTCCTCAAAGGTTCATTCACAGAGTAAACTGGATGGATACATCGCGGAAGGACTGTCGAATAACAGTGTACTTCAACAAAAACAAATTGATGTAGAGAAAGCTATGATCGCACTTCGAATAGCGAAAAGCAATTTCTTGCCTACAGTCAATTTTTCGGGAACATTTTCTACCGCCAAAGGTGGACGTTATTCCGATTTGCCGGTGGGTGATTTGCTGAATCCGGTGTATGCCACACTGAACCAGTTAACCAATTCATCGTCGTTTCCACAAATTGAAAACCAACAGATCAATTTCTTACCACACAATTATTACGATGCGTATGTCAGAACTGCCGTTCCACTCGTGAATACGGATATTATCTACAACAAACGCATCGAGGAGCAAAAAACGGTATTGACGCAATTGGACTTGAACCTGTATGCGCGCCAATTGGTCAACGACATTAAAGTGGCTTACTTCAACTATCAATCGTCAGTTCAAGCAATTGAAATCTACAAAAAAGCATTGGTCACGCTCGACAAAAACATTGCGTTGAATGAAGCATTGATCAAAAATGGAAAGGGGTTGAATATTCACCTAATGCGCGCAAAAAGTGAATGGGAAGCTACAAATGCCCAATTGATTCAAGCCGAAAATCAGCAACGAAACGCTCAATCGTATTTTAACTTTCTCCTGAATAAAGACTTGGCTTCTCCGATTGAAAATGAATTGGTAGTTGCGGATGTTACTACGACTGGAGCCGATGTTTCCAAACGCGAAGAAATCAACTTGTTGGAACAATCCAAAACCATCCAACAAACTGTTTTGCGTATGAACGAATTGTTTTGGGTGCCACGACTCAATGCTTTTCTAGACCTTGGTTCGCAAGGTGTTGATTGGGAAGTGAGTTCAAAATCGGCATATTACATGGTCGGCATTTCGTTGTCTATTCCCATTTTCAACGGAACGCGCAATACGCAAAAAGTAAAACTTTCCGAGTGGAACCTGAAACAAACCGATTTATCGATTCAACAAACCACACAGCAGCTTTCGCTTTCGGTACAATTGGCGTTGAATGCTCTTTCTACGGCAACTGCTAATTACGAATCGTCATTAAAACAATTGGCTGCCGCACAGGAATATTTTAACCTCATTGAAGACGCACAAAAACAAGGCGTAGCCAGTGAAATTGAATTCATTGATGCCGCCAATCAATTAACACAAGCAGAATTACAAGTTTCCCTTTTACAACAACAAATCAATAGTGCTGTTGCCAACCTCGAACGCGAAACAGCCACATATCCAATCGAAACACTTCAAAAAACGAATTAATATGAAAACAGTTCAACTCTCAATCGCACTAATTGGTTTGCTACTAGTGGTAGCGTCTTGCGGAAAAAGTGCGCCCGAAAAGGTCATTCCTTCGGCTACGGAAACCATTCCTGTAAAAGTGGTGACCATCGAAAAATCAGCAGCTAATGCTACGATCAACGCTTCCGGACAATTTACAACAGATGACGAAACTTTTTTGTCGTTCCTCACAGGTGGAATCGTTAAACAATTGCTCGTGAAAGAAGGTGACCGTGTGCGCAAAGGTCAATTATTGGCAACACTCGATTTGACGGCTATCAATGCCATGGTCAATCAAGCGAAAATCGGATTGGAAAAATCAAAACGCGATCTTGAACGTGCGACCAATCTTCAGAAAGACGGTTACGCAACTTTAGAACAAGTACAAAATGCGCAAACCGCTGTTGATATTGCCGAACAACAACTTTCTTCAGCGCGTTTTAACCTGAAATATTCTGAAATACGCGCCGTTGCCGACGGTTTTATTTTGAAACGTTTTGTGAATCAAGGTCAATTGGTTTCAACCGGAACGCCTGTTTTTCAAACCAACGGAGCCGGTGATGGAAAATGGTACTTAAAAGTAGGAGTGAGCGATCACGAATGGAATAATATCCAAGAAGGCGATGAAGCTTGGATTCAGGCGGAAGCGTTTGGCGATCGAAAAGTAAAAGCCATTGTTTCCAGAAGAGCTGAAAGCAGCGATCCATACACCGGAACGTTCAGCATTGATTTAACGATTACCGAAAAAACTTCGGCGTTGATCGCTTCTGGAATGTTTGGAAAAGCTGAAATCACACCGCGTGTGCAATCCACTAGCTGGACAATTCCTTATGAAGCGTTATTGGATGGTGATGCCGGATCAGGATTTGTTTTTGTGACCGATGATCGCAAAACCGTAAAAAAAATCCCGGTGCAAGTAGGAGCGGTTCAACAACAATCGGTTGTTATTTCTTCGGGTTTGGAAGCACACAAATTATTGATCGTTTCCGGAAGCGCCTATTTGAATGAAACTTCGGCTATTGTCATTAAAAATTAATCAAGGGTTATTTACTCGCATTAACAAACAGTTATGAAGATATCCGAATACGCGGTAAAAAATTACCAGTTTACCCTTGTGATCTTTATTATGGCCATTGCTTTAGGTGTCACCACACTTTTCGACATGCCCAGAAGTGAAGATCCGGTAACAAATAGTCCGATGTTTCCAGTGGTGGTGGTTTATCCTGGGACCAGTCCGTCCGATATGGAGGAATTGGTAGTGAAACCATTGGAAAAGAAAATCTACAGCCTCGAAAACATCAAACGCATCAAAACCACCATCAAAGACGGTGTAGCGGTGCTGACAGTGGAATACAAATACGGAAGTATTGTCAATGATAAATACCAGGAATTGATTCGCGAAGTCAATGGCATGCGCGATGAATTACCTCCCGAAATTTTGAGCATAGACGTTAAGAAGATTACACCTTCTGATGTGAATGTTCTTCAAGTGGCTTTGATCAGTGAAAATGCATCCCGACAAACCATGAAACGGAATGCCGAGCAATTGCAGGAAGATTTGGAAAAATTGACCGAGTTGAAGAATGTCAAAATTCACGGTTTACCGGAAGAAATTGTTCGGGTAGATCTACAACTGGATAAAATTGCCCAACTGAATATTCCGCTGAATGCCATTACCGGAACCATTCAAAGCGAAATTGCCAATATTCCCGGAGGAAGTTTGGATGCCGGAACCAAGTCGTTCAACGTCATGACGAGCGGTAATTACGGTTCGGTTGAAGAAATTGCTTCGACAATTGTTTATTCCGTTAACGGGAAATCCATCGCGCTGAAAGACATTGCCAATGTGCAACTGGGTTTTGATGAAGAGAAACACATTACGCGCTTGAACGGACATCGTTGTGTGTTCGTAACTGCCGGACAAAAAGACGGTTTCAATATTTCGGTGACCAAAGAGCATTATGAACCGGTGCTGGCTGCGTTCGATAAAACCTTGCCGAGTAATATCGATATGGTGCATCATTTCGATCAAGCAAAGAATGTAAGTAAACGTTTGAGTGGTCTCGGTTTCGATTTTATCATCGCGATTTTATTGGTTGCCATTACCTTATTGCCGTTAGGTGGAAGAGCCGCCATTATTGTGATGATTTCCATTCCACTATCGTTGGCCATTGGTTTGGTATTGTTGAATGTATTAGGATATAACATCAACCAGTTAAGCATTGTGGGATTGGTAGTAGCGTTGGGCTTGCTGGTTGATGATAGTATTGTAGTGGTAGAAAACATTGAACGCTGGCTGCGCGAAGGTCATACCCGAATGGAAGCCACGTTGAAGGCAACCAAACAAATCGGTTTATCGGTAGTTGGATGTACGGTTACGCTGATCATTGCTTTCTTACCACTTGTTTTCTTGCCCGAAGCTGCCGGAGAATTTATCAGGAGTCTACCGATGGCGGTAATTTGTAGCGTGATTGCATCGATGGTGGTTTCGTTGACCATTATTCCGTTCTTATCGAGCCGATTGTTGAAACAACACGAAGGTCAGCACGACGGAAATATCTTCCTACGCGGGTTGCAAAAACTCATCAGCGGAAGCTATAGTGTGTTGTTGAACAGATCATTGAAACGTCCGGTAATTACCTTATTGGTTTCGGTGGTTATTTTCATCGGTTCGTTGCAGTTGTTTCCTGTAATTGGCTTCAGTTTGTTTCCCGCTTCCGAAAAACCGCAATTCATGATCAATGTGGTTTCGCCTTTGCAAACCAATCTTGCAGAGACGAATAAAACCAGCAAGTTTGTAGAATCGGAACTGGCTAAAATTCCGGATATCGAGTATTACGCGGCCAATGTTGGGAAAGGAAATCCGCAAGTGTATTACAACGTCATTCAGGAAAACGAGCGCACCGATTTTGCTCAGTTTTTTGTGCAACTGAAAGAAGAAACCACAGCTGAACGCAAACTGGAAGTTACCGAACAATTACGTGCCATTTTTAAGGATTACACCGGTGCTAAAATCGAAGTCAAAAACTTTGAACAAGGTCCACCGATTGTTGCTCCGGTCGAGGTGCGTTTGTCGGGCGATAACTTGGATACCTTGCGTTCCATGGCGAAAAAAGTAGAACAACTGCTCAAAAACACCGAAGGAACCATGTATATCGACAATCCGGTGAGCAACCTCAAATCGGATTTCCGTTTGGTGATTAACAAAGACAAAGCGCGCATGTTGGGCATCAATACGGTAGACATCGATCGCACGGTGCGCATGGCCATCGCCGGAATTGACATGGGATCGTTTTCGGATGAAGACAACAACGAACGCTCGATTATTCTCACCACTCCGAAAGGCGAACGTCCTACACTTGCTGCGTTTGATAACCTGTACATCAACAATCAGCAGGGGCAACCTGTGTTGTTGAAACAAATTGCACACCTCGAGTTGGAAAGTTCACCTTTGTTCATCAATCACCTCAACAAAATCAGAACGGTTTCGGTGAGTGCGTTTGTTCAAAAAGGTTTTCTAGCCGATGATGTGATCAACCAGGTCATCGAAAAAATGGACGCTGATTCCTTACCTGCCGGTTACAATTACGCGATGGGAGGGGAGTTTGAATCGCGCCAGGAATCGTTCGGTGGATTCAACACCGTGATCATCATCACCGTATTCTTGTTCATCGCTGTATTGGTATTGTTGTTCAAAACCTTCAAAAGCACCATTATCGTGTTGTCGGTAATTCCGTTGGGAATTGTGGGTGCAGTCATCGCGCTTTGGATGAGCGGAAATTCGCTCTCGTTCGTCGCCATCATCGGACTCATTGCCTTGGCGGGAATTGAGGTCAAAAACTCGATCTTACTGGTCGATTTCACCAATCAGCTCCGCGAGGAAGGATATGCCTTGGATGACGCCATTCGCGAAGCAGGTGAAGTACGATTCCTACCGATTGTACTTACATCTTTGACAGCCATTGGCGGTTTGATTCCAATTGCGATTTCAACCAACCCACTCATTTCACCTTTAGCCGTGGTTTTGATTGGTGGTTTGATCAGTTCAACCTTGCTTTCGCGCATCGTCACTCCAATCATTTACAAGTTGATTCCACCAGCGATCACCGTAAAAGCGCCCTAAGAATAAATCATAGTCAACCAAAGACGTTAAATCCGGTCTGTCAGCCTAAAGCTAATGGATCGGATTTTTTTGTTTTGGCTAAACGTTTCTAATCGTTAGAAACACTTACGGCCTTGTTGTTAGCGGGATACGGGAAATCAGTATTACTTCAAAGGAATTCGGTTCGACGGTGAGGAAACACCCTTTCCGGAGGGCGATTTCCTATTTATTAGCACATCATAGTCTCCCATCCGCCTAAGGCGGAAATGAAAATTACACATGAATTTATAGCGAATAATGGAAACAAGTTTCCATTTTGATTCGTGTAGACCGCGATAGCGGCTATTCGTAAAGAATTGTACGAATACGTCATTCGTTAATTCGTGGTGGAAAATATGCAGTACGTCACATTCTAAGAGCGTTGTGCGCTTTAATAGGAAATTACTATCCAGAGGAGGTGAAGTTTTGATTGCCAAGAAGTCTTGAACTAAAAACTCGGACAACCAATCGTCGTATACGTTTTCTTCGCTTTTTTTGATTTTTTCTTCTTCTTCGGTTTCTCCGTTTCCTTTTCCTTCGCTACTGTAGCATTAAATACTGGAATTCCGGTTTGATTGAACGATTTCGTTGAAGCTTGAACCGGTGTAATGTTGAATCCCAAAAACGAGCAAAATGCCAAGGCATAAAACACCGCTTTCCGTGAAAAGCCCATTTTCTGTTGACCCGGAAGTTGATCTACAGTAAAGATTCCACACGTTTCGGGAGTTGAGAGGTTTTTAATTTCTTCAGAACTTTTATTTCGAAAATCAATTACTTCCTTTTTGCACGATTTACATGTAAAACACCCATCACCGGCCGACATACGTGAAAGTAACATCGGACAAGGATTCTCTACTCTTAATTGCGAATTCATTGGTTTTAGTTTAGAAGTGCGAAACTTAATGAAAAAGCAGCTATCAGGATCGCACACTTTTTTAATGGTGGTGATTCGACAACTAATTCCACTAAAAGAATGAATATTCATGATCTCCCGAACATTTTGCTTTATGGTTATCTTTCAGCCATGAATCGAATCTTGTCTACCTTATTGCTCTTGATTGCTAGTACCACCATTTTTGCTCAACGATGTGAAAAAGTCATTATTCTAACACGAGAATCCTGGGCGCCCATTTGGAAATCAGAAATCACTGAAAAGTCTCAAATCATGATTGTTCCGGATTCTATTCCTGAAATTTTTTACCGGAAAAATCCGCGCAGAAAATGGAAACTAGCAAAAGAACCGATCGATGTATCTTATTTTATCGACTCGTTAGATTACAGCATTATTGATTCGATTGTAACCAACTCACTGTACTGGCACGATGAAAAGAAACCCTGCTATTGTGAATTCCGCAATAAAGGATCGATGAAAGTTTCACTAAAAGATGGAGAAGCGATGGTCGGCAAAACCGTTTCGTGGGAAATGGGAACGGTGATTGATTGTGCCGATAAGATTTACTTCGATTTCCTGAAAAAATTTGAAGATGAATATCGAAAGTTGTTTCAAGCACTATTTTGATTAATCAACTAAACATAACAAAAAGACCATCCCGAACTCCGGAATGGTCTCTTTAAATTGCTGAAAAAATGACTACAATGCGTTCAATAAAGCTGTCAACGCAGGCATGCTGATTGGTGTCATACCTGTCATGTGTTGAAAGTGTCCTGGAACAATGGTAGCATTCTCAATTTTGTAATACGTTGTTCCGCCAATGTTCGCAATTGCTACAAAATCCACAACTGTTCCTATTGCAATTCCAGCTGTAGTGTGCTCTGACCACCAGATAGGTGAAGAATTGTACACATCTAGGCTGAACACCGTTTTCGGACCTGTAGAACCGCAAATTTGAGCCACAATGAAAACTTCCGTATTGGTAATGTTATATCCGGCAGGTAAATCTACTCTAAATGGAGTTGTTGGTCCGCCGCAACCATTGTTCAATCCATCAATGTTACATCTCGGACGACCTTCCCAGTTGAAAAGGTACAACTGACCGTTTTGTTCCAAGTTACCGCCTTGTATGCCTTTCCAAACATTTGCTCCTGGCAGATTCGGATCAGCAGCGCCTTCCCAAAGAGTCATTGCCGGATTAAACCCGATAGCCGGATCAATTGGAATACCAATGGTAACACCATTTCCCGGAGCTGTTAATTCCACTCCATCAGGTGTGGTAATTCTCAATTCCAAAGAACCTGCTGTTTCCAGGAACTCGCCACCTGACATGTTTGCTTCATTCCAAACCGTTTGTGTTGGAAAACCGAAAAGAGCTGCATCTGCTGTGCTTCTCACTTCTAACAAACTTGCAATCACATCTCCGTTATAGATCGATCCGTCTGGCATTTGTAACACACCACCCTGTACGGTAACAACCGTACCTTTTAGACCGGTAAACACCCCGCCTTGAGTAGCATTCAAACCGAATTTTTGGATACCTTTAAGACGGTTCTTATTGAAGAATGCCTCTATCGGATTCTTTCCTCCCTCCTTTTCGATTTTAGCAGATTGCTTCATTTCAGAAAGTTTGTTTTCTTTCTGACAGGCTACCGTCATCATCCCGATGCACAACATAGCCACTGATAACTGTTTTAGTCTCATGTGAATAATGGTTTTAAATGTTTAGCCAAGTACCACAATCAATTCGATCAACGCAATTAAAAACCGTTATTTCACGAGAGAAAGATATACCGTTACAATACCATTAAAACCCGCCTAAAATACACATAGTTGTTATTAAATATCATCAATTAATACTTAAATTTAAGGTGAAACTAATTGTTAAATTATTGATTATCAACCATACCAATGACAACCAAATAAAATAGGATCAAAAGATTTTATAGTGGAGTTCCAGCTAAAAATGGGCTTTATTTGGGCGCATTTTCGGCTGGGCATTCAGTGCGAAAAATCACTGAGCATGAATTATGCTGGGAAGCACCATTTTCAACGGAAACAAAATCAATTTCCAAAACCGATTAAACAACTATTAATCAAAGTTTTAAACAACTAAAAAGACTTTCAATAACACTACTTTAGCTTTTAAATAGTTGAAATCCACCGAATTTGAACCAATTCCGACTCAATTCCCTCCTCTTCTTTTGTTTTTTTGGAAATAAATGATCGATGAGTGACTCCTAAGTGGTTATTTCCAACATCACAGATACCTTAGGAAAACAATATTTCATCGAATTAGAAGAAACGGGCGTGCTTTTCAAACGGAAAAACGGTTGGAAATGAGTGAGTGGTAAAACAACAAATGTGATTCCACCGAGGTAATAATACCTTTTGGATTGATCTTTCATTCTAAGATCTGATTTATTGTCATGTATTTGCCGTACACTAAACCAATGTTACCATTCCAATAACGTGAACAACTGTTCATTCTTTGTGCAAAAGATTTAACACAAAAATCACTGTAAAACAGTATAATTTGGTCAAATTTGCCGTAAAATTCAAAACATGCGTTTGATCTTTCTATTCGTGCTGCCGATCGTCCTTATTAGCTGGGCAAAGCAGCCAACCTCTACAATAAGAAG